>CETH01092244.1_pt1 | contig 12323 bp, 9 predicted proteins | sample 361461 | NCBI WGS metagenome assembly CETH01 (sample SAMEA2622695, study PRJEB7988) | marine metagenome | isolation source: saline water (ENVO:00002010), including
AAAAAAAGGGATATTGGCCCCGTTATACATTCTGTTTGGATGTGAAGGTTCTTGAAGATGGAAGTCCAGAGGAAAAGGCGTCAATCGACTGAATTTTTGAAAACTACTCTCAGAGGTCAGGATCCAAACTGGCCGGAAATCGCCTAAGAGTCTCCACCGCGGAACTGCATGCCGCATTATGAAAGAGAGGATCAAATGACAGCACTGAATCGGATCAGTGGGCTGCACCATTACGCTTATCGTTGCCGCAACGCCGAAGAAACGCGAAGCTTTTACGAAGACCTTCTTTGCCTCCCTCTTGCTCATGTGATCCAAGCTAACGAGGTGCCATCCACAGGGGCGTCCGACCCGTATGTGCATCTGTTTTTCGAATTCGCTAACGGTAGCTATATAGCGTTTTTCGATCTTGGCGACGAAACCGCATCTATCCCGGACCCGCAGACCCCGTCTTGGGTCAACCACTTCGCTATGCATGTGGATACGGTTGACGAGGTAGAGACCTGGAAGGTGAGACTTGAAGATGCAGATATCAAAGTCGTAGGTGTCACAGATCACGGTTTCGTCAAATCGATATATTTCTTTGATCCAAACGGCATTCGCCTTGAAATTACCTGTGAGACAATCGGCGAATCGAAACGCCAAGAGCATCGGAACGATGCGCATGCCGCGTTAAAGTCTTGGACCGACACCCGGCCAGCCCCACCAACCGAATTCTATCGGTTCAGAAAAGAAACGGTGGGCGCCTAGGAGAGGCTCGAGTAGCCGATTTGAGACGGCAAAATTACGAATATAGATAACACGGTGTATCCGAGCTCAAATCAGAAATCACAAATGGAAAATCTCTATCCCTAATCGGGGAGACAAGCAGTGACCTGCCGTACCCATTCATCGGAAGCACCGGTAGTTTTTAGTTCGGCTTCCGCCTCTGTTTTAGTTTGGAGGACGGAACCCACAACGTTGGGGCTATCGCCCTCTTCCGGCTGGCAACAAGCTTCCATTCGGACACCGTTCGGGTCTTTGAAATACATTGATACCAGCCCCGGCAAAATGTCTACAGGCCCATCGTATTCTACGCCAGCAGCACCCAGTCGTTGCCGCAGAGATTCGAGTTGCTTGGGCGTTACTGAAAATGCGCAATGTTGCATGCCGCCAATATCATCTCGGTCCGATTGATTTTTCTTCCCTTTTGGTATTTCGAAGTAGGCGAGGAGACTGTCATTACCCATGTCGAAGAAATAATGGCGAATTTCCTCATAAGGTGGATTACCGCGATTTCCTGGCCCCGTCCCAACGCCCGGCGGTACCTTCATTGCATGAATGAGCGGCATGCCTACCACATTGACCAGAAAATCAGTTGTCATCTGCATGTCTTCAGTGGTTAGAGCGAGATGATGAATACCGCGTAACGGCAAGGCTGTCGCAGTGGACCGAGTAACGGGCTTGGTTCCTGTATCCGGCATTTGATCCCTCCCTATATTGGAAACTTTTTATCACTTTCATGAAGAAACGTGAATTATGAAGGACGGGACCCTCACCAAGGCAACATACTGTAACGTGACACAAAAGCTTTTCTACTGCACACTGAAAGAAATTTCGGATAAAACTATGATGTTTAGGGAGAATCCCATGATTTATGAAGTAAGAACCTACCGACTAATACCACGTGGCGTCCCGGAGTTTATTGATAAGTTTGGAAAAGCTTATAAGAACCGCCAGAACCTCTCGAAGATTGCCGCTTTTTTTCATACCGAAATCGGGCCACTGAACGAAGTTATCCATATATGGCCATACAAAAATGCCGACGAACGTGACAAGAAACGTGTACGATCGGTCAAAGAAAAGAAATACACTTGGCCGCCGAAAGTAGCCCACCTTCAGGAATATATGCAGTCGGAGCTTTTTGTTCCGTCACCTTTTACACCGACTTTTGCAAAGGGTAACAAAGGGCCTATCTTTGAATGGCGGGAATACCAAATTATTCCAGGAATGATCCCGGAACTATACAAAAGCTGGGAAAAAGCGATAGGCAAGCGCACTGAAATGTCAGAGCTGGTTATGGCAATGCATACAGATGCGGGTGATTTGAACAAGTTCGTCCATATCTGGTCATACGAGAGCCTTCAGCACCGCGCCGAGGTCCGGGCGGAGGCGGTAAACAAGGGACTTTGGCCTCCGAAGGGACGTAAGGAGACGCTCCAGACCCAAGCGAACAAGATTATTCTGGCCGCACCATTTTCTCCGTTAAAATAGCTATGCCAGAGAATTTTTAAAAAGATCTGCATAAGGGCGGTCGTCAGTTGGAGACCGCCCGAACTTATTCCGACAAGATAATTTTGGCCCTCGGACTTGATGGCAAACGCGCGTTGCTTCGTGCTTTTAACGGGGGACCAGAATTTACGTCACGTTAGCGCTGGTGTGAGAAAGCACACGAATATGTTCGAACGGATCGGATAGGAGTTGGGGTCAAAAGGCGGTTGCTCGCCTGACGGGGAAGACTAACTTACCGGCCACCGGGTTTTCCTTTTATCAGAAACCACATCTTATCCCTTATCTTCCGAAGTATTGGGGGAAAGTAGCCTCTTAGGAACCATCACAGACCCCTGCATGATCAAACGAGCCGTGCGGACGATACCCGCTGCCTCCAGTTTGACGCCTTCATCGGTTCGCTTCAGTGTCAGTGACAGATGTAACTGACCCGCCGGATGTTCAATTGAAAAATGCGGACCGGGTTTATCTGGAGACATATTGACCATAGGTTCGGCGATCGTACCGGGGGTGATCGACGCATAAGCCACTGCGATGCCGCCAGTAATCGCGTGGGTTTGGTGTGTTTTGTCGGGTACAAAATATCGTGAGGTGATAGCGCCGCCGTCGCGCGGTGGGGAGAGAATAATTATCTTGGGTTGAACCTGTCCCGTCACATCACCCAGGCCCATCCGGCGGCCTGCTTTAATCCGCTTGTCCTCGATGAATTCGAAGAACGAGGTGTCGGCGTCGAGTTCCGCGGCGGACTCGTAGCCAGTTTTTCCAACATCGGAAGCACGCATGATCAGGCAAGGCATAGCCGCATCGATAATAGTCGCTTCAACGTCGTCGATGGTTTCTATTTTCTTTCCAGTCGGGAATAACTGTCCTGTCCGAGCCCCCACAACATTCATGAAATTAAGAAGAATGGGTGCTGCTACCCCTGGCACACCATCAATCGCAACCTCACCTTCGTACTCGACCTGCCCAGCCGGCGTAGGAACTACGGCCTCTACTAAACCGCCCGTATTGACCTGGTGAATACGTACCCGGGTCTCACCAACCTGAGCAGTAATCATTCCCGTCTCGATGGCATAAGGCCCGACGCCCGCTAGCATATTTCCGCAAGACGGGGTATAATCTACTTTTGCCTCTTCAACTGAAAGCTGGGCAAAGAAATAGTCGATATCACAATCTTCGCGGTCTGATAGAGACAAGATACAACTTTTACTTGTGACAGACGTCGTGCCGCCAACCCCGTCTACTTGTCGCGGATCGGGCGAACCGAATGCCTTCAGCAAAATATCGTCCCACAGACTTTGATCGTCTGGTAAATCAGTGCGGTTAAAATACAGGCCGCGCGACGTGCCCCCGCGCATGAGAATCGCGGGAATAGATGTTTGCATAGAATTTATCTCTCGAGTTTTTCTAATGGATACCATTGATATGGAGATTAAGTCACACTTGATTAGTTCTTAATATCGCCAAGTGAATTTCAAGCTGATAAAACGTGTAGAAATATTCATAGAACGGGACGGTAATCATGAGCCAGTCGAACTGGGATGTAGTTGTAGTAGGCGGCGGAAACGCAGCGTTCTGCGCCGCGTTAGCCGCACAGGAGCAAGGCGCATCTGTAGTAATGTTGGAAGCAGCACCAGAGGATGAAGCCGGTGGGAATAGTGCGTTCACTGCAGGAGCTATGCGGGTAGCCTATAATGGAGTTGAGGATATTAAGAGGCTGGTTCCAGATCTATCAGAGACAGAAATTGAAACGACGGATTTTGGTACGTATACGGAGGAGCAGTTTTTCGACGATATGGCGCGCGTTACCCAATATCGAGCGGATCCTGATTTGGTAGAAACTCTGGTAACACAGAGCTTGGATACATTGGTTTGGATGAGAGAAAAGGGTGTCCGGTTCGTTCCAATATATGGTCGACAAGCATTCAAAATTGACGGGAAATTCAAATTCTGGGGCGGTCTAACACTGGAAACTGTTGGTGGAGGCCCCGGCTTAATTGAAATGTGGACAGAAATCGCTAAGCGCGAAGGAATTGAAGTACGATATGAGACCCGTGCGCTGGACCTGATCGCAGAAAATAACCGTATTACTGGCGTTAAAGTTAGAGATAATGACGGAGAATATGAGTTAGCCGGAAAAACGGTTATCCTCGCTTGCGGGGGATTCCAGGCTAACTCAGAAATGCGAACCCGGTACTTGGGCCCGAGTTGGGACCTTGCGAAGGTGCGCGGCACCCGATTCAATACGGGCGAGGGTATTCGTATGGCCATGAATATCGGTGCTAGCCCCTACGGAAATTGGTCCGGCTGCCACGCTGTCGGATGGGAGATGAATGCTCCGGAATTCGGCGACCTTGCCGTCGGGGACCAATTTCAGAAACACTCTTATCCATTCGCCATAATGGTCAACTCTACCGGACGACGTTTTGTCGATGAAGGAGCAGACTTCCGGAACTATACTTATGCCAAGTATGGCCGAGTAATACTCGAACAGCCCGGTCAATTTGCGTGGCAAATATTCGATCAAAAAACAAAGCACCTGCAGCGGGATGAGTATAATATCCGCCAGATCACGAAGGTAACCGCGAATACAATTGAGGAACTAGCCGGCAAGCTTGAGGGGGTAGACCCTGATGCGTTCATCGCCGAAATTGAGGATTATAATGCTGCGGTTAATCAAGATACCGAATTTAATCCGAACATAAAGGATGGACGCTGCACCGAGGGCCTTGCGGTTGATAAGACCAACTGGGCGAATACCATCGATGAGCCTCCGTATGAAGGTTATGCGGTTACCTGCGGTGTCACATTCACGTTTGGCGGATTGCGCATCAACGACGAAGGCGAAGTTTTAAACAATGATATGAAACCCATTAGGGGCTTGTTCGCGGCCGGTGAACTCGTCGGTGGTATCTTTTACTTTAACTATCCGGGCGGATCTGGGCTTACTTCAGGATCGGTTTTCGGGAAGCAAGCAGGAACAGCGGCGGGTCGGCGCGCATCAGGTAATTGATGTTTCGCATACAGTGGCGAAGATTCTAAAATTTCTCATTCCGTCAGGTTGAAAACTATCGGGTACTTTCTTTAGTAAAGAATCCGGGCGTGATGACGTGAGTATTAGGACCTCTAAGCTGATGGGTACAAAGAGCCAAATCGGTTGAAAATTTCATACGACGACGTCGACAGGATTCAACTATAATACTGACCTATGGACTTATCTGTGACCCAATACCGGTCGGTTCCAAGACATCGAAACGACCGGTACGCTTAAGATGAGGTCCGTCTCCTCCGCTCCCTCACAAGTCGAGATAAAAATGTCTATGATTTTATCATGAACCTTGCAAAAGCACTCGATACTAATGCCTTAAGACGGCCGGATCAGCCCGCCGTCATTACTCACGAAATTGTCATCTCGCATAAAGAATTTCGCGAAATTGTATGTCGCCGGGCAACTCATCTCGCCGAAATTGGGGTCACCCGAGGAGATATCGTTGGCATTAATTTAAAGGACAATCCCGAGCATCTAGCGGCCCTCTTCGCGCTTGCTAGAATTGGTGCCGCGGCGTTACCAATGGACTGGCGCTGGACAATTGAGGAAAAATCGCGTTTGACGGACTTTTTCTCCCCCAAGTTGGTTCTTTCAGAGCCTAAAGACCTTTTCGCGGATGTACACGGTAACTGGCAATCGATCAAAATCGATGAGGCTTGGCAGCACAAAGTCAATGATTCCGATCCCGATTTCACCTCCCTCGAGGAAGGTGATCCTCCACTACTTTTGGCACTTTCATCGGGTACCACAGGTATCCCGAAGGGGCCTCTAATAACTCACAAACAGTTCTTCGCCCGTTTCATGATCTATTTCGCGACCCTCGGGTTTACCGAACGAACTAAATATCTATGCGCGACACCTTTATATTTTGGGGGCTCTAGAGGATACTCGATGTGCTCGGTATTTGCAGGGGGAGCCGCTTTACTTTTTCCGCCACCATATGAAATGTCGGACCTGTTAGAGTTTGCAGATCGTCATGGCGCTACAAAGATGTTCTTAGTTCCGACGCTTCTGCGCCGCATTTTGGAAATACCGCCACGCAACGATGACCAGCTCCTGATGCCAAGCCTAGATATGCTTTTTTCAACTGGATCAATACTGCATCCAGAGGAGCGGAAAGCGGTAATGCGCAACGTGTGCCCTCGGTATCTAAACTTTTACGGATCGACTGATGGTGGGGGAGCGACGGCGCTATTTTGGCACGACCCACCGGAAGTATCTGGTTCCGTGGGTCGACCGGTGTTTGGAGCAGAAATTGAAATTGCCGATGACGACGGCTGTTTACTCCCGCCAGGAGAAATCGGAAACATCCGTTACAAGCACCCTGGCACGGCTACTGGCTATTATAATGATCCGAAGGCAAGCCGCGAGGCGTTTCGAGACGGTTGGTACTACCCTGGCGACCTAGGTTGGCGTGATGAAGCGGGGTATTTATTTATCGCGGGGCGCGCGAAGGATATGATTATCCGCGGCGGCGTGAACATTTATCCGGCAGAGATCGAATACGTTCTTAGCCAGCACAGTGGTATTAGAGAGGCTGCAGTAGTTGCGTGGCCGTCTCGGGAGTTTGGAGAGGAGGTCGCCGCCTTTATTATCCTCCGCGATGAGAATGTGGATTTGGATGACATTAAGGACTGGTGCGCCCAACAGCTTACCAAATACAAGTTGCCCCGTGAGATTTTCCCAGTTGAAAAATTGCCGAAGAGTGGCGTGGGCAAGATCCTCAAAAAGGAGTTAGAAGACAAGCTTGTACCGATCGATTAATTCGAATTATTCTATCACTAAAATCTGACGCTTTGATCAAGAGAGATTGGGAGGAGTAGACTTGGGTATTTTTCGAAAGGTTTGCATATTTCTCCTATTTATATGGTTCTGTATTGCCGTAATCATGACGGTCTTTGGCACAGAGTTATTTTTTCCTTTTGACATGCGAATAGACCAAGATGAGCAGCTATTCAGATTTAAAACTTGTCGGTTAGCAGTCGGATGCCTCTTAGCATACGCGGTATTCAGATATCTTTTTGTTTTTAAGGCAATATCATCCCTAGGTATCGTCCTCTACTACGGCATATTTTACCTGATCGGTGGATTGATAATCGGTTATAGAGAAAATATTGAAGTAGAAAAATTGTACCACCTGTCACTGGTTGCTATTTTTATAGGGCTGCTTTCTATAGAAATTCGGCAGAAGATACGAGATGAGGCCGGTAGATTTAAGAGAAACTACTTTTAAGAAGGAGATTGAGCCAGCTTACCAGCCTGGGAATTAATCTCCGTCAATTGGTGCGGACGGCGGGACTTGAACCCGCATGGCCTTGCGACCGACAGATTTTAAGTCTGTTGTGTATACCAATTCCACCACGTCCGCGTTGACACTAAGAATACGCACCACGGCCGACAGATAAAAGGGTTTAGATAAGGTTATTCACCTCAAAAGATCCGGTTTCTTCATAGTACTATCCCTATCCGGCACCAGGACGTTATGCTCTTCGATATAAATAGCTAGGTTCGGTGAAGCGCTGGAATTGGCTTCTCGGGTCGGCGAGGTGGCCAATACAAAGATGAGAGAAACGCCGATGTAAAGCGGTGATGCAGTTTGCATCCCAGACGATGGGAGAACCATAAACATCTCAGATTCTGAGGCCAACGGAGCACTAGTAAATGCTAGCCTACTAGAAAATCTTAAAAGCCTCGCAAAATAATTGGATATTCCTCCACTTATCTGAAGGTGCCGAATTTGGAAATAAGCGCGTCCGCTAAATAATTCATCCGGCCGCTCGCACGATGTTCACGATCGATGAGGGCATAACCGGATAATCGGTAATCCGTGCTCCAAATGGCTCTAGCGCATTTTCAACAGCTGACACGATGGCAGCAGCAGCCGGCACCGTCCCAGTCTCTCCCACACCCTTCACGCCAAGCGGGTTCAACGGTGTCGGCGAATGCTGATACTGTAAATCTAGTTCGATAAGCTCAGTAGCGGTAGGCATGGTGTACTCACCAAAATTTGTGGTAAGCGGTTGCCCACTATCATCATAACCCATCCATTCGAACAACGCGTTACCTATTCCATGGACCACCCCGCCGGCGATCTGTCCATCAACTATCATGGGGTTGATCAACGTCCCGCAATCGCTAACTACGACGTAATTCAAAAACCTGACCTCGCCGGTACCAATGTCCACTTCAACCTCGACCGCCTGTACTCCGTTACTATAGGTCAAAGCTGGCGGCTTGAAGTTTTCCGATGCCTCAAGACCTGGTTCGATACCGCCAGGCATAGAATATCCTGGTGCACCAGAGCTAGCTTCCGCTATTTCCCGGACCGATATATTTACATCTGAGCCGATTACCCGAACAACGCTGTCGGAAATCTCTAGATCTTCTTCGGCAGCTTCCAATAAATGCGCTGCCATTTTTAGTAGCTTTCCGCGGACCTCTTTAGCTGCACCATGGACTGATGATCCAGCCGTGACGGTCTGGCGGCTAGCAAATCCGCCAAGCCCAAGTGCAATCGTGCCGGTATCTCCGGCTATAACTTCTATTTCGTCTGCCGGAATACCGAGCTGCTCAGATGTCACCTGCGCAAGCATGGTTTTTAGCCCCTGCCCCATCGCAAGCGCGCCGGTAAATACCCGCACTTTTCCAGACCGCTCAATCCGGACAGCTCCGGACTCGAAAGGTCCGCGCCCTGTTCCTTTCAGGCTGTTTGCAAGACCAATACCGAGATACCTTCCCTCCATACGCGCCGCTATCTGGCGTTTTGAAAATCCAGCATAGTCAATGCGATCTAACGCGATCTGTTGGCATTTCAAAAAATCGCCACTGTCAGCCATCACCGGCGACCCGGCACGGGTCTTTAGAGGTGTTTCGTAAGGCATCTTCTCCGCAGGGATTAGATTACGCCGCCTGATTTCTGCTCGATCAAGGTCAAGCCCTTGTGCTACACGGTCCAGAAGGCGCTCCATCGTATAATTACCCTCAGGATAGCCAGCGCCTCTTACCGGCGCCGCCGCGACCGCGTTAGTCTCAATAACATGCACATCAATTTCGTAGTTTGGCACTATGTAGGGGCCAGGCACCCCAGTCGACGCATTATACGCCATATTTACACCTTGTGGGGTATACGCGCCTTGGTCTGACAGCATGGAACCGCGTACGCCGAGAATACGGCCTTCATCATCAACGGCGATTTCCATCGTCCAGTCCTGTTCACGCTCTTGGATCGCTGATGTAAAATGTTCACGCCTGTCCTCAATCCATTTTATTGGGGTGTCCAGAAGGCGAGCGGCCAGCGCAATCAAGACTTCTTCCGAATAAGCAATAAATTTTGACCCGAAACCACCGCCGACATCCGGTGCAACAACTCGGATACGCCCTTCATCTACCCCAAACATTTGGACTATTGCCGACCTTACTTCATGCGACATCTGGGTTGACGACCACAATGTTGTGGAATCATTCAAGACATCGTAGCGCGCCACCGCGCCGCGTCCCTCTATCGGATGAGCAGCGCCCCGGTGCTGTATAAAGCGTTCGCAAAAGACATGAGGTGCATTTGCGAATGCCGCGCTAGCATTACCGTAGGATTGCCCGAACCGCAGCAAAACATTGTCATCCTGATCATCATGCACCCGTGGGGCATCTTCCAAGAACGCCGCTGCACAGCCTGCGACGGACGGTAGCGGGTCGTAGTCCACCTCAATCACTGTTACCGCGTCTTCCGCAATGTAACGTGTATCGGCAACAACCATAGCGATGGCCTCTCCAACATGGCACACCTCTTCACCCGCCAGTACCCAGGGGGTTACATCAGGGCGGAATGCTGTTGTTGGGAATTGGAGGGGAAGACGATCCATTTGCAAATGCGGCGATAAGTCGGCCAGCGTATATACTGCTTTAACACCGGACATTGCATTCGCCGCCCTTGCATCGATCGATTGGATCTTTGCATGCGGATGGGGGCTACGCAGGAATGCTACGTGCAGCATTCCCGGTAAATGTATGTCGTCCACGAAAATAGCTGCACCGCGCAATAGCGCTGGATCTTCGATGCGTTTTATCCGTTCTCCGATCATATAGATCCCCATTGTTCGATGGCGCAAAGACTAACATACAGGTGAGCACTACCCCATAACCGGTAGATAAGAATTTTCCTAAGGGCTCATCCATGAACATCATCTTGTTTGAACATGCGAATATCACCCAAACCGCCAAATTCGAGAGGAGTCAGAAAATAAAATCGTACCCCATAAGTTTCTCCGTCGTCGGGCCGAGAAATATCGTCAAGGTTTTCGGCAAGGAAAACCGCGCCGCGGCGCTACGCTTCAAGATCCCGTTAGGGAAAACATACGCTGCGCTACCGGTAGGCCATTCGTCCAGTCGATCTTCGGCTCAAGACAACGAGCGCCCGGTGTTCACGAAAGTCATCGACGACGTTTCCTAACACCAGGTGTCTTCGGAAGGTGAAGTGCGGAGCATACGAAACCAAAGAGATGGGGTGATTGTCGCGGTGGGTGTCACCGGGAGCCGACAGAATGTCGACGAAGATATGACTGCTCAAATTATGCACGCCGCCGGGTTAAAAACCGAGGAAGATTGTTCCAGCGTGGGACAACTCATCCGAGTGTACAATAAAAAATCTAAGCACCCTCAATTAATCCGCGGCAATCGCCGAATCCGATTCGCCGCGACCCCTCGGCCTCGCACCAGGCCCGCATGATCACCTCATCGCCATCGGCAAGGAATTTGCGCTCCTCGCCGGATGGTAAAGGCACCGGCTCAGAACCACGCTTGGTGATTTCCAAGATCGATCCAAGAGAATCCTTATTCGGCCCCGATATCGTTCCGGTCCCCATCATGTCACCGGGCCGCGTGTTGCACCCGTTAGAGGTATGGTGAACTAACATTTGGAAAACATTCCAATAAAGATGACGCATGTTGGTCTTCGCCAAAAGATGGGGACTCATGCCGGCATCCCGCATCTGTTCCGATGCGATCGATACTTCGATGTGGACATCGAATCCACCTTTAGTCTCATTCTCTGCTGACGATAGGTAAGGTAACGGGTTGGGGTCGGATTCCGGACGCTCATAAGCAGCACAACGGAACGGCGATAAGGCCTCCATCGTCACCACCCAAGGCGATATATGCGACGAGAAGCTTTTGGCAAGAAATGGCCCTAGAGGCTGGTATTCCCATGCTTGTATGTCTCGAGCGGACCAATCGTTCAAGATACATAGGCCGAAAATATGATCTTCTGCCTCGGATATATCGATAGGCTGGCCCAGCGGATTGCCAGGGCCGATGAAAAACCCGATCTCAGTCTCGTAATCGATCGCCCTCGAAGGGCCAAAGGAAGGTGCATCCAAATCCGCCGCCTTGGTTTGACCTACTGGGCGCTTACATACTTCGCCGCTTGGAACAATCGACGACGCCCGGCTATGGTAAGCAACAGGGATATATTTATAATTCGGCATTAACGGATTATCCGGCCGGAGCATTTTTCCGACATTAGTCGCATGAAAGATCGATGAATAGAAATCGGTATAATCTCCTATCCGAGCCGGTAGTTGCATTGCAACATCGGACTGAGAAACAAGAATATCCTCGGCGACCGTTCTAGCGATCTCGCCCTCATCCGTATCGTTTCGCAATACTTTAGATGCGGCCGCGCGCAGCGCCGACCAGTGCCGACCACCCAGCGCCATCAAATGGTTAAGGGTATCGCCGGCACAGGCCCCCGCAGCATCATCTGCAGCGCCGCTGATTAGGCCCTCTATCCGGGCGGCCGTTACATCTAAAATCATATCGCCAATGGCAATACCTATTTTGCCCGCATCAGTTTGAGGGTCCGTGTACACGCCAAAGGGTAGATTCTGTACTGGAAAGTCGGAGCCATTCTCATTTGCGCTATTAACCCAGCTATTAAGCGCAGGGTCGTGGGTTTCATTAAGAATCGTCATTATTATCTTTTCCCGTCGAAGTTTTTACTTAGTCCTTGCCAGCA
>CETH01443681.1_pt1 | contig 12307 bp, 9 predicted proteins | sample 361461 | NCBI WGS metagenome assembly CETH01 (sample SAMEA2622695, study PRJEB7988) | marine metagenome | isolation source: saline water (ENVO:00002010), including
AAGGTTTAGTAATAAAAAAATTATAAATGATATTGTGGGAAATAACAAAAAATTTGCAGGAAAAAAGATACTTAAAAAAGTTTCATATAATGGTAGAATGTTGTATTCAATTGAGGTAAAAAAAATTTTTAATTTTTTAAAATTAAAACTTCAAAAAAATTGTTTTTATTTGTTAGAAAAAAAACCAAATTTATAAATGTCGCAAATATCTAAAAAGATAATATCAGAAAAATTTTTTGATAAAGGAAGCATTTTTTTCAATGATGAGAATGAGAAAAATATTTTAAAAATAGACATTAAAAAAATAAAAAATGAATTTAATAAAAAAGGAATTTTATTATTAAGAAATTTTGATGTAGATATAAAAAAAATTAACCAATTTACTGATAAATTTACGATTGCTTATGCAAATGACGCAATAAGAAGAAAAAAAAGATTTAATAAAAATAATATAAGAAATGTTGACAGTGGATTGACGAGAATTGATCTTCATAGTGAGGCTAGCTTTTCCCCATCAGTACCGGATATTATTTGGTTTATATGCTTAAAACCACCTTTAAACAAAGGTGGAAGAACAACTATATGTGATGGAGTCAAGCTTTGGAATAGCTTGGCAATAAATACAAAAGAGTTTTTTCTAAAAAATTTGATAAAATATAAATTGAGTATTCCATTTGAAAACAATATTTTAAATAAAAAAAGAAGAAAATGGCTTTTGCCTTATCCAGGCGTAGAAAATTGCTTTATTGATTATAAAAAATCAAAAATTGAATTCGATTACTCAAGATATGCTGTAAACAGAACTAGATATATAGATCAACTAGCATTTGCAAATCATTTATTTGTTACATTAAAATCAGAACCGCAAATTTTAAAAAGATCATTAAAAAATGGAAAAAAAATTCCAAAAAATATTTTGAGTGAAATTAAAAATAAATCAGAACTTCTAACATATAAACATAGTTGGAAGAAATACGATATGTTTATGATTGATAATAATAGATTTTTACATGGTAGAGAAGAAATATCAAAAAACGATGTAAGAGATATTGTAATTATTCAAACGCTTAAAGCAAAATTTTGAGAGAATTTAGTTTGCTCTTAAAAAGTTTAATGAAGAAGAAACATCAGGATTAAATATATTTGGTTTCCTTATAAACATTATGCTACTGCCACCCATAGCCATATTCCAGTTCGTTTTATTTTTTAAACACAAGTAAAGCAAACGATAGTCTAAATGTAATTCTAAATTATATTTAACTTTAATATTGTTATTTGGAATTAAGTTAAATTTTTCTCTAATCTTTGATTTTATTTTACCATTTTCAGAAAGTTTTAAATTTTTGTAAGTAAATATTTTGATTTGATAATCATTTCTTAAATTTATTTTTTTTATAATATTTAAATAGTTTTTTTGGGCTTTTTTAAAAATTTTTGATAAATTAAAATTAGTTTTTATTTTTTCAAAGTTATAGACTTTTGATCTTAAAATTTTCTTTTTTGATTTTGATAATATTGAATTATTTTTTTGATCAATTATTTGTAATTTTTCTTTAGTTATTCTTAGTTTTCCAGCATTATCTATGTTTAAAACATTATATTTTTTTTTTGAAAAAAAGTTATATATTTCGGTATCATTAGGATGAGCCACGTATTTCTGCAATGGGTAAAACTTACCAGATATACAATAAGCTCCTCCAGCAGGTATAAAATTTTTTACTTTTAAAATTTTAAGAATTTTAGCTGCTCGATTTAACGATTTTCTAATTATTTTTTTCTTTTCCAGATTTCTATTAATATTTAAGAAGCACTGTGGATATTCTGATGCTGATCGTGGACCAACAGCAGCTATATCTATTTTTCCATATTTTTTTTTTGTAATTTGAAATATTTTTTTAAATGATTTTTCACTTAAAGGATTGTCTACATTATTATAAAAACAAATTTTATTTTTTTTGTCATAAACAATTATTGATGAATCTAAGTCATAAAAAATCTTTGTTTTAATTCCTGAAGAATTTGATTGATCAGAGGGTACCAGAATTAATTCCATATCTTTTGTGTTGTAAGATTTCCAAGGATCTATTTCTATTACATTTTTATAGCCCAAATTATTTAATTTTTTCTTTAATCTTCTATCTGGAAACTTTTTTATAATTATTTTTGTATTTTTTTTTTTAAATTTTTTTAAAATATTTTCATCATAGTGATCAGAGTGAAGATGACTAATATATATAAAATTTGGGTTGAGTTTATTTAAAATATTTTTATTCCCACTTATATTAGGATAGGACCAAGTACATGTGCCATCCATATTCCCTATCCAAGGATCTAAAACAAATTTCTTAGAATTAATATTTAATTCAAAAAACGAATTGTTAAAATGTGTAATATTCATTAAGATCTAATAATTTAAAAATTTCAATTTCTTATGGTATTTAACTTCATGAACTTTTAATAGTTTTCTTTCAGAATTTTTTTTAAAAGGCCTATATTTAGATTTTTTTTTATTCATATATTTCATCTTAACTAAGTAATCCTCAATAATTAATGTGTCAATTGAACCATTTAACAGGTGCTCAAGTGCTTGATGAGGATGGCCAACAGTTGAAATTCCATGTCTATTAAAGCTAGTATTTAATAGACAGTAAGTGTCAGTTTTTTTTCCAAATGAATTAATTAGCTCCCAAAAACTTCTATTAGTTTCTTTTTCAACAACTTGGGCTCTAGAAGTCCCATCTACATGCACTCCAGCTGATGCTATCTTTATAAAAAGCTTATTCGACTTAGGAGAAGTTTGCATGTATGGAGATTGTGATTTCTCATCAAAATATTTAGAATATTTTTCTTTTAATATAGCTGGTGCAAATGGCATAAACCAATCTCTTCTTTTAATTAAATTATTTATTTTAATTTTAGAAATCAAATTTCTTGGATCAGCTAGAATCGATCTATTACCTAATGATCTTGGTCCATATTCTCCTCTTCCTCTAAATACCCCAACAATTTCACCTTTAATAATTTTAGATACGATATATGAATTGGTTTTATTTCCAAGTTTTTTGAAAATTATATTATTGTTGCTTGATAAAAGTTTTTGTATCTCTCTTTTTTTAAACGATGGGCCCAAAAAAGGAGTTAGCCCAAGAGTAGAAAAATATTTCGTATTCTTAAAATTTTTTTTATGCTTTAGATATTGATTAAAAGCTAATCCTAGTCCCAGACCCCCATCTCCTGCTGACATCGAAAAAAATATTTTTTTAAACTTTGTGTTATCTATTAGAAATTGGTTAATAGCAACATTGTGGAACAGACCACCCACACAAATTAGATTTGAATTTTCTTGGTTTTTTAAATTAAAATTTATAAACTTAATTAATTTATCTTTTACAATTTGCTCACCTGTTTGAGCAACATCCGTTGAAGGATATTTTTTAGTTATTTTGAGCATTTCATTATTTGAAGGACTGGTATTTAGATATTTATGAAGAGAAAAATTTTCAAATTTTACATTTTCAAAATTTGGCTCAGATTTTTTCCTTGAACAAAAAAATATTGGATTTTTGTTTTTTCCAATTTTGAAAAATTTTTCAAATTTTTTGTAAAGCTCATTATTTAAACATCCATAGCTTGCAAATCCTGAGGTTTTACCATTATCGACACCAAAACCTAAAGTATCAGTTAATACAGCATGAAAACCAGCTAATCCTGTATTTTTTTTTGACGAAAATAATATTTCAAATTTATTTTTTATGTATTTTCCAAGTACAAGATTTCTTTTATCGTAACCGTCTCCCCCTCCATCGATAGACAAAACATATGAATTTTTAAAATTTGAGGAATTTTTAGCCATAGATATGTGTGCCTCGTGATGAGGAAGACTTGAAATATTATTTTTAATAAAAGAATTTAATTGAGAATGCTTACATACTTTTAATTTATCACAAAACAATTGTTTCATCATTATTTTAGGCAAAAATTCTTTAGGACATGTAAAAACCCATTTATTTACATTTTTAGGTTTTATTTTTAATTCTTTAAGTCCGGCAATCAAAGATCTGTATGGAAATGCAGTTCCATCATCAAATTTATATCCAAAAAGTTTTTTTTCTTCATATGCAAATATCTCTGTATCTTTAATTATTGCACAATTAAAATCGTGACTATGAGGATGGTGATCATAAGGGGTTGGATAAATACCTACTACAATAGTCATAATGTTTTGCTTATACTACCATAGCTTATTTCTTGTCTATTAATTTATTTAAGTAAGTAAAAATCAATAATTACTGATTTTATTATATTATGTTATATCCTTAGAATATATGAATTTTTATATCAGAACCAATGCAAATAAAAAAATCGGACTCGGTCACTTATCAAGATCATTAAAATTAGCGGAACACTGTTCAAACAATGGACATAATGTAGAAATAATTTTAGATAAAAAAGAGGAATTATTAAATAATTTTTTTAAAAAAAAAATAAAATTTACTTTTTTGTATAAGAATAAAAAATACTTGAACGAAGCACTAGATATAGAATTATTAGAAAAACATATCAAAAAAAACTCAATTATGATTTTAGATGATTATAGGTTTGGATATACATGGCAAAAAAAAATTAAACAATTCACTTCTAAACTAATTGTGATAGAGGATCAAAATATTAAGGATAGTTTTGCTGATATTTTGATCAATTCAAACCCAAAATTTCTTGATGAAAAAAATTATGTTAATAGAAATAAATTTTCAGATGCCATTCTTCTACTTGGCCCAAAATATGCAATTGTTAATAAAATTAAAAAAAAAAAATTTTTATCAAAAAAAAAAAATATAACTTTTTACTTAGGGGGATCTGGAGATTTAGCTCATATTCATTCTATCATTAATAATTTGAAAGAAGTTATTAATAAGAAGAATTTTGTTTTGAATATAATTGTTGGACCTTTAAGTAAAAACATTAAAAAAACAATTTCTTTAAAAAAAAATATAAAAAATCTAATTATTCATAAAGATAAAAATAATTTAACAGATATCTTGAGATCAACAGATATTTTGATTACTAGTTCAGGGATGATATTGGCAGAGGCGGCTATTTATAAGATACCTTCAATTTGCTTTCAGTTGTCGCCTAATCAAATAATTGAGGACGAGCATTTAGAACCAATTGGATATTATATAAATCTAGATAAAAAGTTTTTAAGAGATCACAATAATGTAAATAAATTAATTTACAAAATTTTGTCTATTAGTCTTCGATTTAATAAAATATTTCCGTCAAGGTTTAATATTGATACAAATGGAGTATCTAGAATTTTTCAAGCAATAAAAAGTAATAATCTCGTTGAAAATAATTCTTTATCTGATTTTAAAAAAAGAGAATTTAAAGTATTAAATGATACCGCAATTAATAGTTACTTTAAAGCACGAAACTTGTTAATGAATAGAATTAATTCATCAAATAAAAAAAAAATTAACAAAATAAAGCACTACTTGTGGTGGCTGGAAAGCAAAAAAAACATAACTGCAGTGACACAAAATAAAAAAAATCTTATGTTTATTAGAAATGATGTTTTAAAACTTAATAATGTTCATTATTGTATGAATGGTTTTGTTGTTGCTGATAAAGCTATAAATGGCCTTGATGTAATATGGGGTTTGAAAAAAAATTTAGATTATTTAAATCGAAAATATAGAAATTTGACTCTATTAAGTGTAGTAAAAAAAACAAATAAATTTGCAAACATGCATACAAAATTCCTAAACTACTGCTTATATAACAATAAATCCAAACAAATAAATAGTATCTTAAAAGCTAGATTTAAAAATTTGAAAAATTTAAACGTTTATGTAAACAAGTAGAAATCTTCATATGAATTTTAAGATAGGAAAAAAAAAAATAAGCCAAGATGGAAAATGTTTTATCGTTGCTGAGATGTCGGGAAACCATAATGGTAATTTTAAAAAAGCAGTTAAGATAATGAAAATGGCCAAATTAGCTGGAGCTGATGCTATTAAACTTCAAACTTATAAAGCTGATACTATAACCCTTAATTCTAATAAAAAAGATTTCAAAATAAAAAATCAATCACCCTGGAAAAAAAGAAAAACCTATTGGGATCTGTATCAAAAAGCATCAACTCCATGGAACTGGCATAAAAGGTTGTTTCAAATTGCAAAAAAAATTAAAATTGAAATCTTCTCAAGTCCATTCGATGAAACTGCAGTAGATTTTTTAGAAAGCTTAAATTGCAAAGCTTATAAACTTGCATCACCAGAAATAAACCATATTCCGTTAATTCGAAAAATAGCACAGACGAAAAAACCAATAATTATTTCAACTGGATTGAGTAATTTCAATGATTTGAAATTAGCAGTGAAGACAATTAAAAAGTTTCATAATAAAATTGCAATTTTAAAATGTACATCTTCTTATCCCGCTAAATATGAAGAGTTAAATCTTAAAACAATGATTGATATTAAAAAAAATTTTAATTGTATTATTGGCTTTAGTGATCATACAAAAGACGAGATTGCAGCCCTTACATCAGTTGCTCTAGGGGGTAAGATTTTGGAAAAACATTTTAATTTAAAAAAAACAAAGTCTGTAGATGACTTTTTTTCTATGGATTATGAGAAGTTTAAAAATATGGTAATTCAAATTAGACAAATTGAAAAGATTATAGGTAAAATTTCATATTCTCCTTCAAAATCTTCTAAAATCCATTACGCTGGTAGAAGATCTATTTATGTTTCAAAAAACATCGAAAAAGGTGAAAAAATTTCAAAAAAAAATATTAAAGTTGTGAGACCAAATTATGGATTACATCCAAAATTTTATTATGATATGATAGGAAAAAGAGCAAAAAAAAGTTTATCCATAGGTACTAGATTAAAAAAAAGTTATGCTAGATAATAAAGTTGTGTTATTAACAGGAGGAACCGGTTCATTCGGCAAAGGGTTCATTAATGAAATTGTAAAAAATCACCCTAAAATTAAAAAATTGATTATTTATAGTAGAGATGAGTTAAAACAATATGAATTATCAGAAAAATTAGATATCAAAAAAAATAAATTTTTAAGATTTGTAATTGGCGATGTACGGGATAAAGATAGATTAAATTTTGCATTTAAGGATATTGATATAGTTGTTCATGCTGCAGCATTAAAACAAGTTCCTACAGCAGAATATAATCCTTTTGAATTCATTAAAACCAATATATTAGGAGCACAAAATATAATCGATTGTGCACTTAGCTCTAATGTTCAAAAAGTAATTGCATTGTCAACAGATAAAGCTACTGCTCCGAATAATTTATATGGTGCAACTAAATTATGTTCAGACAAATTATTTGTATCTGCAAATAATATAGTAGGTAAAAAAAAATTAACTTTTAGTGTAATTAGATATGGTAACGTTAATAATAGCAGAGGATCAATCATTCCATTTTTTTTAGAGCAAAAAAAAAAGGGCCTGCTGACGATAACAGATCCTGAAATGACTAGGTTTAACATGCATTTACAACATGGTGTAAATATGGTTCTTAATGCTATTCAAGCAAACTTATATGGAGGAGAAATTTTTGTACCAAAAATACCCTCTTTTAAAATTATAGATTTAGCCAAAGCCATTTGCCAAAAATGTAAAATCAAATATATAGGAATTAGACCTGGAGAAAAGATTCATGAACAAATGATTACTGAAAATGATAGCCTTAATACATTTGAAGGAAAAAATGGCTACGTTATTCTTCCATCTCATGATCTAGTTAGAAGAAATTTTTATTTAAAAAAAAAAGACTACAAGCCTGTTAAAAAAGGCTTTTCATATGACTCAAAAAATAATGATACTTTTTTAAGTATTAGTGAGTTAAAAGAAATAATAAATCTCTTTGAAAAATAAAATGATAAATTATGCACAACATTCTATTTCTTCAGGTGATATTAAAACAGTTTCACAAACTCTAAAATCGAAGTTTATTACCCAAGGATCAAAAGTTAATAAATTTGAGGAAATTTTAAAGAAAAAATGTGGATCAAAATTTTCAGTTGCTGTAAATAGCGCCACTAGTGCTTTACATTTATCATGTCTAGGTTTATCAATTTCAAAAAATGATATTGTTTGGACTTCACCCAATTCTTTTGTAGCATCAGCAAATTGTGCATTATTATCTGGTGCTAGTGTAGATTTTGTCGATATTGAACTTAATACGTTCAATATTAGTCCTATTGAATTAGAAAAAAAATTATTATTAGCAAAAAAAATAAATAGATTACCCAAACTTTTAATATTAGTTCATTTTGCTGGTCTCCCATGTAATTTAAAAAAAATTTATGCTTTGTCAAAAAAATTTAAATTTAAAATTATAGAAGATGCCTCACATGCTTTAGGAGCAAAATATGAAGGTGGTCAAATTGGTGATTGTAGATATAGTGATGCAACCATTTTTAGTTTTCACGCATCGAAAATAATTACAACAGCCGAGGGGGGAGCAATTTTGTGTAATTCAAAAAAATTATATTCAAAAATAAACTCATTAAAGACACACGGAATAGTAAAGAATATTAACGAAAATGGAAAAATTAAAAAAGATTGGTTTTATCAGCAAAAATATTTAGGCTTGAATTATAGAATGAATGATATTCAGGCATCTTTAGGTATATCCCAAATAAAAAATCTTAATAAATGGATAAAAAAAAGAAATCAAATTGCTTCGTATTATCAAAAAAAATTAAATTCAAAATATATAAGTTTTCAAGAAGTTGAAGGAAAAAATACCTCAAGTTATCATATATTTGTGATATTAATTAATCACCCAAAAATTAATAGAAATAAAGTATTTAGATATTTACAGTCAAAAAAAATTTTTTGTAATGTTCATTATATACCAATATATAGACACCCTTTTTATAAAAAATTAGGTTTTAATAATAAAAAATACTTAAATTGTGAAAAATATTATCAAAGAACTCTTACAATTCCATTATACCCAGAACTTAAAAAAAAAAGTATAGATTTAATAATCTATCACCTAAACAATATCCTCAAATCTTGAAATGAAAGAAGATATTCTTTTTGTTTCTAGACCATCTAATGGTGTTTATAGAGCAATTAATTTGGCATGTTGTAACCATTTAGAAAACTATTTAGACACAAAATGTAAAGTCGTTTTTTTTAAAAAAAAATTTCCATCAATTAATTTCTTGTTTTTTTTTCTTAAAAATATTTTAAACCTATCTTTTTTAGATAAACGTAAATATTTAAACTTGGTTTATAGAAAATGTGATATTGGAAGACACGCCACTGCAATGACTTATAGAGATATAAGTACATATCACTCAAATCTTTCAAAAATTTTTAATTTACTAAAATATTTTTTTTGGTCAGGAGTGATTGTTGATCACGCTTATAAGATTGTTGATAAAATTAGAGGTGGATATATAGATCATTGTGGTTATTTAAATGGATTGTATTTTAGAGTTTTTGCACTTAAAAAAAAAATTATATATACAAATAATCATCCTAGAGGTTTATTTTTTATCGATTTTTCAAAAAAAAAAAATTTGAAACTTAATAAAAATGAGAATGCAATAAGATTGTTTAAATCAAAAAAATCTTTCAATACATCAAAAGGAAGGAAAAAAATTAAACAATTTTTAAAAAATCCAAAATTAATACCCTGGATGAATACAACAAAATATAAAGATATTAATATACTTACTAAAGATTTGTCAAATTATGACTATGTTGTTTACTGTCATTCATTTGTAGATGGTAATTTATGGTTTGGAAATGACGGTTTTTCAAACTTAAGAGATTGGTTAGAATTTACTTTGACTGAATTGTATTTAAATAACTCAAGAGTAATTGTTAAGGCTCACCCAAATTTTTATAATAATATAATTGGTGAGTATGCCCAAAATGACAAAAAAATATTTGAGGAAATAAAAAAAAAATATTCTAATAAAAACTTTATATTTATCAATGAACCAATAACTAATTCACAATTTTTAAATAAGATAAATAAAAAGTCTATTCTTATCTCACATCATGGCACTTCTTTATTAGAATGTTCAGTTAAAAATTTCAAAAGCATTTGCTCAATGTCAACAATATGGAATCCTTCGTTTAAAATTTCAAATCAATGGTTTAATCCATCTGAATATAAGAATATTTTAAAATTAAAATGGAATAATTTAAAAAAACCAAATCAAAAAGATCTCAACATTGTTTTATATCAATTAACTATGAATGAATTTGCTTTTTGCGGTAAGTATCATTTTCATAAAATAATTTGTAGACATTACGGTATTGATAATTTTAAATTTCACTCAAGTAGACTTGTAAAGTTAATGAATAATTCAAAAAAAGAAAGTATAAAAAAACTAGCAATAAAAATCTCAACGAATATAGAAAATATTCATTTATAAAGAGATTGATATTTTATTTTAGCTAATTTCATATCTTCATGGTCGTCTAAATCTTGAACTTCAGAATTACTTAATATTAAGCTAGATGATTTACCATTAAAAGTATTTTTATATTTCAAATAACTAGAGGCTCTTCCCCAATAAAACTGACCTGCATCATGATATATTTTAGAAAATTTTTGACTATTAACATTGTAGTTTTTTTTATTAATCATAAAAATTTTTTTTTTACTAATTTTCAAACCTCTTTGAGGTGGATAAGAAAACTGAGATACTGGTATTACAAAATCGGATTTATTTCTTGATAAAATCTTATAAGATTTTATCAGATTCTTATAATTTATAAGAACTGCTGTAGGTAAAATACAACAAACATTATCAAATATTATTTTTTTTTTTAAAAGTTTTATTGTTTTTTGAATAACATAGTGGATTGTGACTGATCCATTTGAGAGGTATTTTTCTCTTACTAGATAATTTACATTATATTTTTTTGCTAAATTAATTATTTTTAAACTATCAGTGGATATAAAAATTTCTGAAAAAAGTTTACTTTTTTTTGCCGCATTAATGGCTCTAAAAATTAATGGTTTACCAAAAAAATTTATTATATTCTTATTTCTAATTCTTTTACTTCCACCCCTTGCTGGTATGATACAGATATTTTTCATATAATTGATTATAATAGGCTATATTTGAATTTAAATTATAATTCAAGTAATCATGACAACTATTACATTTATTATATAAATAATAAGAAATGAACTTTATAAAAATTTCAAAAAAAGACTTTAATAAAGTTGCGTTAATAACCAAACAAGAAAAAAAGATTACTTATAAAGAATTATATTTTGAGTCGGAAAAATTAAAAAAAAATTTTAAAAAAAGATCTTTAGTTTTTTTGTTGGCTGGTAATAATCACGAAACTATTGTTAGTTATCTTTCGTTATTAAAATGTAAATGTGTAATTTTTTTCTTAGACCAAAATATAAATCAGAATTATTTAGATAGTTTGATAAAAAGTTATAAACCTAATTATATAATTAAAGGTAATTCACAAATACTTAAAGATTACTCATTTAGTTTTAGTTATGAAAATTTTAGCTGTTTTAAGCAAAAAAAATTTACCAAACTAAACTTATATAAGGACTTAGTAATTTTATTAACAACATCTGGTAGTACAGGAACAAAAAAACTAGTTAGACAATCTTATAGAAATTATGTTTCGAATACAGCTAATATAATAAAAAAATTAAAAATTAATAACAGTTTATCAACTATTACTACTTTACCGATAAGCTATACTTTTGGTTTGTCAATAATAAATACTCATTTATGCGCTGGATCAAAAATTATTTTAAATGAAGATTCTGTTTTACAAAAAAATTTTTGGAAAAAATTTTACAAATATAAACCTGCTATTCTGTATGGAGTGCCATATACCTATGAATTATTTTCTAGAATTGGTTTTGATCGAATTTTTCAAAATGGATTAAAAAAAATTGCACATGCAGGAGGTAGATTATCAAAAAAACTTTTTTTAGAGATAACAAAATTTTGTGAAAAGAAAAAAATAAAATTTTATAGTATGTATGGCCAGTCTGAGGCCACAGCTAGAATTTCAATATTAGATACAAAATATATAAAAAGAAAAATCAATAGTATAGGAAAAGCATTACCTGGGAGTAAATTTATTCTAAAAGACGAAAAAGAAAATCTTATTAAAAAAGAAAATGAACCTGGTATCTTGTATTATTATGGTGAAAATGTTTGTTTAGGTTATGCGCGAAATTATAAAGATTTAAAAAAAGGTGATGAAAATAGAAAATTTATTAACACTGGAGATATTGCCTTTTATGATAAAGATAATTTT
>CETH01184030.1_pt1 | contig 12296 bp, 5 predicted proteins | sample 361461 | NCBI WGS metagenome assembly CETH01 (sample SAMEA2622695, study PRJEB7988) | marine metagenome | isolation source: saline water (ENVO:00002010), including
TATGATAGAGCATACTAAGAAACATGGTGGTAAACACTGGAGGGCAGACTCAGTGAGAGGGGAAAGTGATTCATTGAGATATGGTAAACTATTAGCAAAAAGATATAATGCTAAATTAAATACCTCAATAAGAGGTGTCATAGGAGAATAAATTATGGGCGGAGGAAGAAGCGCACCCCAACAAACGGTTACTCAATCAGGTATTGATCCTGAATTTAAGCCGTATTTAGAAACTGTTTTAAAAGATGTTACATCACAATATGAAACAGACATTGGTAAAATTAGAGCAGGAGATACAAGTAGTGTTGTAGCTGCATTAGATCCTGCTCAACAGTCAGCACTTAAAGCACAAGAAGCATTAGCTAATCAAGCTGTTACTGGTACCGGTGCATTTGATTATACGAATGCTATGAATCGTGACATACAGAATGTAGTAGGTTCAGCAGCTGGACAAGCGGCACTTGGTGGTTATGGTGGATCAGCTCGAGCACAAAGAATGATGGCTAGTGCAGTTGGTGATAAGTCAATGCAGTTTCAACAACAAAGACAACAAGATATACAGTCAGGTGCTAAAGGACTTGGTCAAGTTGGTAGTGCTAGACAACAGTACGCACAGCAAAAAATTGATGCACCAGCTACAGTAGCTTCAAGATACTTTGGTTATTTAGGAGCAGCCCCTCAACAACAAACACAAACTACTACTGGTGGTGGAGGTAAATAATGGTTGTAGAACTAGCTAAGCCGTATGACGAGGAAGAAGTAAAAAGAATGCTAGCACGTGCACAATACGTACCAAATCCCCAATCAGTACAACAACAAAAAAATCCATTAGTAGAAGTTGCGCAAGCTGCTGGTACTAATGTAGTTGGTAATGCCGCTAAAGAATATGCTATGCCTGCTTTAAGTAAATTAGGTACAGGGGTGTTAGCTAAAGGAAAAGCAATGGCTAATGCAGGAGCTTTAGCTAAAACAGGATTTATGCCATATGCTTTAGGGGGTGGAGCAAGTACTGGAGCTGGTTTAGGTGCAATGGCTATGAGTGCTTTACCTATGTTAGCTGGCGCTGCTGTATTAGGTAAAATGTTTAAACTATTTAATACCGGTGGTTATGTAGGTCCGCTTGGAAATATGTCAAAAGTAAAATATAAAACACATGGTGGGGATGTTACACACGAATACGAAGTAAATATGGGACCTTTGTCTAAAGGAGTTTAGTATGAAATATAAAGCCACTCAAAAAGACCGCTATGGTAATATGAAATCTCTAGAAATCACAATGGATAATCAGCTAGAAGTTCCTCCTATGACTTCAGCTGTACCCATGTACGATCATCCTGGAGAACCTAAAGGTACTGATACTGTACCAGCTTGGCTTACTCCTGGTGAATTTGTTGTTAATAAAGAAGCAACAGATATGTACGGACCATTAATTAAAAAGATAAATGATGAAGGCAGAAAGGTTCAGGATATGAAACCTGAGTATGCAGAAGTTGGCATGCCTGTACCTAAGCCTAGTAAAGATATTATAGCTGGAGAAAAGTTTAAAAATAAAAGAAGCAGACAATCTGATATTTATAATTACTTAAAAGAAAACTATCCTCAGTTAACAGATAATGCTATTGCAGGTATTATGGGAAATATTGGTGTAGAAACTGGGTATACTTATGATTATAAAACAAGACAAAACGAAAATACCGGTAAAGATATGGGTCCGGGAAAAGGCTTACTTCAATTTGATTGGCATAGACCTTATTATAAAAAATGGTTAAACGCAAATGATAGATCGGATTCTATGGCATCCCAATTAGATTATTTCATGCAAAGTATTTTTACAAAAGATGCTGTTCCACATCCTAAAGATAAAAGCGGATTTGCAGTAGGTTCAACAAAGGTTTCTAAACTTCAAAAATCTCTTACTTCTAATAAGTCTCCTCAAGAAATAGCTATGGATATAGGAACACTATACCAAAATCCTAAAAAAGGATCAGAGCATTATGATAGAAGACAAAATAAATCTGAAGAAATAAAAGAGCTAATAGATAATAAAGCATTTGGTGATCCTTCAATTTATGATAAGTATAGAGAGGCAGGAGTAGAAGTGCCTCCCAGTTCAGATGGACTTGGCTTTAACATTCCTAATCCCTTTAGTGGTATTAAAGAAAAAGCTAGCAGCATTGTTGAAAATGTAAAAGATTTTATAGATCCAAATGATATTGGATTTAAATTTGAAATGCCTAAGCGATCAACAGTATTTAATAGTGATGGCGGTAAAGTACAACACCTAGATCCAGGTGGTATAGTATATCCTACATTAGATGATAAAGATAATATAATGGAACTTATATTTGGATCAGATAATAATAATAATAATATACCTAAACCTAATCCATTAAGTTCTATGGTAGTACCTGAAGATGATACTACTACTATGTCAATGGATATGTCTTTACCACCTAAACCAGATCCTATAGCATTTGGAATGGAAGACTCTAATCTTGGTGCTACATTAGATGAAACACCTATGTATGGTGCACCTACATATATGAGTAGCTACGATAAAATGGTTCAAGATGAGTTAAGTGGTTCACCCGCTTATGAAATACTACCAGTATTTCAGCAGATAGATCCTGATATGTATGACCAAGAAACTGGTGCCGAACTATTAAAAGTAGATAAGCCTATGGAAGTAGGTGTTACTAAACCTGAAGTAGATGTATTATCAAATCGTGTATTAGAGCAATCGCCAGGTGCAATAAAATCTCAATTAAATATGTTAGAAAATAATTTAAACACTGTGCTTAAAGATCTTCAAACTTATCAATCAGATCCTGATTCATCTCCTGAAGGTGAAACTATGTTTAGAGATGAAATTAGAAGATTAGAAAAGGAGATAGCAAGTAAAAAGAGAAGACAAGCTCTTATTGATTTACAAGAAAAATATAAAGGAGATATAGCTGAAGCTAAAAAGCAGCAAGATTTACAAAATAATATTACTAATCTTGAAAATCAAGTGAATAATCCTAACATAACTGAAACAGAAAGAGAAGCAGCATCACAGGCTTTAGATGATTTAAATAAACAAAAAGATACAACAGAAGTAACTACATCATTAGAAGAAAGTCAATCTAAGTTAGCAGCTGTTGCAAACAATTTAAATACTGCTAAAGAAGCTGAATTAAATAAAGATTTAGATAGCGACGCTGGTAAGGCTGCTCAGAATGATGCTAATCAAAGTCAGGGTACACCTGCATATGAGCAAGCTAAAGGAGTACTTAACTTTTTGTTTGGTGATTTAATAGATGGTCAAGAGCTTGGAAGAGGCATTGCAATTTACTTAGCATCAAGAGCATTAGGCTACGATCATAATGATACTATAGGTTATGTAGCAAAGAACTATCTTAAAAGAGTTGATACAAAGAATGCTCTTATGGATAAGTTTATTAAAGAAAACGCTGGTAAGTATAGTAAAAAATCACTTGCTGATTATAAAAGAACTGGTGATCCTAGTGTGCTTTCACCTATTGGCTCTACACCTAGACCTCAAGGCGAAGAAAAAACTTATTACAATGCAGCAGGTCAAGCAAGGGTTGCTTATAAGTTTAAGAAAAAGAATGCTCAAGGCGATGACTTTACTTACTGGTCATGGGATAAAGACGGCGGTGATGTAAAGCAAAGAGTTAGTGACGCTTGGACTTCTGATGGTTCTGATGTACAAGGTACTGATGAATACAATGAAAAGATTAATAAAGCTGCTGATAGAATAGTAGGCCAAATGAAATCTTATAAAGAAGGTAAAGATAAAACTAAAGAAAAGAATATCGATAAAGGTATTATGCAAAACGTTTATAAGACTGATATTGAACCTGAGTTTGCTGCTAGAGAAGTTGCAGCATGGGCAGATAAGAATGGCTTTGAAGTTTATGAAATGGGACCTGGTATTCAACAGGCATGGATTATGGCTATTGCTGCAGCTGATGAAGCTGAAGCCAAAGGTATAGAAGTTGAAATAAGTTCTTTATTACCTTACTTAGAAGAAGCTACTATTAAACAAAGACTAGATAATCTTAAAGGTGTACCACCTGTTTCAACTGCTATAGTTAATGGTAATAAAATTGAAATGAATCCATCTGAACTTGTAATATTAAATGGTAAGATTAATAATGTTACAGGAGACGTAAATAGATTTTGGAATACTGTTGCTAAAGTATATAAAGGAAATGATAAAGAATCTGGTAAACCTTGGAAGAAAATATTTGAGCAGCATGTTATTGATTCAGGTGAAAACATAACACCATTCGCATTGTTTGGGCAAGTATACTTAGAAAATATAATGGAAGGAATGGCTAATCAGTAGGAGTTTATATGGCTTTATATAATATAGATACTTCTGATTTTGTAATGCCTAAAGCAATAAACCAGGAAGAACATAAGTTTATTGATGGTGATACAATAACAGATAAAGAAGGTAAGCTATTTAGAATAGAAGGATTAAGCGCACCTGAGATTATGCATATTACAGGACAAGGTGAGCTTGCTCCTGGAACTCCTGGTGGTTTAGCAGCTACCGAACAGATTGAAGGGTTAGCTAAAAAGTTTAACTATAATAATGTAATTAAACTTACAAATCCAGATGGCTCACCTAAGATGGATGCTACAGGTACCAGACAATTAGTTAGAATAACTGATGAAAATGGTAGAGACTTTGTAGAAACATTAAGCAGATATGGTATAAATAAATTAGGTAAGTATAGTTCACCTGAAGAAATTAATGCATATCAATGGGGAGCTGCACGTAAATCAGATAGAATAAATAAGTTTTCTGATGAGCCACTTGATGAGTTTGAACAAGCACAACTTACAATAGAACAAGTTGCTGATAAAGAACAATGGTATGATTCAGAGTTTGCTAAGATTGCATTGAATGAACAGCAGCTAGCTAGATTAAATGCACCTAGACAACCTGGAGAATCTATTGCAGAGTTTGCATTCAGAAAGAAAATGGCAGCTGAGTATACAGATTCTATGGTTTTAAATAGGCATAGCGATAGAACATTACAAAACAAATCACTTCATCCTTGGGCTGATGGCTTTGATATAGGTTGGACAGGTGCTATTGAAGGAATGTATGGTGCTGTTAATATGATTGGAGAAGAATCAGGATTTGATTGGTTCTCAGAGATTGGTTCAGCTGGTATTAAAAGACAGCATGATTATTTAAGATCTAAGCCTGAATTAAAAATGAGTATACTAAAACCTACATTAGATGATGATGGTAATGTTATTGCTAATGAATGGGATGTTGGAGGGCTAAGTGGTTTCTTTGAATACGTAGGAAACATGGCAGCTATTTCATTACCATATATGGGAGTAACATTTGCAGGCGCTATGACAGCACCTGTAGGTATGATAGCACCGGTAGCTATGTATACAGGTATGACATATAATGATATGGAAGGTGATGCTGAAGATAAGAGTGCTATATTAGCTACAGCTTCTGGTGTTACTATGTCTGTATTAGATAGGCTTGGTATTAAAACCTTAATGAGTGGTGTAAGTGGTACAATATTAAAGAAAGAATACCGCGATAAAATGGTTAAGGCTTATCAGAAAAAGAATCCAGGTGCAACAGATGCAGTAGCTAAAGCAGCTATAGCTAAAATGACACGTATGGAATCAGCTAAACTAATAGGTAGTGCTGCACAAATTGCTAAAGAACAATTAACATATGGTAATATACTACGAGCATTTGCTGCAAGATCTGCAACAGGCTTTGGTATAGAATCAACTACAGAAGTTGGACAAGAGCTTACACAATACTTAGCTTCAGTATATGGTAGTGATAAACCATTTAACTCAGTTGACTTACATAATAGATTAGTAAATGCTTTTGTAGCTGGTGGTACATTAGGTGCAGGCTTTGCAATACCAGGAGCTGCATATGATGCTGGCGCATGGGCTGATGTAAATGTTAGGCTAGCACCAGCTGAAGAAAAAAGATTATCTACTGAAGGTAAGTGGGCAAAAGAAAACGAAGATAAGTATAATATTAAAAATCCTGATGGTACTATTGCAAGATATGTTAAACCAAAAAATACTTTGGAACTACTTGATGGCTATAGAAAAAAATTAAAAGCTAAGCGTACAAGTGAAGCAGAGCGTGAAGCATATGGTGAAGTAATAGATCGTAGTAGTTTTGCTGGTAGAGATGAAGCCGGTAGAAAGCAAGCAAAGGATAGAGATCTTCTTGAAAAAATTAAAGCAGCAGCTAAAGAATTTCCTGTATTATGGAGGGGATCTGTTGGTCATGCTATGTGGCAAGATGCAGTTGGTTCACCTACAATAAGAGAACTTGGTTCTTTCTTTGGTGCATTCTTACATAGAGTACATCCTGGTAGAAACTTTGAAGAGCATAAGCAAGGTGAGCTAGCTAAATATAAAGAAGAAATAATGTCACCAGCTGGCGCAGCTAGCATGCTTAAACAAAGAAACATTGATACTATAACTATATCAGATATGGTATATAGATTTTATAGAGATGTTGTTAAAGATCAAGAACTAAGTAAAGTTGACTTTGATAATTTACCTGAGGAATTTAGAAAAGATAAAGATTTTTATAAATTAATTACAAGTCAACTACAAAAGCTTGGTGATAAACTTTTTAAAGATCAAAAGACAGCAAGAGAATTCTTTTTAGATGGTAGTAGAACTGGTAAAAGATTTGATGTAGGTTATTTAAATAATTATTTAGGTACATATAAATCATTAGATAAAGTACAAGTTGAAAAGAATAAAGCAGAATTTATTAAAGATCTTAAAGATGAATTTCAATTTACACAGGATCAAGCTAAGCGATTAGCAGATGCTATATTAGATAACAATGATATTGTAGATGATAATACTTTAACTGATTTTAATATTGGTAGAGGTAGACATATTCCTGGTTCACATAAAGGAAGAACACTTGGATTAGCAACACATCCTAGTGGTAAGTTTGAAAAATATATGGAAAAGGATTTGTTTATAAATGTTAGTAATGCTGCTAAATCTGCTGCTAGATATACTACGTATCAAAAGTTTGTTGGTGATAATGGTGAGGTTATCAATCAGGTACTTGATGAAGCTGTACAAAAGGGTGAGATAACTGAAGAGCGTGCTAATAGATTAGCAGCATTTTTACAGGATTATCTTAATGCTGAATCAGGTAACTATAAGAAAATAGATAATGAAACACTTGCTAAAATACAAAAGAACGTATTAGTATGGACTACACTTGCAGGACTACCATTAGCAACTATATCATCGCTTGTAGAATTTATGATGACTATGAGAGCACTATCACCAGAACAAATACAAGGTGTATTAAAGAATGCTGGTAGAGAACTTGGTCAAGCAATATGGGAAACTATTACTACACCTACACCTAATTTAAAGTTAGCTACAGGAACTAAAGCTAGACTTAAGAAAGAAGAAAGGCAGGCTCGCCTAAAAAGATTAGGTTACTTTGATTGGGATGTAGGTGCTGCACAAACTACAGGTGCTACTGAAAATACTTTTGCTTCAAGATATTTATTAGATAAGTATTTTAGAGTTATTGGTTTACAGCAGTGGACAGATTACACACGTAATGTAAGAGCTTCAATTGCTGATGATTTTATTATGGATCACTTAGCTACTGTTAAAGAAGGTAGAATGAGTGGTAGACCACAAAATAATGAAGAGCAAGAAGCTGAAGAACAATTAAGAAATCTAGGTATAAATGTTACGGAGCTATTAGAGATTGATGGTTTACCATTTGAAAAACCTGCTAATAAAACTAGAGAAGAACATCTTTCAGATATGAGAAAAGCTAGTGAAAGGTTAGATGATATATTATCACAAGCTGAATATAACTTTGTTAATGAAGCTATCGCATTACCAGGAACAGCTAACAGACCATTGTTTTATCAGAATCCACACTTAGCTTTATTCACACAGTTTCAAGGTTTTATTGCAACATTTTCTGCAAATATATTACCAAGATTGTGGGGAGATTACGTAAAGAGAGGTACACCTAGATTAAAATATAATGCTTTTGCAATCATGAGCACTATGATTATGTTAGGTTTTGTTTCACAATACTTAAAAGATTTATTAAAGTATGGACAAGCTACACCTTATTTAGATCGATTAGAAAAAATACAAAGAGGTATAGGCGCATCAGGTATGATTGGTGTTGCTGAAAGACCACTTAACTTTTTCTTTCCTATCTATGAAACATCATCTAGTAATATGGTTGAAGAAATCTTTGATACAGTATCAGGTGAAGCAGCAGCTTTATCAAACGTATCAAGAGCTTTAACAGGAGCAGGCCAGGTACTAGAAGGGAAAACGGAAACAGGCTTATATAAATTATTTAAAACTGCACCATTGATTGGGCCAGTTAATATACTTAATAGAAGACTAGCTGCAGCTGGTGCTTCATTAGTTGAATAGGAGAACTTATGGCAATAGATACAAGCGCAAAATCCGGTTCTATGCTTGATAAACCAACTGACATGCTTGCTAAAAAATTAGCAGGTACACATAAACTTTGGTCAGTAGCTGATAAAGAAGAGCTTGTTAAAAAAGATATAGAAACAATTCAGCAACCTGTAGATACAGCAGTTGCAAATCAAGTGATTGCTGATAATAATATTGAAGATATTGCAGGAATAATGGCAAGCACTGATGAAGAAGCAATAGCTAATAAGACACCTGAAGAGTTAGCATCAGAAGAGGCTGCTAGAATTAAACCACGTGTACGACAATTTGGTGAAGCATTTGGTAAAGACATAACAACTTTAAGAGGTGCATACGAATTAGAGAAAGCAATTACTGGTCAACCTAGTATAGATGAATCAGCATCATCATTTGGTGGTGCTATTAATAGAGCTGGTAAAGTTGCAGGCTTAGCTAACACTGGAAGAATAGCAGGTACTAAATTAACTGCAGATCAGAAAGCAAAGTTTTTATCAACAGGTAATTTTAGAGAAGCTGCTCAGACAACTGATGCACCTGTAGCACCTTTATATAAGAATATCAATAACTTAAACACTACAAATAAAAATATATTTTATGATGTGCTAGATGCAGGTACGCTAAATGATAAAGGAACTTTTATAGTTGACCCTGAATTGTTTGGTTTAATGGGAATACTTACAGAAGAATTCTTTGTACAAAGTATGTTTACTACAGATCCTGAAGAAGTTAGTGATGTTGTTGAAGAAGTAAATGAACAAGATTCTATTAAAAAGTTAGAGTTTAAAAAGGCACAGGGTATTCAACAGTTAGGTAAAGAAGTTTATAGAGAATATAAAAGAACTAAAGCTATGCAAAAAGGTTTAGGAGATACTGCTGAGTACTTAAATGAAATAGATAACATTAGACCTGAAGTATTTACACAGATTGGTGATATAGCTAAAACTACTTATGCTGCTGCTAATCCTGATATGCTAATTGAAAAAAATAAAGGAGGCAGAGTAGTATTTGAACCTACTGAAAAGGGTGCAAAGATATTTGAAAATATGTATCGTGTATATACTGGTTTGTTTAGTACACAAGAAGTAACACCACTAGACGCACCATCACAAGATGGTAGAGTTATGGGAGAAGCATCTCAGTATACTCGTGATATGACAACTAGACTTTCAAAAGAAATTGGTGATACCTCTGCACACTTTGAAGCTACTAAGAATATGAATCAAGTAGCATTTATCAATGATCCTAACAGAGAAAAGGTTGCAACATATTTATCAATGCTTGCGTTAGCAAACGCAGGAACTGTTAGAAATATAGATATGCAAGATCAATATATACCAGGTCCTAACAATGATATTTTCTATGCAAACATTTTTAAAATAGGCAAACAAAAATACCAAGATTTATTAAATGAAAAAGCATCTTTAAAGAATAGAGTGCAAAGATTAATAGAGCAGGGTGCATCAGAAGAACAAGTTAAGTTAGCTGAAAAAACATATAGAGATTATAATCCTAAAAATATTCTTAGACTTGAAAGAGAAAAGTTTGTAAATCTTATGGAAGGTGTAGGAAGATACTCAGGTAAATCTAACTATTTAACTTTTGCATTACAGTTATTAACTGGAAGAATGCATGCTCAGCAAACTATATACAATCCTCAGGCTAGCCCTATTGTAAGAGGTATAGTAGGAGGCGGTAATAAATATCAGTGGCAACCTGGTAAGGGTGGTAAGCTCGAACAAAACTGGACAGAAGGAATGTCAAAGCATTTGTTTGAAGATCCTAAAGTAACTGATGAAGAAGGAAGAAAGGTTGAATCTAGCTTTAAGAAAAAGTATGGTATGGGTAGACCTACTTCAGAAAGAATAAGAATATTTAAAGAGTTTGAAAAGCAGGCTGAACAAAATCCTGGTGCTGGTTTATATAATCAATATGTACAATGGGGTAATGAGTTAATAGAAAGAACAGCTGGCTTTAATACAAGAGAAGCTGGTGCATTATTAACTGCATTTAAAAAGGCTTCTTCACCTCAACAAGCAAATGAAGTTAAGAAACAAATAGCACAAAGATATGGTTCAGATCCATTAAGTCCTAGATTAAAAGCATACTTAGCTGACTTTGAAACTGATGCTATACATCAAGCAGATTATTTAATGGCATTAGCTAAATACGAAAGAGCTAAAAAGAATGGAACTATATTTACAGATACGCAGGCATTTGAAATAGATGGACAGACACATGGTCCTGCAACTCTTGCTACATTACTCGGTAGTTTAAATATGGCTAAGAGATCTGGTATAATAATGAAGACACCTTTCTTAGAAAAGTTAGAGTCTAGCGATTATAAAGATGTTAGAGATGCTATGGCTGATGAGATGAGAAGAAAGTTTCCTAGCTTAGTTAAAGGTGTAACTAAAGTAACACACGATAGCAAGGCGGGACTACCGTCAATAGCGAATGCTTATGAACGAATATTAGAAGAAGCTATTGGTGATAGAGAAAACTTTTTAAAGAAGTCACCTATGACTATGGGATATGGTCAGGATATATTTTCATTGAAGCAGCACGTAGATAGAACTGTATTTTTAAATGATGAAATAAAAAGTATAATGGCTAATAACAAATTAAATAATGATGATGTTATTGATTTCTTACATACTATACTAGTTGATTCTATTTATGAAACTATGGATCCGCAGACTTTAAGAATGACTAAACTAATGAAAGCTATTGCTTTTATGTCGCCGCTTTCAGCAGAGCTATTACAAATTAAACAGCCTACTGGTTTAGTATCTACGCTTGCAGGTTTAACATCTGAACAAGCAGGACAAACACAATATCAAATTAAAGATGAAGCAGGTAAACCTAGAATCGTTACTGTACAGCATTATAATGTAAAGACAGATCCGTCTGCTATTAAACCTATGCCAGGTAAAGCACCAGAGTTTGGTGGTTATGCAGTAGGTAGAGCTCAGCCATCTATAATACAAGCGTTTGATTCTAACATGGTTACTAAAACTTTTACAAATTCATGGAATAAAATTAAAGAAATTGCTAAAAGTTTAGGTGCTGCTAATCCATTTGTATTACAAATATACGATGCATTTTTAACTGACTCTGGTACAATGGATGTTGTAAGAAGATCTGCTAATGAGCATCATAAAAATTCTTTAATTAATGAGCAAGCTATTGAAAAATTATTTGATTGGTATGAAAGTGCTTTTACAGAAAAATTAAATACATTAAAGAATGATACAACTACATATGAATTATTTAAAGATGGTGTAGTTAATAAAGAATCTGAATTTAAAACTATAGCTGGTTTGTTAGCTGCACCTGATAGATTTAAAAATGGTTCGCGCAAAACTTTTGTAAAGTTAATTCAAAGACAAGGTGATTTTCAATGGGAAAGAGCAGACAATATTAATATTAAAGGTGATACTTTAGAAGAATGGAATAAGAAAACTTTTAATGCTGCTAAAAAAATGGCGCTTGAATTAGAATCAAACATTAATAAAAAATTAAAAGTTAACAAAAAATCTTTGCTTGATAAAAGTTTTACCGGTCAGGAAATCGGTATAATATTAGAAGAGATAGTTAGAACTTTAGAAATGCCTGCAAGAATTAAAGAGGGTAGGCAGCTTGTTACACAATCAAGAGGTGAACTAGCTAGAGAAATCGGAGGTCAAGATACCTTAAACATTGATCTTTAATTGTCTCCTTAAAGAGGAAAGCAAAATGTAACTATAATTATAGAGGGTTTAAGATGTGGCCGTTGTTTCATAGAAGATTTTTAGATT
>CETH01083605.1_pt1 | contig 12292 bp, 14 predicted proteins | sample 361461 | NCBI WGS metagenome assembly CETH01 (sample SAMEA2622695, study PRJEB7988) | marine metagenome | isolation source: saline water (ENVO:00002010), including
ATTTTTAGGATCCAGTATTCCTAAGCAAGAAAAATTAATTAAAAATTATAGAGGAAAAGATAGACATGGCAAACCTAAGTTTAAGACTCGAATAGAGACTGAGTTTGTATGGCACACAATTACAGGCAATGAAAATTATGACTGCCCTGAAGCTGATCAAATAAAAAATTTAAATTTTGATATTTAATGTGTAAAAATTAAAAATATAGAATATAATGTTGACATAATTGGTCGACACAAAAAATTAAAAATTAACCAATTAAAAAATTAAACAATTACAAAATGAAAGGTAATCAATTATGGCTATTGACTTAGCAGCAATTCGTAAAAAGCTTGGACAACTAAACGGACAAAACTCAAAGAAAAATGCAATGTGGCGTCCTGAAGAAGGTTCTGAAACAACAATTCGACTTCTTGCATATCCAAATAACGACGGACAGCCATTTAAGGAATTAATGTTCTACTATAATATTGGTAACAACCCGGGACTTCTTGCTCCATATCAATTTGACAAGCCAGATCCGATTCAAGAACTTATTACAAAGCTTCGTGATGAAGGTACTAAGGAATCATATGAGTTAGCAAAGAAGCTTTATCCAAAAATGCGTTGTTATGCACCAGTTATTGTACGCGGCGAAGAAGAAAAAGGCGTAAGACTTTGGGCATTTGGTAAAACTGTTTACCAGACATTGTTAAACTATATGCTTGATGAAGACTATGGTGATATTACAGATCCTATTGAAGGTCGTGATGTTAGAGTAAGTTGTACAAAAAATCCGGGACAGCAATGGGCAACAACTGATGTTCGACCACGCGGCAAAGACTCACCACTTTCAGAAGATTCATCTAAAAGCAAGAAATGGCTTGATAATATTCCTGATGTTAATGACTTATTTGAACTTAAATCATATGAAGACTTAGAAAATATTGTCAATACTTGGCTTAACGATGACGAAGAGGAAGAAAAGAAATCTACTTTTAGAGGTGGTTCAACTCAAAAGAGTTCTAATGATGATTCTCCTGATACAATTTCTGGTAAATACAAGGACTTAGATGATGCATTTGCAGATCTAGAAGCAATGTAATAATTAAAAACAGTTAAGTTAATTATTGTGCCGACTTTTGTCGGTTTTTTTGTATAAATTGTAAGTTATTGTTACAATCTTATTATAACTCTATTATAAAAGGAATGGTAATGCCAAAAGCTAAAAAAACTAAAAAAGAAGAAGATCAGTTAAATGATTTTACAGCTGATCTCATAAAGTCTCTCAATAAAGAAAGAGGAGCAAGAGTTGCGTATAATCTAAGTACAGACGAATCACCTACACATGTAAGTAGATGGATAAGTACAGGTTCCAAACAATTAGATTATATTATCTCAAACCAAAAAGACGGTGGTCTTCCAGAAGGGCGTATTGTTGAAATATTTGGTCCTCCATCAATTGGCAAGTCACATATTGCAACGCAAATTGCAAAATCAACCCAGCAAATGGGTGGTATCGTAGTTTATATAGACACTGAAAATGCAACATCTGTAGAAAATCTAAGATTGCTAGGCGTTGACATAACTAAAAGATTTGTTTATGTAGATACACATTGTACTGAAGAAGTATTGTCAATTGCTGAAAGTACTATAATAAAAGCTAAGGCAATGGATAAAGATGTACCAGTTACTATTATATGGGATTCTGTTGCTGCAACTTCACCTAAAGCTGAGTTAACTGGTGACTATGATAAAGAAAGTATTGGTCTTCAAGCTCGAGCTATTTCAAAAGGCATGCGTAAAATTACAGGTGTCATTGCTAATGAAAAAGTTCTTATGGTTTGTTTAAATCAAATAAGAACAAAAGTTGGTGTAATGTATGGCGACCCAACAACAACACCTGGAGGAATGGCAATACCATTTCACAGTTCAGTTCGTATTAAGTTAGGTGCAGGTTCTCAAATTCTTAATAAAGATAAGGAACCTATTGGAATTAATGTATCTGCTAAAACAATTAAAAACAAAGTATCAGCACCGTTTAGGACTTGTAACTTTGAAATACATTTTGGTAAAGGTATTAAAGAGCATGAACAAATGTTTGACTTACTAAGAAAACATGGGCCAGAAGAAATTGGAAATTATCATATTGAAATTTCTGGCGCAGGAGCTTGGAAAAATATATTAGTTTCAACGTTAGATACAGGTGAAGTTATTGTGGATAAGAAGTTTTACAAGGCAGACTTTGACCAGATTATAAAACATCCAGAGTTTGGTCAATATGTTGATATGCTATTAGAAAAAGCAATGATTCGTAAAAATGAAGCTGATGATCCAGATATTGATCCAGAAAGCTATTCTGAGATTCAAGAAGTTGCAAGACAAGTTATGGACACACATGAAGATGCATTTGAAATGTTGAAGTAAATGAATGAAAAACCGATTATTTATATTGATGGCTTGAATGTTTTTATGCGGCATTTTGCTGCTAATCCTTCTAAGAGTTTAAATGGTCTGCTTTGTGGTGGTATAATTGGTTTTTTAGGAAATATTGACCATTTGGCTCGCAAGTTTAGACCACAGAAAATTGTTGTTGCTTGGGAAGGTGGAGGTTCTTTAAGAAGAAGAGCCATCGATGCAAACTATAAAAACGGACGTAGACCTGTAAGACTTAATAGAAGTCAGTATTACAAAGAAATACCAGATACAGAAGAAAATAGAAACTATCAATTAAAAACTTTAATAGAAATTTTATATAAGACACCTGTTGTACAGATTTATGTTAATGATTGTGAAGCTGACGATGTTATTTCGTATCTTGTCAAAACAAAAAAACAAAATATAAACAAAATAATTGTTACATCTGACAAGGACTATTATCAGCTTTTGGATGAAAACACGAAAATTTGGTCTCCAAACAAGAAACAATTGATTGATGAGCAATACGTATTAGACAAATGGTCTATTACATCTCGTAATTTTTGTTTAGCTAGATGCTTTGCAGGAGATTCAAGTGATGGTATTAAAGGCGTAAAAGGAGCTGGCTTTAAAACTATGGCAAAACGATTTCCTGTTTTATCTCAGAATGAAGATATAACAATAAATGATATTATTAATGAGTCACAAAAAAAAGTTAACTCAGGTTGTAAAATAAAGCTTTATAATAATATAATACTAAATGAAGCAAATATAAGAAAAAACTGGAAGTTAATGTATTTAGACTCATTAATGTTAAGTGCTGACCAGGTTAAAAAAATAAACTACCAGCTGGAAAACAAAGAGTCAACAATAAACAAAATGGACCTTTATAAAATTATTAGCAGAGAAGGTCTCAACACCTTCGATATACATTCGTTTTTTATTTCAATTAAATCATCTTTAAGGAATATTATTTAATGAGTCAAGATAGAAATTTCTCTAAATTTGGCAAAGCTTTCCAAGAAAAAGTTTTCCAAAGTATGTTAACAGATATACACTGGTCTGCACAAATGATCGAAGTAATGAGTCCCGACTACTTTGATCTTAAATATCTCTCTTTTTTATGTGGAAAATATTTTACATACTATCAAAAGTATAAAACATTTCCAACACTTACAATTCTAATAACTATCATTAAAGAAGATTTAAGTAAGTCTCGAGACGCTGTTCTAAGAGATCAAATTATTGAATACCTTCATAGAATGAAAACTAATCCGGATGTTGGTGATTTACAATATGTTAAGGATAAATCATTAGAGTTTTGTAAAAGACAAGCATTTAAGGATGCTTTAGAACAAAGTGTTGAATTAATTCAAACTGAAAGATATGAATCAGTTCTTAATATTATGAAAGAAGCAGTTTCTGTAGGTATGCCAAACTCTACTGGGCACAACTTCTTTGATGATATCGAGGCACGCTTTGTTCAAATTAATCGACAGGTATGTCCAACAGGTTTAGATAGAATTGATTCTCAAGATATTTTGCGTGGTGGGTTAGGTAGAGGTGAACTGGGAGTTGTTGCTGCAAATACTGGTGTTGGTAAATCACACTTCTTAGTAGCAATGGGATGTGCAGCAATGCGTGCTGGTAAAAACGTTATACATTATACCTTTGAATTATCAGAACACGAAACAGGCAAAAGATATGATTCACATTTATGTCATATTCCTTCTAATGAAATAATTGAAAGAAAAAAAGAAGTCATTGAAAAATATAACGAAATGGAATTAGGTAAACTTATTATAAAAGAATACCCGACAGGCTCTGCTTCGGTTTTAACTTTACGCAATCATATAGAAAAACTTATGTTAAAAGGTTTCAGACCAAGTTTGGTAACAGTTGATTATGCTGATGTTATGAAATCTTCAAAATCATATGATTCACTAAGACATGAATTAAAATTAATATATACAGAATTAAGAAATCTTGCAGTTGATTTACAAATTCCTATTTGGACAGCTTCACAAGCAAATAAGGATTCTTCAAAATCAGATGTTGTTGGTTTAGAAAATCTAGGTGAATCATATGGTAAAGCACAAGTTGCTGATGTAGTATTGTCGATTAGTAGAAAGCCTATGGAAAAATCAACAGGTGGTGGTAGAATTTTTGTAGCTAAGAATCGCGCTGGTAGAGATGGATTATTATTTCCAATTAGTATAGATACAGCGAGATCAAAATTTCAAATTTTAGATGATACTGAATTGACATTAAATGAAGCAGTATCTCAAGATAACCATTCAATGAAAGAAAAACTAAGAGAAAAGTGGAAAGAGGTAAATCAAAAAGATGATTAAAATTTATTGCAACGATAATCTTAAAGATGTTTTAGATGATAATGATGTTGAAGAATATGTACCTGCCTATGGAGGTGAGTCTGCCGGATTAGATTTATATAACGCTGGTGATGATGTTACAATAATGCCTTCTTCTTCTAATAAAAAAGGAGGAATGATTAGTACTGGACTTCATGTTTTCACTCCAAGAGGATATGTAACTCTAGTTAAAGAAAGAGGGTCTATCACAAAAACTCCACTGAAGTATCGAGCTGGTGTTGTAGACGAAGGGTATACAGGAGAAATATTTGTTAATCTTGTAAACATTGGTAATGAGGAATATACTATAGAGAGTGGGCAGAAGCTACCTGTTCAAATTGTTGTTGTTAAGTGTGATAACGAGTATTCTGAAATGAGTGAAGAAGAATACTTAACTCTATCCCGTCTTTCCAAAAGAAAAGAAGGAAAAGTCGGAAGTTCAGACTAGATTAAGGAAGAAAACATGAAAAAAGAATGCTGTGGCATTACTATAGATTTAGGGTACGATAATAACTTAACAGATTTTTCAAAGAAACTACTTAAAGACTACTACATGCAAGACCATGAAGAGTCACCACAAGAAAGCTTTGCTCGAGCCGCCGTAGCATTTTCTTTTAACAAAGAAGAAGATAGGACTGATATAGAACTAGCACAAAGAATATACAATTATGCAGCTAAAGGTTGGTTTATGTTTAGCTCACCAATTTTATCTAACGCACCACTACCAGGAAAGACAGAACTTGGTTTGCCTATATCTTGCTTTTTAACATATGTTGATGATTCACTAGAAGGATTAATATCCCATTCAGATGAATTGAGATGGATGTCTGTTAAAGGTGGAGGTGTAGGTGGTCACTGGAGTTCAATTAGATCAAATAGTAATATATCACCAGGGCCAATTCCTTTCTTAAAAACAGTTGATAGTGATATGACAGCATATCGCCAAGGTAAAACTAGAAAAGGATCGTATGCAGCCTATATGGACGTTTCGCATCCAGATATTGTAGAATTCTTAAGTATAAGACTTCCAACTGGAGGTGATGTTAATCGTAAGTGTTTTAACATAAACAACGCTGTAAATGTTACAGATGAATTTATGGAAGCAGTAACTAAAGGTGAGGAATGGAATCTAACTGATCCTAACGATGGATCTGTAAGAGATACCGTTGATGCTAGATCACTATGGCAAAGAATACTAAAAATAAGATTTAGAACAGGTGAACCTTACATTAACTTTATTGACGAAGCTAATAGACGCTTACCACAATTTCAAAAAGACTTGAATCTTAAAATACACGGATCAAACTTATGTTTAACAGGTGATACAAAAATTGATGTATTAATTGACAACGTACTAAATGCTCAGGTATCATTAGAAGAAGTTGTTAATCTTTTCAACGAAGGAAAAGAAGTTTTTGTTTTATCTTACAATATTGACACAGAAGAAATTGAATACAAAGAAATTACTGACGCAGGATTAATTAGTAAAAGTGCAGAAGTACTTGAAATTATAGACGAAGAATCTGGTCAAAAAATAGTTTGTACTCCTGACCATAAAGTATATACTGTAAATAGAGGCTACGTAAAAGCTAAAGATCTTAAAGAAGATGACGAATTAGTTTTTTCCTAATTAGATTACTAGATGTATATTTAATATTGAAATTCATTTACCAACATAAGGAAATACTTTGAAATATATAATATACATGCACACTTTCAAGGAAACAAATAAGTCATACATTGGATACACTGGTCTAACTTTGTCGAAAAGATTACATAAACACGTTACAAATTCACAAGCAGGTCACAATACTCATTTCTACAAAGCAATTAGAAAATATGGACTTAAAAGTATAGTATCTAAAATAATTTTTGAATGTAACTCTAAAGAAGAAGCTTTAGAAAAAGAAAAATATTACATCGAATATTATGATACTTTTAAAAATGGTTATAATATGACTAAAGGTGGTGATGGAGGATGGGTAATACCTGATGAAAAGTACGATGAATGGCGAAAAAAAAATTCAATTGCAACATCAGGAGAAAAAAATCCAACATATACAGGATTTACAGATGAAGAAATATTAGTAGCGGCTTTTTCTTATTTCAAAAAAGAAGGTCAGCTACCTAAAAGAAAGTGGCAAATATATAGTGCAGAAGTCTATGGCTTTCCAAAGTCTTATTCAAAATTTAGATTTAAAAAATACGGATCAGGTTTAAAAGGTTTTGTAAATGCAATGAAAGATTTGTATAATTTAAAAGATGATGATTTCAAATATAAAAGAACAAATAGTCATAATAAAAAACTTTCTAAGTCTTTAACAGGAAAAATTTGGTACTCTAACGAAAAACTTAAAATTTCAAAACAAATGAGTAAAAAAGAAATTGACATATTTAACAATGAAGAATGGATAAAAGGTAGAAAATATGGGATTAAAAATAATTAAAAGAGAAGCCAAAGAGCCTGTCTTTGATATAACTGTCAAAGACAATAGCAATTTTTTTGCAAATAACATACTTGTTCACAATTGCAATGAAATCCATTTGGCGACATCGCCAGATAGAAGTGCTGTTTGTTGTTTAAGTTCTTTGAATATTGAAAAGTTTGATGAATGGGAAAACTCAACCATTGTAGAAGATTTGATAGAGTACCTTGACAATGTTTTGCAATTTTTTATAGACAATGCTCCCATACACTTAAATAGAGCAATTAAATCTGCACAGTTAGAGAGAAGTCTTGGACTAGGTGCTATGGGCTTCCACTCTTACCTACAATCAAAGAATATCCCATTTGAATCTGGTATTGCAAAAGCAGCAAATATGAATATATTCACACTTATACAAGAAAGAGCAAAACAGAAAACAATGGAGTTGGCCAAATTAAAAGGTGAGTGTCCAGACGGTAAAGGATATGGAGTTAGAAATTCTCATCTTTTGGCAATTGCGCCTAATGCAAATTCTTCTATTATTGCAGGAACTTCACCTTCAATTGAACCTTGGAAGTCAAATGCCTATACACATAGAACAAGAGTTGGTTCTTACTTGGTTAAAAACCCGCATTTAGAAAAAGTTTTGTTGGAATATTGTAAAGATATGCCAGATGTTAAAAAGAGTGATTGGATTGCAATGCAGTGGAAATCAATTATCTTAGCAGAAGGATCAGTTCAACATTTGGAATATATGTCGGATTGGCATAAACAAGTCTTTAAGACTGCTTTTGAACTAGATCAAAGATGGTTGGTTGATCACGCTGGAGATAGACAAAAATTTATTTGTCAAGGTCAAAGTGTTAATTTGTTTTTTCCAGCAGGAACAGAAAAATCTTATGTTAATGCAGTTCATTTAAGAGCTTGGAAAAAGAAACTTAAAGGATTATATTATCTTAGAACAAATGCAGGTGCTTCAGCAGAAAAAGTAAGTCAAAAAGTTGAACAAGATAGACTACAAGACTTTAGTGATCCTGACGAGTGTTTGAGTTGTCAAGGTTAATTGTTATATGAATATCAAAAAAGGTTAAACAATGTCATTATTAAAATACAATAAAACTTATAAACCGTTTAGTTATCCTTGGGCAATGGAAATAGCTGAATCTCACGAGAAGATTCACTGGGGTAGCTGGGAAGCAAAACTACAAGAAGACGTAAATCAATGGAAAGGTGGTAAGATATCCAAAGAAGAGAAGAATCATATTACACAGATTCTTAGGCTATTCACACAAAGCGATGTACAAGTAGGTGGTAATTATTGTGATCTGTTTATTCCTAAATTTAAGAATAATGAAATTAGGAGTATGTTATTAAGCTTTGCAAATCGTGAAGGTACGCATCAACGTAGTTATGCTCTTCTTAATGATACGCTAGGTTTGCCTGAAGAAGAGTATAGTGCATTTTTAGAGTATAAACAGATGAGTGATAAAATTGAGTTTATGCAAAAAAATGATGTTTCTACTAGAAAAGGTTTAGGTTTAGCACTAGCACAATCCGCTTGTAATGAAGGAATGAGTCTATTTTCAGCTTTTGTTATGCTGCTTAACTACCAAAGATTTGGCAAGATGAAAGGAATGTGTGAAATTGTTGAATGGTCAATTAGAGATGAAACAATGCATGTTCAAGGTATAACACAATTATTTAGAGAATATGTTAAAGAACATCCCCGGATTGTCAACGATGCTTTTAAAAAATCAATCTATAAAATGTACAGAGAAGCTGTAAAACTTGAAGACAAAGTTATTGATTTAGCATACGAGATGGGTGACATTGAAGGTTTAGACAAAGAAGAAGTAAAGCAGTATATTAGATATCTTGCAGATAGAAGATTAATTCAGTTAGGACTGAAACCTAATTTTAAAGTTAAAAATAATCCTCTAGACTGGATTGATTGGATTATTAATGGTGATAGCTTTAAGAACTTCTTTGAAGGAACAGTAACAGACTATAACGCTGACGGTATGAGCGGTGATAGCTGGGGCTGGGAAAACATTACAGCTTAGGAAAAATTATGAACGAAGAAATTTTATTTTTTAGTGCACCTTGGTGCGGACCATGTAAACAAATGAAATCTATGCTTAATGAAAGTGTAAGAAGCGAACTCAATGTAAGAGTTATTGATATATCACAAGATATGGAAACAGCAGCGAAATATGAAGTTATGAATGTACCAACATTTGTAAAAATTAAAAACGGGAAAGTTATTTCAAAAAAAATTGGATCAACTACTATTGAGAAATTAAAATTACTATAAAAAGGATTAATATTAAAATATGAATTTTCTAACAGAGGTTTCTTCTCTTATTAAAACATTAGAGCTTAAAAACGAGCCAATTATCATAACAGTTAACGAGTTCAATGAAGAGTCAGCTGCAGATTTTGCTGCTGCAGTTAGTTTAGCACATAATACAGGACAAAAGGTTATTCCAGTTATTATTGACTCGTTTGGAGGGCAAGTATATTCTCTTATGTCTATGATATCAGCTATCAAGTCAGCTACGATTCCAGTTGCTACAATTGTACGAGGCAAAGCAATGTCCTGTGGCGCAATCCTTGCTTCTTTTGGAGATGATGGATTGAGGTTTATGGATAAAGATGCAACACTGATGATTCACGACGTTTCTTCATATGCTTTTGGCAAAATAGAAGAGTTAAAATCAGATGTAAGAGAAGCTGAAAGACTTAATAAAAAGGTATATACTATGATGGCTAGAAACTGCGGCAAGTCAGATGACTACTTTGTTGATTTAATTCACGATAAAGGTCATGCAGATTGGTTTTTAGATGCTGAAGAATCAAAACAACATAATATAGTACAACATCTTAGAGTACCAAATTTAAAAGGAACAGTTTCTGTTAATATTGAACTTGATTAATATATAATCTTAATAGTATTAAAAGGAATAAAAATGGAACAATTTTCAACTTTAAATCAAGATAGAGACTATGTGACATCATTGCAGCAAGAAGTAGGCGTTAAAGCTGATGGTATTTATGGTCCTGCAACACATCGCGCGGTGAGGGACTATTATGGTATGCCTATTATGATGCATATGGGTCGAGTTGTGCCTATTGATTCACCATTAGAAATCGACTGGTCAGCACCACTTTATGAACTAGATGATGGTACAAAAAATTGGTATAAAAGAAAATCAGATCCTTCTACTATATGTGTTCACTGGGGAGGATTAAACTCTAGACATTGTTATAATGTGTTTAATCTTGCTAAAGGCAGACACGTTTCTTCACATTTCTTAATTGGTAGAAACCACAAGACTGGCGAATATGAGATTCTACAATGTTTAGATACAGGGCTTGCAGCATATCACGCAGGTAAGTTTAATAAGCATTCTATTGGTATTGATATTTGTATGCATCCAGAAGAAAAATATTGGGAAAGAACTAAAGGCTGGTACCCAGATGCTTCACTTCAAGTTTGTAAAATACCTGATCGTAGAGTTAGAGGACGTAAAATAGTTATGATTGGTGATGATTTTGCAGATGTTTGTAGAGAGTTTTTGCAGTCATTAAGAGAAGCAACTGATTTGCTTGATAAACCTGTATGTGAGAGTTTAGATGTAATGTCAGTTAAAGAAGCATCACAATATAGTATTGTAGGACATCACAACATTTCAGCAAAAAAATGGGATGTTATACCTTGGGCAGAAAAACTTTATTACGGCTTAGACGAAGAATTAGTTTAATTTAAGTGTAAATTTGATATTTTTTTATTATTATATCAAATATAAACAAAAGGCTTTAAATGAAAAATACACATTTTCTTTATGATGATGGCATAGGCAAGATTGAGTTAGTTCAACATATGGGTGAAGACATAACAGTAGTTAATTCTGCACGTGTGTCTTTTGGTGTTCAAAAAGAATCTTTAGATTCCAAAGATGAAAAACTGATTAAATATCTTGTTAATCATAAACACACATCTACATTAGAACATAATGTTGCTACGTTTAGAATTAAAGTACCTCTTTTTGTAAGATCACAGCATCATAGACATAGAACTTGGTCCTATAACGAAATTAGTAGAAGATACACAGATACAAATATAGAATTTTATATTCCATCTGCTTTTAGAACACAACATAAGACTAATAGACAAGCATCTAATAGTGATGATCTAATCAATCCTGAATTGAATATTTCCAATTGGACGGGCCCGGGCAATGCATCAGAAATTTTTAAAGAGCATTGTGAAGATTCACTTATCGTTTTCAACAAGCTTGTTGAAAAAGGTGTATGTAGAGAACAAGCACGAGGAATACTACCACAATCAATGTATACAGAATATTATGCAACTGCTAATTTAAATAACATTCTTAAATTTATTGAGTTAAGAACACACGAAGGAGCCCAATTAGAAATACAAGTTTTGGCAAATGCTATGCTAGATATCATATCAGAACTTTGGCCGATAACAGTTTCAGCTTATCGTTCTAGAAATTAGTTTTACTAATGAATAGTTATTACATCTAATAGGAGTTTATTAATGAAAAAGAATCTATTACAAGAACGACATAAAGATTTGGTTAATATGTTAGTAAGATGTAGAATTGCCATAGAAAATAGAGAAGATCCAACTGTTTTAGATATTATGACAGATATGAGAGCACTTAATGGAATAGTGACTGTTAGACAAACAAGACCAATTTCAGACATTGTTTCTTCTGATAAACATAGAATAATCGAGTTAAATGTTTCTTATATACCAAAGTTTGTTGAAGCAAAAGGAAATATATTTCTTGAAGTATCAAAATCACTAAAAAAAGTTGAAGGTGTTAAAATTGTTAAAATCATGGAACACGACAACGACATAATCAATAGTAAATTACGAAATAAACCACTTATTTTTTAAAGGAAAAAAATGAAACTACATGATAATACAATCGCACACATCGCAAAAATAATTCAAATGGCTATTTTATCTGGAACAGATATTGTTGATCATCTTCGAATGGCAAGATTCACGCTTGATGAAGAAGAAATATTACACATTGAAGAAGAATATGAAAAGATATTTA
>CETH01184497.1_pt1 | contig 12273 bp, 9 predicted proteins | sample 361461 | NCBI WGS metagenome assembly CETH01 (sample SAMEA2622695, study PRJEB7988) | marine metagenome | isolation source: saline water (ENVO:00002010), including
CAAGGTTGGTTGTTAACAGGCTCGTCAATCGAGGCATTCAAGCGCTTCATCCCATAGGGAGGTACATGAGAGTGGTGATATTGGGTTCTGGAGGGAAGGATTCTGCATATTCCACCTGGTGGGCACTAATGAGGGGATGGGACGTAAGGGCCATAGTTACTATGTGCATTACCGGAGAAGACTCAATGATGTTCCAAACTCAAGGAGTCGCTATAGCGGGAATGCAAGCGGCATCAGCGGGAATTCCATGGCTACCAATACTGACCTCGGGTGACATAAAGCAAGAAATGGATGACTTGGAAGGAGGATTAAGGGGCATTTCCAAGCCCAGGCTTGCTATGGAAAAGACGTGGCCTAGAGGTTGGGACTCTTCTGAAATTGAGATTCATGAAGGTTTGTTGGAATTTGATGCGATCGTCTCTGGCGCACTCAGATCCGATTTCCAGAAAACTAGGATAGAGATGATGTGCGAGAAAATGGGGGTTCATTCTTTCTGCCCGCTATGGCACAACTCTCCCGACAGGCACATGGAGTCTCTCTACCAACACGGTTTTGATGTTCGAATTGCCTCTGTCTCCTCCGAGGGTCTTGGTGCTGAGTGGCTATGCGTCTCCATGGGGAGTGATGAAGTGGGAAGGCTGCGAGATCTCTCTGGAAGATATAGGTTCAACGTCGATGGAGAAGGGGGCGAGTACGAGACCGTGGTCCTTGGAGCCCCTCATATGCGACGGGATATACTGGCAGACGGCGGAGTTGTATGGGAGGGCTCCAGAGGGACTTGGAATATCGATTTTGCAAGGTTAGCACCCTTGCGCTAGACTCAAACAGGAGACTGGGGTCGGAAAGGCACGGGGAAGCATGTCAGTATCACCTCTGGACTACCGATATGGACGAGATGAGGCAAAGGCCATATGGTCTCGAGAGGGGAGACATTCCAGGCAATTAGAGGTCGAAAGGGCATTGGTTTGGGCCCATAGCAAGATGGGTAGAGTTAGTCCAGAGCACTATGACATTATTGCTGATATTTCGGACCCTGGGATTGTCACGGCCGATAGGGTCGATGAGATAGAGGCAGAAACCAAGCACGACATTATGGCACTAACAAAGGCAATGGCAGAAGTAGCGGGTGAGGCCGGTTGGTGCATACACCTTGGAGCCACGAGTAATGACATCGTGGATTCCGCTGTCGCACTTCAAATCAAGGATAGCATAGAGTTGCAGAGGGAGATGATCGGAAGGCTGATCTCGACTATGTGCGACTTGGCAGAGAGGGAAAGGGACACAATAATGCTGGGTAGAACGCACGGGCAGGCCGCAGTTCCCATAACATTCGGATTGAAGGTCGCTGTTTGGGTCGATGAGTTCCGTAGGCACATGGACAGGCTTGACGAACTGTCTCACAGGGCCACCACGGGCAAGTTCCTGGGAGCAGTAGGGACTGGCGCCGCACAAGGAGAGCGTGCTATCGAGCTACAGAGTCTAATCCTTACAGAACTGGGTCTCGGAATACCTGTCGCGACGACCCAAGTTGTTGGCAGGGACAGATACATTGAGTGGGTAGGATGGATGTCCAATGTAGCAACCAGTGTTGAGAAAATACTGCAGGAAGTCAGAAACCTACAAAGAAGCGAGATCGGCGAGGTTGCGGAGTCATTCGATGTGAAGAAGCAAGTAGGGTCATCGACTATGGCTCACAAGAAGAACCCAATCACGGCGGAAAATGCCTGTGGGCTTGCTAGGATAGTGAGGTCGATGATTATTCCATCGTATGAAAATGCACTTCTTTGGCATGAAAGGGACCTTGCCAACTCATCTTCGGAAAGATTCACTCTTTCGCACTCAATGATACTTCTGGACGATATACTAGACAAATGTGACGGGGTTCTCTCCAGACTGATAGTCAATAGGGAAAGAATGCTGGAGAATATCGAAAATCAGAATGGTTTGGTTATGGCAGAGAGGCTGATGCTTGCACTCGTTGATTCGGGCATGCCGAGAGACGAGGCGCATGAGGAGCTCAGGGCCGCTTCAATGAAGGCCGTGGAGAACAGCTTACACCTCAGGGATGTGTGTTTATCTTCCGATTCCATTTCGTCAATATTTGATAGTGAACAACTGGATGATTTGTTCGATCCAAGGGGGCACCTTGGTGTTTCTGGTGAAATAGTGGATAATGCCGTGTCAATTGCCAGGGAAATGATGGGCTAGGTCAGAAACATTGCGACCATTAACACTGCTGCCGTCGCAGCAGCCACAATTCCTAGTAGTACGATCATTGCATGTGGGCCATATTGATTTACGTCGTCAAGGGCAACTTTGAGGAAGCCAGATTCTGATATTCCTTCTACAATACCTGACTCGGTTTCCTCGAAGGTAGGCAGGGGCCTTCTGGGTATCCTCTCCCTACCCCGTGAGGTGCCGCTCATGGTACTGACTGTGAGTGCATGTACAATATTGTTTTCAGAGAAAAAATACTATCCCCCTCAGTAATACTCATTCGCAAAGTTACGGTGCAATGCATATGATAGATTTGGGCCGGGGAGATGTACATCTATCATCTGAGCCGGGAGCGGGGAGAACAACACTCTGTCTGAATATTGCGAGAAGGGCCTTGGAAAGCGGTAACTCTGTGATTTGGGCATGCATGAATACGCCTGATAGTGAAAGATTCTCGGATATTATGGATGGTTTAGAAGACAGCCAATTGGTGAGAATGAGAATTATTGAATTTGGCGGCGATTTGCCCTTAATTGAGGATATTGTCCTCAATAACCTAGGACAACTAGGTGATGGTGGGCTTTTGATAATTGATGACTGGTGCGAGCCGATTGGAAGAACTAAGAAAGCTGTTATAGGGTCTTTGACCAATATTGCCGGAAAGGCGTCTTGTGCAGTGATTGCTACTTCTTCGGCCGTAGGAAACGCATCGGGCTCTGGGCCACAGTTGATGGCCAGGGGAGAGGGTGCGCTTGCAGGAAAGTTGCGAACAGTGATGCTTCTTAGACATCCCCGTAGGGAGGCATACAGAATTCTAGTCGACGGAGGGGAAGAGTCGCTTCTGAAGATGGGTGAATCCGGACTATCGGTTGTCTGATCTATTATCGATCAGCCTATCAAGCTCGGAAAGAGCCTCAGGGGTTGGTTCAGAAAGTGACTCTGGGTCTCTGGCTAGTCCTGAGTATTCTTCTTCATCATCGGTATGGCCGAGGTAGTTCCTCTTGAAAATGAGCCACAATAGGGCTAATGCGGTTAGGGAAAGTATGGCCTGTAGTAGAGTCTCTGTGGGAATGGCCATTTTGGTTACTCCGAATGCTACGTGGGAACTCCTTGACTTAGTGGCTTTGCGAGGTGCCTTCTCTGAGAAGGAGAGGGTTCAAACCAACCGGAAACAGATGAGACGCCGGAGGGAGACCATGGTTTTGAAAGCCATATTTTATCGCTAGTGTTTCCACAATTGAGGCATCTTAGGGATTGATTTTTTCCGGCACTTCTCATTGTCTTCCCGCAACATGACGGACGTGACGAAATCCTTGGAACGGCGGAAAGCAGGGAGACTCTCTCAAGGTGTATTGATCCATCGGGGGATTCCAGGCCCATCCAATTAATCCGATCCCCTGGAATTAGCTGCCTCACTAGTCTGTTGACTTCACCTCCCTCCTTGAAAACCACCAAGCTGGAAGCCCTACCATTGGATAGAACGCTGATACTTGCATGGGCCCCCCTCCCCTCCTCCGGTAGCGAGAGTACTGTTCCTTTGTTGACTCCTATCAAATGATCATCAGACATCTGGTTAGTCCTGTGTGGAGCCCAAGAGTGACTGGTCTCGACGTCGTCTCTTTCTTGCATCCACATGTGAGCTGCGGTAACTGATTTGCATGTCTCGCCCCTAATGCCGTACAAGACTGGGCATGGTGTCCTAGGGGCTATCAATCCCTTATCCTTGGTGGGATCCCTGTTCAAAAACGTCTTTGGGTGACTTTGTGTCATCTCAGTGACGGCTTCGTGACTTACAATTCTCTCTGAACCAACCTTTTCATCGTCCCTCCAAGCTATTAGTTCCCATGATGAGTGGGCTTCAGGGGCCCACGAAATGGCCGCGGAAGCTCCGATAATGCCCCATCCTTCTCCCAACTCCAATACCTTGACACCAGAGGAACGTATCTCGTCTCTCCTGTTTTCAATATCTACCTCCCCTCTGACTGATTCCCAGTACCATGACTCGGGAGTTTTGGTGTATGAAATCAATAAGCAGGGGGATGCTTGGATTCCATTTTTTGGATAGTCGGAAATGGCTTCTGATAAATCGTCAAACCAACCTGTACAGATTTTCTCCAAATCAGGTATTGATCCGGATTCTACTGAGACAATTACGGAAAGAGCTCCGTTCCCTCTGGTCCTCCTTGATGCGAAGGGCCATAGCCTTACAAGTCTCCTCTCCAAAATTTCGGACCACGGCTCGTCGGAGATTCTAGAAACGAGTGAGTCCAATGCATGGGTAGTGCATCCCACATCAGGATGATCTGTGTCATCAAGTCCGATCATTACAGTGGTGCGTAGAAAATTAGTCATCGGTATCGCCCCATGATAGATTCGATGATCCCACCGATTCCCTCATCGGGATCGCACCTATGCCCAATTACTCCGAATTCAGCGGATGCCTTCATGTCGACTCCTCTATCCCCGACCATAAATGAGCCCTCCTCTGATGGCCTATCCTTCCAATCTGGACCGAAGAATATAGTAAGGCCTGATAAGGACGGGTCTAAATGGGCGTGATCCATTATTTGCCTAGATGCCTCCAACATACCCGGATTCGGTTTTCTTGCCCATGAGTTCTCCCATGGGGCATATGGGCTATGTAGAATCAAATCCAGATGAGCGTGTGGGTCCTCGAGAAGGAGGAGGCGCCTTATCTCAGAATGGATGGAAGCAAGATTGTCCCTGTCCCAAAGTCCGCGGCCCACCGGTGACTGGTTAGTGACAACACAGACCCTGAAGCCTGACCTTCTTAGATCACCAATAGAAGAGGCTGCCATTGGGAGTAGCTGAACTTCATCGACTGAATTGACGTAATCCTCGAAACCCCTGTTGATGACGCCGTCCCTGTCTAGGTATGCGATCCTTCCATCCCATGTTTTCCCACCTGGTAGAGGTTTCAAATCCAGAGGTTGCTCGAGTTTTCCAGAGTCCCTTTGGGGCGGGAGCATTGTATCACAACCCATTGTTCGATTTGACGGCTTCCTTGATGATGTGATTAATCACTAATTGGACGTCTTCGATCCTCTCCATCGAAGTTGTCGGAATAACAATTACCACGTCTACCAACTTAGCAAGTTTTCCGCCTGCCATGCCTTTGTAGTCTCCAGTAATAGCTGCAGTTGAGCAGCCATTTTCCTTGGCGAAAGTAATTCCATTCAGTACATTCTCTGAATTTCCGGAACCGCTGTAAGCAACCACCAAGTCACCATGCCTTATGAACGTGGATAGTTGTCCTGCGAAGATGTTGGAGTAATCCGTATCATTTGCCCATGCAGTAAGTGAGGATGCGTTGTCGGTGTGTGAAATTGTTCTAAGAGAGAGTTCTTTTGACCAGTCACCTGCACTGTGGGATGGTGTGGCTGCACTTCCCCCGTTCCCAATAAAATGCACACAGCCGCCCGAGGACCTGACTTTCTCCACCATCCTCCAGAACGATGAGAGGGACTCCATAGGGAGGTCGCTAAGTGTCCTTTCTAGGTCCGAAATATATGAATTCGCGAACTCCTCGAAGTCGAATGCCATGTGATTACCGTGCTGTCCGTTGGGGGCATCATATTTACGGGTTGATGAGTCATTGGCACATATGGAGGAGCCAGTGGGAGTACTGGTGGGCTCTTTGGCTGAGATAATTGGAGTCACAGAATTTACGTTAGGACTGTCATTCTGTTGGTTAGGCGCTATCCTATTGGGAGTCGGTTTTCACCTCCAGGATAAGTCGTATGCCCCGTATTGCTCGGCCGTGGGGTGGTCATTTCTAGGATTATTCTTCTACTTGCAATCTTCACACTTTGTGGAAATTTCTGATCCCGTATTAGTTATTATGACAGCGGGAGCACTGCCTGCAGGAATCGCACTAGGCATTTGGGAGGTTAGAAACTGGGATTTGGCTCCGGAATCCTTGGTTTGGCTCAGGGGAGCGGTAGTTTGGTCAGTAATTCCATACTACACTGTCTACAGCGTTCCTGTGCTGAATATGGCGTTTGTCAGTTTCACTGCACATAGCACGGAATGGCTACTGGAATTTGCAGGGATGGGATCATACGAGGTTGGACTGATGAGGGTCGATCTTACTGAAGGAGAAGTGCTTGCCTCGCAGTGGGAGGGTAGCAAATGGATTCTCACAGAACCACTAGGTGAAAGTGGGTTCTTCGTACCATTCAGTCATTCAGATGGGACCCCGGTTAGTGTCAGTTTCATCCTTGCATGTTCCGGCCTACAATCGATGATAATTTTCATCGGTGCGATTTACGCGCTAAGATCTGTCTCATGGAAGCGCAAGATGCGTGCGTTGTTGATTGTCGTTCCGACAATTCACGTTCTGAATGTATTCAGGAATGCAGGAATTGTTTGGCTCAGTGACACATATGTAGACTGGACCTTTCTTGGGATTGGGATGTTCGATTTCACGCACAGTTATGCGGCTAAGTTTGCCAGCCTATTTGCAATGTTCCTGATGGCCATAGCACTTTTCGATATATTGCCCGAATTGCACAGACATATACTGAGGATTCTGAAACCGCTGATTGATATTTTCGAAGGTTCGGATCCTGCTGAAAGGTCATCTTGACCTCAGCTTTTCGTATAGCTCTCCTGTCAGTGGCATCTGGTGTTCCCATGCGAACTCCTTCATCACCCTCAGGGCCTCCTTCTCAAGTTCGGAGTCTCCAACGAAATCAGTGACATCGATGGTCCCATTCCTGGTATTGGCCTTGAATGCAGCAATCGGTTCCTCCTTATGGAACACTAAGTAGGCGGATCCAAAGCCGAACTTCTCCCTGAGAGTCCCGCCAAAGTAGTGAATCAGAGAGTCGGAGGGAGGTATTACTAGATCCCTTGACCTAGGAATTCCCTCAACTTCCAAGAGGTCCTTCCGACCCCATGAAATGTCATGTTGATCGTCTACTAGGAAGCCCTTGATGAGTGTGCCATCCTCCTCGAACTCATGCAGAACATCACTTATTTCTTCGGGAGCAAAGGGGGTTCCTGCCAGTCTCTCGAATTGCTTCATTGTTATGACAGGGTACTCCTCAACCATGTCTCTGAGGTAATCACTCTTAATCTGCCAAAGGTCAACACCCTCGAGTGGTTTTACGGTCTTGAAACCGCCACGATAGTCCTGAACTAGGTGTCCGCTCCTAACCAGGGGAGAGATTAGCTTTCTGAACTCCCCCCTCTTCATTGCCAGCCTTTCCATAAACACCGATGGATCGTTATGATTGCTGAAGAAATCGAGGATTCCCAGCTCGTCATCTTCGGGCTCCATGTTCCTTATGGTCAGTAGTCTCTGGAAATGAGGCAGTCTAGCCCAAACCTGATGGCCTCTTAGGTTGGTTCCTTGGTGGAGTTGCTCTGTAGCAGCCATCGATTGAAGGTCGACGCGAAACATTTCACACCTGCCCCTGAGGGCGAAGTCATCCCTAAGCTCATCAATCTCCTTGAGAGCGAACGTCTCATTTTCCCAGCGAGTATTCTGGTGTACGTTGTGTCTATGGAATAACCTCCTATTGATCTCCTGGCGGGGGCGGGGCTCCACAATGCCCCCTCTGATGTACCTCTCTTCGTCACCCATCGAGGAGAATCCCAATTCTGAGAGTATTGCTTGGATATTCTCATCACAATCATGCACAGGCACCCCATTGAAGGAATGGATTACTGAAACATCAACTAGCCTGTCTCGATAGTTTTCCAATAGGTCGTTGAACGCGCCCTTGAACTCATCTAGGTACGAATGAGGGATATTGATGTCCTTAATTTCCAAGTAGTCATTGACTACGAACATCAGAATCCTGCCAATTGGGTCAACTCCCTTGAAAACCGGATGGTACCAGCCCTGTTTGAGTATCATCCTGACCTCTTGGATGAATCTGCTGCAGAAAGGGTCGGACTGGGATAGAATCCTCATTTCTCTGTCCTCGGGCATTGGGGACAGTAGCCTCTCTGCATCATCATGTGAAGCATAGTAGTCGGTTGGGTCTGGTTGCAGGGCAACTACTCTGCATATGCTTCCATCTGACTCCAGATCTCTGAGGACCTCTGCCAGTTCCTCTACAGGTCTGCTTACAAAGAAGCGGAGGGTGTGCAACCTCACTGGACCAATTTTCTTTATCAGTGTAGATAGGGCCTCGGGGAAGGGCATTGCCTCGATCGCTCCATGGACCTTCCTGAAAATCGCAACTGACCTCCTCCTGTTTGGCATATCTAGGAACTGTTTGGCTACCACTAGTTGCCTCTCTAGATTAGAAAGGGCCCTCTTTAGGCTCTTCTGAATGTGCTGATTTTCCTTTCCTCTAGGATATTCTGAGAATAACTCAGTACGGGTAATTCCCTCCTCGGGTATCTTCTCCAGGAGCTCTGTCTCAAGAGCGCCCAACCAAGGTTCGGTTCTTAGTCCCTGAAGCATGGAGAGTTGATCTCTTGTGGTATAGCCAACTCGATTATGGAGAAGTCTCCCATTGAAGACATCTGGATCGTGTTTGATGTCCTTCCAGTCTCTGAACCTGTAGTTGTCGACTCTGTGTAGTAACTCGTCCCTTCTTTGTATGAGGGCCAGTGAACGTATGGCCTCCGAAGGCTCTTGGAATTTGGTGAATGACTTCTGAAGCAACAATGTTTGGAGGGTCCTGTAGTCAACAACATCGACACTTCCTCCTGTGATTCTATACTCATCCACCCTCAGGATGAATTCACCTTCATCGGTTTGGGTGAAGAAGCCTATTGAAACCAGATTCCTCATCTCCAACTCCTGAAGGACTGATTCTACCTGAGCAAGAGGGAAAGGAAGCCTGTCACTGAGGGATTCTAAGGTTTGAGGCCCCTCCGAACCCAGCATATCAAGCAGCTTTAGCCTTAGACAATCAATTGGATCAGAGAGGTTCGATTCAACCCATTTCTCTGGTTCTGAGCCCTTGAACCCCTCTGCCATCTCGTATGTCATGCCACCGGTGTATAATGCCCTAAGATCGTCCATCTCCGAGGCGCCTGCAACGGCTAGGCAACCCAGCGTGCCGTGAACGCTTGCCATTCTCATCGAGAACCATTTGTCGTCTATTTGCTCATGGTTTGTATTTCGGACCTTCGTAATTAGGCCCCTCTCGGCTAATTCGTGAACCCACCCCCTCAATGTCTCAAAATCGAGATTCCTTAGTTTCTCACTATAGAGTGGGTGTGTGAGTTGCCTCTCTAAGCCTCCTCCCATGTCCATTAGCCTGAGTAGGCTTAGAGGGTCATTTGGTACTGCAACCTTCGATTGGTAATACTCCCCAATCCTGTCTTTGTCAAGATCCGTGGCTAGTGACCGAGCGCCTAGAAGTCTCCTGAGGATCTCAGGATCTACGTCCTTGATTAGATATGCTCGGGTCCTGAGGCTCAGTAGATCCTCGAATGCTGACATGAAGAGTGTCATTCCCAGTGGGGATGGCATCTTCACTCTACGATGAACGATCCTGACATCTTCACTGTCCATCCTCATGATGAAGTTTCTTAGCTGCCTCATGTCCAAATCGCCATTCATAATTTCATTCATAGCCTCTCGAATGATTACCGAACCATCCATCTGTCTGTGTTTCGTCATAATTGACTCTGCCTTTTGTTGGAACTGTTTGGGGCTAACCTCTTCGGAACCAATCCTGCGGGGATTGAGCATGCTTCTTGACGAGACCTCCCTGAACCTCTTCGCAAATAATTGCGAATCCATGAGGTATCTCTGGAGAACTTCCTCACTGGAGTCGTTTCTGAAAACATCGGGTATTTTTGATATCTCGACTTCGTGGCTTAACTTGGCCATGAATCCATTCTCATCGAAGGACAATTCGTGAACTATTACGTTGTCCTGAGCAGCTATTCCAGCGAAAAGGTAACCGAGCGCCAGGTTAAATGACCTCCCCCTGCATGTCGTTACGACATACGTAGGAAGGGGCGCTTCCACTTGCTCAACGAGTATCCTGTCATTCGAAGGAACTTGGAATGTTGTAGCGGAGTGTTCGTCGAGAAACTGCTTCAATGCCTGGGCTACAGGCCTGTTTAGGCCCAATGCGTCTAACAGAAGTGGCTCTGAGTCTTCGCCCATCCTGATTCCAATTGATACGTGTCCAAGCAGCCTCAAGACAGCTTGACTTAGTTCATGGGTCCTGCTGTTAGCCTCACCGGTCCATGAGGGGATCGTGGGCCTGTATCCTGTTGCCGGAGTAACATTCACCCTAGTCCCCCTGACGCTTGCAACTCTGTATGTTGAGCCGCCCAGTAGGAAAACGTCGCCATTACGGAGACTAGACACGAAAGAGGATGACAGCTGTCCGACTAGGGTTCCGTCTCCCGTGAATACTAGGTAGTTGTTATCGGGAGCGATAGTTCCGATGTTTGTGTAGTAAATCATCTGGGCGAATCCCCTCTTCCCGAACTTGTTGTCTTCCCAGTCAAGCCACAACCGACGCTCCTCGTCGAGCATGTCCAGAACCTCGATGTAGTCATCATAGGGTAGTGACCTATATGGCCACGATGAGGATACAAGGCCAAAGGCCTCGTCAATATCCCATTCCTTGATTATCGTTAATCCAATGAGGAACTGTGCCAATACATCCAAGCAATTATCGGGGAATTTCAGAAGATCCATTTCACCTTCCAAGATAGCTGTCTGGAGAGCGACTAGTTCGAGTAGGTCATGAGGCGAAGTGGGCAGGAATCTAGCGCGCGGTAGCCCCCCTACCTGATGGCCGGCACGTCCAATTCTCTGGAGTGCTGTCGCTATTGAACCCGGTGAACCTACTTGGATGACTAGGTCTACTGAACCGATATCTATCCCCATTTCAAGGCTGGAAGAGGAAACCACACATCTGAGAAGCCCGTTCTTTAGCTGCCTCTCGACGTCCAGTCTGATCGCCTTGTCCATAGAGCCGTGATGTCCCTCCACACCCTCCAAACCTGCTACCTTTAGTTTCTGAACGAATGTCTCAGTCATATTCCTAGTATTGACGAATACCAGTGTGGTAGTATGTGCCTCGACGAGTTCCTTGATTCTGTCAATGTTGTGATCGAGGATCTCCTTCACCGGGGTAGAGCTGAACCTTGGGGTCGGGAGGATAATATCTAGGTCCAATTCTCTGTCTCCAGAGATTTTTGCTATGACGACCTTCTGGTTGTCCTCTTCCCTCTCCCTTGAGTCACTAGCGACTAGGAACTCAGCGACAGCGTCGAGAGGTTCCATTGTAGCGCTAATTCCAATCCTCTGAACCTCTGAAGACACGACTGAGTCCATTAGGGCCATGCTGAGGGAAAGGTGGGTCCCCCTCTTTGTTGGGACAAGGGAGTGCATCTCATCGATAATTAGCCACTTCATCTCATCTAGGATAGGTCTGAACCTCTTGGAAGCGAGTCCTAGGGCTAGTGATTCTGGGGTCGTAATCAGGATATGAGGGGGCTTCCTCAGCATCTTTTCTCTCTCACTCTGAGGAGTATCACCGGTTCTCAGACCGACCTTGATTTCCTTGGCTCTGCTTGGGAGAAACCTCTCCTTGATTTCCTCCAGAGGGCCAATCAGATTCTTCTGAATGTCATTAGCTAGGGCCTTGATAGGGGAGATGTACACGCACTGAACAGAGTCCGAAAGGGAGCCGTCGAGAGATCTCCTTACCAAATCGTCGATAATTGTGAGGAATGCTGTTAGTGTTTTTCCGGAACCCGTGGGAGAGCAGAGGAGAAGGTGCTCTCCCTTGAGTATCCTTGGAATTGCAACCTTCTGAGGATCGGTGAAATCGGGGAATTTGTCCGTGAACCAGTTCCTGACTGGTTGACTGAGGTTTTTCAGAAGTTCCTCAGTCTCCATCCGGTCATCTACATATTCAATTATTGGCATTTTTTCGTGCACCTAACGGTTGGCGGGCCTCGTGTACGTACATCAATGTTATCTTGTCGGGAAACAGTGTGCATTGGTATGGCGGGAATGAAATAAGTGCAGTATAGCCGTTCTAGCACCATAATGCTAGGATGGCTTGAAAGCGAGATGGGAGAGTCGATGACTCG
>CETH01023906.1_pt1 | contig 12272 bp, 8 predicted proteins | sample 361461 | NCBI WGS metagenome assembly CETH01 (sample SAMEA2622695, study PRJEB7988) | marine metagenome | isolation source: saline water (ENVO:00002010), including
CGTCAAATACTGTGACTAAAAGCAAGGTGATCAAAGCTATAGAAACGGATAACATCCATAGTTTCTTTCGTTTAAATCCAAATGCAGATAATACTAGGAAGGCAAAAAGTAAGGCTAAAAGTGTTGCTAATGTTGCGAATCCTACGCCGGTCTCAACCGTAGAGCCCACATCAAATTGGTAAACGGAAAGAGCACCTATACCGGCAAATGCAAGTGGTGCTAAGTTGATTTCCCCAGCATATCCAGTTAGGAGAACCATAGATAATGCAATAATGCTAAAACCTATACCTTTCGAAAGACTGAATTCCCATTTGCTTTCAAGCATTGGGGTCAATCCCGAAATGATTAGGACAAAAGCGATTCCCCAGATAATTGATGACTTCATATTCGGGGTTCTGAAGACTTCGCGATGTTTTTTTATTGCAGCTCCTCGAAGGCGTTCTTGAGGCAAGACGATAAGAATAGCAAATAGTATCAAGACTGGAATTGTCGCTCGTAGCTCAGATAGCCATGGCCATTTCCGGCCGGTTCCTGATACCCAATTCCAGTATGATACTGCTAAGCCGATCGCTATACCGCCAAGGAAGGTCAAGGGTAGATTTTTGAGGCGCCCAAATATTGCGGCAGCATATGCATTCACAACGAGCAGCGTTAAAGCGAGCACATTTAAGCTTCCTAAAAGAGGCGATATTAGTATCCCAGCCAATCCCGCTAACGCAGAGCCGATCACCCAACTTAGAAGAGCAGAAGTGTTGGGATTACTTCCATTAAGGCGAACAAGTTCTTGGTTGTCAACAACGGCTCGCATAGTGATCCCCAGGCGAGTACTTGTCAGTAACACCTTAAGGAGAATGGCAAGAACTATTGCTACTACAACGACAATTGTCTGATGAGTTGTTATGAATGCTTCTCCAAGCTCCCATTTAGAATCCCGCCCAAAAAATGGCTCAGGAATTCGTGATTCAAAATCTTGCCATATCCAATTAGTCATGCCAATAAAAGCCAACATAACTGCAATTGGGATAACGAGCTTCGTCGTCTCTGAAGTCCCCTCAAGTCCCTTCATTACAATTGCTTGCAGTAGGATGCCTAAAGATGGCGATACGACTAAGAGAACGAACGCCAGAGCTATAGGTGCTGGCCATTCACCTCCCCAAGCAGAATCCCAACGTAGTTGCCAGTAAATAAATGCAGCGAACATACCGATGGCGCCATGGGCAAAATTAAAGATACCTGAGGTAGTGTAAGTCACTACTAAACCGACTGATGCTATGGAGTAGATTGAGCCTATCGCTAAGCCGACAACTGTAAACGTTATAAGCTCTGTCATTTTAATGTGCTACTCAGTAGTGAATTTTTGCGAAACTCTGTTCTCATCCAGTTCTGCATCGTCCGTCCACCTATTAGTAAAACCAGCGTTCCAACTTTCATTACATTCATAGGTTCCTGGTTCACTTGGGAAGATACGTTCGTATGCAGTTCCGACTAATTCAATCACAATTCCGCATGGCGGCGGTTCGTTTACCCCAGGGTCGCTCGCCACATGCATGCCTCCACCTGACCACTCATCAATCTTTGCTGCTTCCTCCAGAACACATGATCTGGTCAAATCAGATCCGCAAGCTTTTGCCGCTGTTGCCCAAAGAAGGAACGCTGAGGCGGCCTGCATTCCTAGCAATGCTATTTCCCCGCCCTTCTCTTCCATAATCTCCAGATAGTCATTGACTCCTGGAGAATAGTTGCGTTCTTCAAATGGTATGAAAGCCATACGCACATAGGTATTATTCATCACTCCATCGTCATTCGCTTCTCGGCAACTATTTTCATAGAAATTAGCATCGGTAGTGTAGATGGCATCAAATCCATTAACAGATGCTGCTGAGCGAAATGCTTGATAGTTCGGTAAACACGTTCCTGTGAAATAGATATGTTTTACTCCAGCGTTCTTTAATTCTAGGACAAATGGAGTCCAGTCGTCCTCTCCGACAATGTTGTATTCAAGGTTTGCTATGAATTCGAATCCAAGTGGAGGGTACGAAGATAAAGTTTTATCCTTTGTCTCAATCGTTGCGGCAAAGTTTCCAAACATAGTTGCAGATTTTGCTATTGCGTCGGGGTACGTCTCTGCAATGTAGGAAGCCATTGATAATGGATTGCGGTCTGAGGGGTTAGGTACTGGTTGTATCATCATTGGTCCGTGTGCGGCGGCTGCGCTAACTGTATAAGTGGGTATATGCGCCAGTTCGCATTGGACTCTTGTTTCTTCACCTAGAGAATCAACTGCGAAACCCTCTGCCACCATCATGAACATTCTTGGACAGGCATCTAGCCAGACATTACTAACTTCAAAGATTTTTGCATCGTATAATTCGACCAGGACTTCCCTTCCATTGATTCCTCCTAAATCGTTGCATTTTTCTACAAAAGCTTTGAGCGTATCAGTTTGGGTAATATTTAAGCCTAGGGATGCAGCATAGCCACGGTCATCTCCACCACCGATTAAAATACTTGTGTCAGTGACTCCTTGATCTGTTGCGCCTGTTGCTGTTCCTGGGTTGCAGGGCCACACGATGTCACCGAACATTTCATATTCAGTTTCTGGCGGGTCAACGGAAGTTTCTTCATTTTCGTTAGGATTTGTCGAGGAGCTTGATGACGATTCGCTTTCTACTGGTGCACTACCTTGCTCTGCTGTTTCTGCCGATGATTCACGTGAGCTTTCTGTTTCGGAGCTCGAACTTTCACTTGTTGGATTATTTCCTGCCGCATCGCGATCGCTACCACCTCCACATGCGACTGAGAGAAGTAATAAAACAGTAACTATTGATAGCGCTTTTATGTGTCTTCGCATAATCCCCCGATTTGTGATTTTTATTAGTCAAAGAATACACCGATTTCTTTGTCAGGTCAGATTGATGTGATAGATCTAATTGTTTTATGTGTTCCGCTTACCGTCAATGAATGCTTGCCGGGCCTTCTCGCCTTCACCCGCAAGATTGAGTTCGTATGTAAAACCTTGCTCGAATCTATAGCTATTCCGAATATTCACTAGTTCGATGCCGTTAGCAGATTCTTTAGCGGCTCGAATAGTCTTTGAAGGTTTTGAAACTATTTTGTTAGCGATTTTTCTCGCCAAAGTTAGTAGCTCTTTAAGGGGAACAACCTCGTAGACAGTTCCATAGTCTTTTAGTTCCTCAGCTCCTGCAGTTTCACAGGTATAAAGCATCTGCCTGGCTCTTTGCTGAGGGACAAGACGTGTTAAGTGTGTTAGGGCACCTAATGCTCCATTATCAACTTCTGGAAGTCCGAATTGCGCACCTTCTGCAGCTACAACGATATCGGCCGCACCTGCGAGACCGACCCCACTACCAAGGCAAAAGTCGTTAACGGCTACGATAACTGGTACGGCGCACTCATAAACTGAAGCGAAAGCATCATAGCAAGATTTATTTATTCGTAGTATTCCCTCGTTTGCTGGTAGGTTTTCTATTTCTTTAATGTCGACTCCTGCGCAAAAACCTTTTCCCACCGCCGTTAATATCGCCGCCTTTATATCAGGATTTCTTGAGACTGATTCAAATATGCTCGCTAATTGCTCTGTATCTGCTATGCCTAATGCGTTAACTGGTGGATTCTCCATTACAACTTCCAGTACGCCTTTATCGTTTATATCGTAATTTATTGTCATCTTATATCCTTGCTATGACCGAACTACCGTGTCCGAACATTCCATAGTTGATTGACATACCAATCTGTGCGTTTTCTACCTGTCGACCCGCTGCCTGTCCTCTTAGCTGCCAAGTTAGCTCGCAGACCTGGGCAATTGCTTGCGCAGGTATGGCTTCACCAAATGCTCCTAGACCGCCGGAGGGATTTATTGGTACTTTACCCCCTATCCTGGTGTCGCCACTATGTAGAAGATTTCTGGCCTCACCTCGCTCACAGAGACCTATGTGCTCATACCAATCAAGCTCGTATGCTGAACTTAGATCATAAACTTCTGCGAAATCCAGATCTGAAGGGGTGATTCCCGCTTCTCTATATGCATGGCGTGCTATCTGATTCTTGAAAGTATGGTGCTGATCGCCGACAGAGTGCCAAGAGTCGGATGCGAAATATGGCATATCAATAATTGCATTTGGGTAGGTTGGGCTGACTGTAGAAATTCCTGCAATTTTAACAGGGTCTTTGATGCCTCTTTTCTTAGCGTAGTCAAGGCTTGAGACTACTAGCGCAGCACCGCCATCACTCGTTGAACAAATTTCTAGAAGGCGAAGCGGGTCAGCAACCACAGGCGATGCGTTCACATCATCAATGGAGAACACTTTTGCATATCGTGCGTTTGGATTACTCGATCCATGTTCTGAGTTCTTTACTTTAACAGCTGCAAAATCATCTTGAGTGTCTCCGTAAAGAGCCATTCTTCTTCGTGCGAACATTCCGAAATAAGCAGGGTTGGATAAACCCATAAGTCTAAAGCGCAACCAATCAACATCATTGGGACGATCTCCCGGAACTGGTGCGAACATTCCTTTAGCTACTTGGTCTGCTCCAATTACGAGAGCTACATCGCATATACCTGAGAGGATTTGTGATCTGGCGATGGACAATGCAGTAGCACCAGAGGCGCACGCAGCGTAACTTGAGGCTATTTGGCATCCCTGAAATCCTAATGCGTTAGCAAATGTAGATGCGGAGACCCACCCCGGATATCCGTTTCGGACTGTATTGGCTCCAGATAAAAATTGGATCTCATCCCATTCGACTCCGGAGTCGTCGAGTGCATTTCTTGCAGCTTCTACCCCAATATCAACAAACGTCTTCCCTGGAAATTTACCCCATTTGTGCATCCCAACACCGAGTACAGCTATTTCACTAGTTGTCACTTCTCACCTCTCCCAGTAAGTCCCATTTCCAGACAATGTGTTCTGTTTCTTCGTCCTCATATAGAACGTCCAATGCTAGCTTCACTTTGGTTCCAACATTGATGTCACCAATTTCTATTCCAGGCATCATTTGTCCACATACAACAATATTCTCTTTCTCCAGTTCCACAGCGCCAATAACAAAAGGCTCGAAGGGCTCAACTAACTGGTAAGGCAGAGCAGGAGGGTAACTGGCAGTTGTGTAACTCCAGATAGTTCCAACTGTTGAAAGGAATACTTCTTCACGGTCCCCACTTTCTCCTCCTGCAGGATCCGAACCACTTAAATCTTTCGGAAAGTAATAGCTACCTGTGCGTTTGCTTCTTCCACCAATAAGTTGAGGATTTTCAAAATCCATTGTGAACATGCCATCTACTGCTGGGATACGATTCTTTGACATGTTTGTATTGTAGATGATCTATTGTGTAGTTTGCAGAAACAACGCTTTGGAGATTAGGTGAATTTTGGATAACCAACAATTACTTGTGACTGATCTTGATGGGACACTCTGGTTTAATGGTGAGTTGTGCCACCAGAAATCTTTAAAAGCATTTGAACAAATACAAAATAATGGAGTGACTATTTTGATTGCAACAGGACGACGCTTTCGTATTGTTGCAGATACTTTTGCCAAGTTTGGTTGGCGAGTTCCTTGTCTTCTACTTAACGGTTCTTTGTGTTACGACTTCGCTATTCAAAAGAGATTATTTTCAGTTGGTTTTTCACATAAAGAAAGTATTGAGATTCTCAAGATTTTTGATAAATATGGCCTTTCTCCAACTCTTTATGCCGACGATAGTTACGTTTATGCATGTAACCCGACTACTAGTAAAGGGCATCTTGAGGCAATCGGACCAGACCTTATCATGGTGCCAGATTTGGATAGTTACTTGCAACGGTTAGATATTCTCAACTTTTGTATTCTTGGCATGCCAAAGGAGAACCTAGAAGAAGTTTCAAAGGATCTCAGTGACAGCGGATTCGCTAATCCCTCCCTGTATAAGGACCAAATATTTGATGACTACTCATTGACCGTGCAACCATTCAACATTTCAAAGTGGTCTGGGATAATTCAGTGGTGTGAATATACGAACTTTTCGCCATCCCGAATCGTTACTGTTGGTGATGCCGGAAATGACATAGAGATGTTAACCCATGCAGATACATCAATTGTTGTTACTGGCGCTGAAAAGAGACTTATAGATATTGCCGACCACGTTATTCCTCCTCCTGACATCGGAGGATGGTCTCAGGTTTCACATTTTCTCTAATCCCGGCCAGAGTAGATCTTAGTTTCCAAATTTTAGGTCAATGAATTCTCCGAATATGCTATACGTTGACTACATAAGGAGAAGTATGTCCGTATCTTCATGGGATGATTACCCAGTTCATCAGACCGCAGAATATATTCGACACCCAGCGACTAGTGATAGGAACTTCTACGACCGTTATTATTTTAATCTTCACGGCTCTTCTGACGAGGTCATGACGATTTTCGGTTTGGGGCAGTATCCAAATTTGGGGGTTACGGATGCTTTCGTAGCAGTAGGAACCAAAGATAAGCACCGTGTCATTCGAGCTTCTCGACCACTCCACGATAGATCTGAACTGAAGGTTGGTCCGATATCAATTGAGATTTTAGATCCGCTTAAATCGTTGCGCGTTAAATGCGAGCCGAATGAATGGGGTATCGATTTGGATGTCACGTGGACTGCGTCACATCACCCTCTTGAGGAACCTCGACAATACCTTAGAAGAGAGGGAAAGGTAGTTTTTGATACTATGAGGTTCGCTCAACTTGGGCGCTGGACAGGGCATTTACATACTCCGGATCATAGCTGGGATATTTCACCTGAAAGTTGGGGGGGTAGTCGAGATCGCTCTTGGGGCGTGAGGCCTGTTGGAGAAAAGGAATCTGATGGCATCCGTCAAGGTGTATCTGTTATGGAAGGATTATGGAACTATTACCCAGTTGACTTCAAGGATCATTCAATTATTTACATGCTACAGGAAACCAATGAGGGAATTCGCGAGCTAGAGGAGGCTATGCGAGTTTGGCATGATCCGGATAAGCCTAACGAATGGCTAGGACGTCCAGAATATGAACATGAACTAGTTCCTGGGACGAGGATGTTGAGTGGTTCTGTGATTCATTTTCCAAAGGCTAAAATTAGTATGAAGTGCACTCCTTTGTTAGCAAACTATGTAGCTATGGGAACTGGATATGGCATTGAGGAAGATTGGCGTCATGGAATGTATCAAGGGCCGGACGTCGTAGTTCAGGGACTTGTTAATGATGTTTCATCAATATCAGGGATAGGCCAATATGGGATCGTAGATCATGTTGGCCGCTTCGAATACGATGATTATGTCGGTTACGGGTTATATGAGCATGGATTCTGGGGCAGGTTCGAGAAGTTTGGCTTGACTGACCGTGCATCAACTTTTCCGACTGATTAATTAGCTATAAAAGGCACGACTAGAATATTTAAGCTAAAGTTTTCACTAGCTGCAATATTCATTGCGGGAGAGATCAACTTAGTTGGCGCCGAAGGAGCAAGGGTCCCCCCGAAACTCTCAGGCAAATGAACCGCTCTGATTAGCTATCTGGAAAGAATGTTTATTCATTCACCGAAGGGGAAAGACGAACGTCGAAGCTCTCAGGTACCAAGACAGAGGGGGACATCGTCTAATTCGAGGTACCTAAAATGACAGAATTTAATGAATTTCCCAGAAGGCACATAGGGCCTGCTGAATCTGATGTGTCAACGATGCTTAGGACGCTTAGTCTTGAAAGCTTAGATTCACTTATCGATTTAGCAGTACCAACTAATATACGCGAAGTATCAGAGCCTCTTCTACTGCCCGATCCGCTGACTGAAGTCGAAGCTCTAATGAAGTTAAAAGAAATTGCTACGAAGAATAAGGTTCATACTTCGCTCATCGGCCTTGGGTACTATAACAACTACACGCCCGGAGTTATTCAACGAAATATTCTAGAGAATCCAGCTTGGTATACGGCTTACACACCTTATCAACCAGAGATATCGCAAGGGCGCCTAGAAGCGCTACTTAACTATCAAACACTTGTGAGTGAACTAACGGGTTGTGAGCTATCGAATGCATCACTTCTAGATGAGCCAACTGCTGTGGCTGAAGCGATGACATTGCTTTATCGCGTGCAGAAGTCTTCTAAAAATACTTTTCTCCTGGATAGTGATTCCCTTCCCCAGACCAAATCAGTTGTTCTGACCAGAGCAGAAGCAATGGGAATTAATGTGGTAATTGGCGATCCGAATCAAGCACCCGACGATTGCTTCGCCGTTGTTTACCAGTATCCAGGAGCATCCGGTGAGGTTAGGGACCTAAGCGAGGGCATACGTGAGCACAAGGAAAACGGAATCTTAATTGGAGTTTCCGCAGATTTACTGGCATTAGCCTTGCTCACCCCTCCTGGGGAACTAGGGGTGGATGTGGTTGTTGGAAGTTCTCAGCGTTTCGGTGTTCCAATGGGCTTCGGTGGTCCACACGCCGGATATATTGCCGTCAAAGAAGCCTATAAACGATCTTTACCTGGGCGGCTAGTGGGCGCTTCCATAGATGCACAGGGTAATCCTGCTTTTCGATTAGCGCTTCAGACACGTGAACAACATATCCGCAGAGAGAAGGCAACCAGCAATATTTGCACTGCTCAAGTTTTACTTGCCATTATCGCAGGAATGTATGGCGTTTATCATGGGCCAGAGGGATTAAAAGATATTGCTCAGCGAACGCATTCCCTCATGAACGAATTTGCCGCAACCTTAACCGAATCAGGATACGAGGTCTTAACGGAAAACTGGTTTGACACTATAACGGTGCGAATACCTGGCGAAGCGAAACTATATGTTAAGAAGGCACTTCAACAAGGTTTGAATATTCGTTTAGTTGACTCGGACCATATTGGTGTCTCCTTTGATGAAACAACCAACAGAGAGATAGTTAATAATCTCCTTCTAGCTTTTACCGATAATGAACTCCAAAGCGGTGTGGCTTCATCATTACCGGAAAAAGTACTAAGAAAATCAAATTTCTGTCAACAAAGTGTGTTCTCGTTATATAGAAGCGAAACCGAAATGCTTCGATACATTCGAAGGCTATCTGACAAGGATTTAGCACTTGATCGAACAATGATCCCTTTGGGTTCTTGCACAATGAAGCTAAATGCCAGCACTGAAATGATTCCTATCTCTTGGGATGAGTTCGCTAATATCCATCCTTTTGTTCCCGCTGAACAACGCAAAGGGTACGACCAACTCATATCTGAATTGGAAGACTGGCTTGTAAAGATAACCGGATATGCTGCTGTCAGTCTTCAACCAAATGCTGGGTCGCAAGGTGAATTTGCTGGTTTGCTTGCTATTAGGTCATATCATTACGCAAATGGTGAAGAATCTAGAAATATATGTTTAATTCCAGCATCCGCTCATGGTACTAACGCTGCCAGCGCAGTTATGGCTGGAATGAAGGTAGTTGTAGTTGACTGTGACGAGAACGGAAATGTTGATCTAGTCGACTTGGCGAATAAGGCAGAGCAGTACTCTGATACTTTAAGCGCAATCATGATTACATATCCCTCAACTCATGGTGTTTATGAAGAAACTGTCTCTGATATATGCAAAATTATTCATGATCACGGCGGTCAAGTCTATCTCGACGGAGCAAACCTAAATGCGCTTGTCGGAATCGCACAACCCGGGAAATTTGGAGCAGATGTTTCTCACCTAAATCTACATAAAACATTTTGTATTCCACATGGAGGCGGAGGACCAGGAGTTGGCCCTGTGGCTGTCGCTGAGCATCTTAGTGAATATCTTCCATCTCATCCATTAGCACCTGAATTGCAATCTGCAAGTGTTGTTGGAAGCGTAAGCGGGGCCCCATGGGGATCTGCGGGAATTCTTCCAATATCTTGGGCATATATAGCGATGATGGGCGCTGAGGGGCTTACGCTTGCAACCAAAACTGCAATTTTGAGTGCAAATTACGTAGCTAAACGCTTATCTGAGCACTACGACATACTTTTTACCGGCAAGAACGGTTTCATTGCGCATGAGTGCATTATTGATATTCGTCCAATTACCACGAGATGCGGGGTTTCTGCTGATGACATTGCGAAGCGTTTAATGGATTTCGGTTTCCACGCTCCAACTATGTCATTTCCTGTCCCTGGAACACTAATGATAGAGCCCACTGAATCTGAATCTTTGACTGAAATTGATAAATTCTGCGATGCCATGATTGCTATTAAACAAGAAATCAACCAAATAGTTGATGGATTCTACGAATACGAGAACTCGATGTTGCGGAATGCGCCCCACACCGCTGAATGTGCGGTTTCTTCCGACTGGAGTTACCCTTATTCGCGCGAAGAGGCTGTATATCCCCTACTTTCAGCAAAAGATGAAAAATATTGGCCTCCAGTGGGACGGATTGATGGAGCATACGGTGACAAAAACCTTGTCTGTAGTTGCCCCAGTATTGAGGATTTTCAAGATTAACTTATACTCATAAAACGAAAGGTTGAGTTATGCCGGATGCACTTGTAGATATCAGAAACCATGTTATGACCGTTACCTTGAATAGACCGAAGCGTATGAATGCTATATCGGGGCCGATGATTGTAAGGATGTACGATGCTTTTGTTGAAGCATCAGAAAATGACGATATTCGCTGCGTGATCGTTACTGGTGCTGAAGGCAATTTCACCTCCGGAGCTGATCTTAAAGCTATGTCAGGCGATGCGGATGACGCTGATACTGGTGTTGATATGAGGGCTAGGTCTAAGGAGGACCCAGAGATCCATTGGAAAGGGCTCTTAAGATCTTACAGGCCCTCTAAACCGCTCATAGCTGCAGTTGAAGGTGTCGCTATAGCGGGCGGAACAGAAATTCTTCAAGCAATGGATATCCGAATAGCTGGAGAGAGTGCAAAATTCGGCATTTCCGAGGCGCGATGGAGTCTCTACCCGATGGGTGGTTCTGCGGTGAGACTCCCCCGCCAAATTCCATACACAGTTGCTGCCGAACTCCTACTAACTGGAAAACATATTTCTGCCAAAGAGGCTAAAGATGTTGGTTTAATCGGACATGTTGTTCCTGACGGTCAAGCATTAGCGAAGGCTATGGAAATAGCTGAAATGATTGCAGAGAATGGGCCGCTTGCAGTTGAGGCGATTCTAAGGACTCTTCACGAAACTAGCGGGATGACTGAAAAGGAAGCCCTTGACTATGAATATGATTATGGATGGGCAGTTTTTGCAAGTGAAGATGCGAAGGAAGGACCGAAGGCTTTTTCACAAAAGCGCAAACCGGATTTCAAACGAAAATAGCTTTAGAACTCCTGATTAATTAGTTCATCGCCATCAAACATGCGAATGGCGTTTTGAACGAAAAGATCAATTGCGTTCTTTTCGTACTCGTCAAAGGAAACCGAGCAATGAGGTGATAAGTATAAGTTTGGTGCGGTCCATAGGTCGCTGTTGAAGTCTAGAGGTTCATCTCGCACAACGTCCAAGATAGCCGCTCTGAGATGACCGTTAGAGAGGTAACTAGCTAAGTCTGCTTCAACCACATGTATCCCCCTTGCGATATTTACAAATATTGAACCCTTTTTCATTTTTGAGAATCTAGATTTATCAAAAAGATCCTTTGTTTCTTTTGTCGAGGGAGCAGCCATAACAACAAAATCAGATTCTCCGAGAAGCACATCGATGTCAGAAAATGGGTAAAGGATATCCACCGATTCGGGAGCGGCGAGTTCCAAGCGTCTCCTGATACCCAATACTCGCATGTCGAATGCTTTGGCTCGCTTTGCGATTTCTTGACCTATTGAACCAACACCCACAACCCCTATCGTTTTCCCTTTGAGTTGATTACCAAATTTTGCGTGCCAGATCTTTTCTCGCTGCTGTTCGTCTAGTGTTCGCAAGTGCTTCATCTCTTGAAGCAGTCGCGAGAAAACAAATTCAGCTATGGCACCTGAGGCTATTCCCTTGGCAGTTGTTAATGAGATTCCGGTTCTCTTCAATTCATCAGTGTTGATATGATCATGGCCAGCAGAGACACCTTGAACCCATTTCAGATTTGGAAATAGTGAAGCAACATTGGATGGTAAGTCCATGGCGATTACCGAGTTACATTCTGCCCAAATATTGAGGTAATTGTCAGACACCAAAGGTTCTTCAATATTTGTAGAATTTTTTCCTTGGTTTAATCCTCGGCTGGACCTTAATTCAGTACTCTCAAGATAGGGAGTCAAGTAAAATTCAAATGGATAATTTTCAGCCAGAGCAGATAGATCACTCTC
>CETH01001832.1_pt1 | contig 12263 bp, 8 predicted proteins | sample 361461 | NCBI WGS metagenome assembly CETH01 (sample SAMEA2622695, study PRJEB7988) | marine metagenome | isolation source: saline water (ENVO:00002010), including
AATTGCAATTGATTTAATTTTTCTTTTGTTATGAGAAACAATATAATCTTCACTATATCTATCATCAAGAGAGGGTTTGAAAATAGTTACTAATTGTTTTGCTATTTGAGCTCTAATTAATCTTCTAATTAATTCTTCTGTTTTACCACTAAACATTGGTCCACAGATAACTTCAATCCAGCCACTATTTTTAGTTCTTAATGCCATATCTAAATGTAATGTTTTTTTATATTTGTTACAATGGCATCTATCGATATTTTGTTTTTACCACCATTTGGAACAATCAAATCAGCATACTCTTTAGTTGGTTTTACAAATTTCAAAAACATAGGCTTAACTGTATTATTATATTGTTTTGTAATACTTTCAATTGAGCGAGCTCTTTTATTTATGTCACGTTTAATTCTTCTTAGTAAACGTACATCACTAGGAGTATCTACAAATATTTTCATAGTCATTAAATTTCTAATATTTGAATTATAAAGTGCTAAAATTCCTTCTAAAATTATAACTTTTACATTTTTAATTTTATTTGATTTCCCTTTTTCTCTAGTATGAGTTTTATAATCATATAAAGGAGTGCATATAGTTTTATTATCTATAATATCTTTTAAATCATTATACAACAAATCAAAATCAATTGCATCTGGATGATCAAAATTATGTTTTGCTCTTTCATCAAAAGTTAAATGTGATAAATCTTTATAATATGAATCAACTGTAATTGCTTGAACCTGTTTATTATTAATTTCTTTTAACACATTTTTTGAAAGTCTAGTTTTACCTGATCCTGATCCGCCTGCTATACCTATAATAAATACTTTTTTCATTTAATAATAAAATTTCCTTTAATTTTATTTATATTTCCTACATTATCACTTGCTTCAATTTCTAACAAGTGTGTTCCTTCCAATAAATCTTCATCAAAAAAGTAGAATACTTCTTTTCTATATGGATTGTATTCAAACAATATAGGTTCATTATTAATTTTAATTGAAATATTTTTTATATCTGATATTCCTGATAAATCATCTTCAATTAAAAATGATAACTTTTCTAAATCTTGAAATTTATATGTTGAATTAATATCAGGAATTAAATTTTTAATTTTGGGTGGATTATTTTCTTTAATTAAACAGAATATTTCATTTGAAAGTACTGATGTAGAATATCTATTATTGTTATAGCTGGTTTTTAAGTAAACCCATTTTTTATTTTTTTTATCATAATAATATATACCAGTACCTTTTTCAAAATTTTCGTATTCAAAATATATATCTAATTCTTTTTTTAAAACTAAAGTTTTTGGTTCTAGAGCATAAGGGTTTGTTAGAAAATCAAGTTCTTGATTTTTAATTATTTCATAATCTTCAATCCAAATTAACATACTATCATTTATAAAATTTGTCATATCATCTACAATAAATTTTCCTCTTTTTATATATAATCCTTGATTAGGATGGAAAATAGATGAATAAATATTTTGCTTAATACTGATTTCTGGTTTTGTTTCGTATTGGATTTCTAACTTTATAGCATCATAAAAATCATTCATATTTATCATTTCTGTTGTTAGAATATTTTGATGGATTCTATTAGTTGCATATGATAAGGTTGCATCTTTTTTGATAATATTTATTTTTGCAGTATTATGTGAAAATTCTGATTCTTCAAATTGAATTAATATTCCATGTTTGAAAGATTTAATTTTAAATTTTCCTTTTATAGTATCTATTTTTTTTTCTTTACTTTGGTAATAATATTTTTTTGTGTTTAAACCATTAATACTTTTTGCAGATAAGTTAATAACAGTAAAGGGCTCTTTTAATAATGCTTTATCAATAGTTATTTTTTTATTTTTAATAGGTATGGATTGAATCTTATTGCCATCATATTTATTGCATATATCTAATTTATAATTACGTTGGTTATTTTGTTTATCAATTTCAAATATAATAGATTTATCTGTTTCATCTATGTTATAAATAATTTCTTCATTTTCATATACCACAATCATTCCAAATATAATTATACTATTTTCATTTATGTCCTTTGCTTTAATAATAATATTATGAACTCCTGGGTTCAATTTATATTGTGGCCATGATCTTTTATCAATAAATGACAGATTAGGTGTTGAGCTATATAAATTATAAAATCTTTCTTGGTATGTGCGCTTTAAATTGTAATTTCTTTCTTCTAAAACTAAGGGTCCATCTGAAAAATTATGTTCATTATATTCTACTTTATATTTCATTTCTCCATCAATATATAATTCTAAATTATAAAGCCCATAATTAAATGGTTGGTCATTCACTTTATCTAAGATATTTAATGAAATCCCAAACTCTCCTATTACTGATATAGTATCATTAATATAATATTCTGAATCATTATTTTTAATAACATCATAAATCATTATATCAGAAAAATTATCAATTTTTGTTTCTTTTGTTTTAGGAATAATTGCTATTTTTTTTGGAATAGGAGAGATGTCATCTTTAAGATTATAAAAATTTAGTAATGGGTTTAAACTAATATTATTCTTATCTCTTATTTCAAAGTGTAGATGTGGGCCAGATATTGTTCCTGAGTCTCCTGTATATCCAACAATTTCCCCTTTTTTTACTACAATTTCTTGCTTTTCAAAACTATGCTCAAATACTTGAGAATTATACTCTTTTTTAAGCATATTAATAATATTGTCAATTTCAATAGAGAATTTATCTAAATGAGCATAAACTGCTAAATTACCATCATTCAATCTAAGATAGAGAGTTTTTCCATAGCCTTTGTAATCCATTTTAATTTTTTCTATATAGCCATCCTCAATAGCATAGGTTTCAAACCCTGACTTTCCATAAGTTCTGATATCAATTCCAGCATGATATCGTCTAGGGCGTTCTTCTCCAAAAAAAGCAGTGATTGTTTTACTGGCATTTGTAGGCCACAAATAATCTTGCCCAAAAAGAAAAACATTAATGATTATAAAATAGATTGAATAAGATAAATTTTTCATATATAATTACTTATAATGTAGTTAAAAAATAATGAAATTTGTAAATTATTAATCATTATATGAATTATTCTTTAAATATTAAAAATTTTTTCAGTAATGCTGATTCAGAATCTAATAAAATGAAATCTAATATTTCAATTTCAAAAGCATCTTCCAGTCCTAAAATAATTTTAATTATTTTTCCATTTGAAGAAACCTTTTTTAGGGTTGCAAGTTATAGTTATAGAAATTTGCCTTATGATAGAGATAATATTATATTTCATTATATAATTAATCAAAATTTTAGTGACTCTTTTAGTTTAAGAAGAGGAAATATTCATAAAATGAGTTTGGACAAAAATTTTAATATTACTAATAAGAATTCTTTATTACTGGAATTAAATTCAGTTAATTTTGATATAATAATTGATTTAAATATTAATTATAGTAAAAAAATGGAAGATTTTATTTTATTACAAGATTCAAATTATAAAATTGGCTTTAAACATGAAAAATCTGATTTATTATACAATGTACAATTAGATATTTCTAAATCTCAAATTGCTGAAAATGGATATCAGAAGATTTTGGAGCTAATATAATGAATGTAATTATTTTTGAAGATTCTAATACATATAATTTAGAACCATTTTCTATTAATCACGCATCTTTTGAATTAAAATGTGGACTATATTCAAATTTAGATAGAATAATTAATATTTTTAATAATAATGATGTTAATTTTTATCTTATTGTAAGAAATGAATTAAAAGAGTTGATTCAAGAAAGATTCCCAAGATATACTGTTAATCCTATCAACATCCCTGAGGGTTTATATTTAAATGGTGCGGTTGTATGGGATGATAAGCTTATTAATAAAGTTATGAAAGATATATCATTTTCATCATTAGGAAATTTAATTTCTTTCAAAAATAATCAGGTTAATTCTGATGGTATTTATAATATGATAGAAAAAAAATCAAAGGTTACTACTGAAATTAATAGTACTTATATATCATATCTATGGGATTGTATAGATTTATTTAAATCTATGATAAATTTTGATAAAATAGATTTTTTGAAATTAGAATGTATTAATTCATTTAGAAATAATATCAATATAGTTAATAAAGATAATATTTTTGTAGATAAATCAGCCATAATAGAGATAGGTTGTATTTTAGATGCATCAAAAGGTCCAATTATTTTAGAAAAAAATGTAATTATTGAGTCTGGTTCAATTTTAAAAGGGCCTATTTTTATTGATGAAAATTCAATAGTTAGTAATGGATCAAAATTAAAAGGTAATAATTTAATTGGCCCTCATTGTAAAGTAGGGGGGGAGCTTACAAACACAATTTTTCATGGATATTCAAATAAAGTTCACGATGGTTTTTTAGGTGATAGTTATATTGGTGAATGGGTTAATTTAGGAGCAAATACTAATAATAGTAATCTTAAAAACAATTACAGTTATATAAAATTTAATTTTTCAAACAGAGTCATTAATACAAAAAAAATTTTTCTGGGGGTTATGATTGGAGATTTTACTAGAATAGGAATTAGCACTATGATTAATACTGGTTCATATTTTGGTTTAGGATGTAATGTCTTTGGTGGTGGATTTCAAGAAAAATATATTGAATCTTTTTCATGGGGTAAAGATTCAATGGTTAAGTTTGATAAACTAATCAATACAATTAAAATCATGAAAGATAGAAGATCTCAAAAACTATTTGTTTCTGAAATAAATTTTCTAGAAAATTTTTATCAAAAAATAAAAAAATAAATTTCTTTATTTTTTTAATAATCTACTTGTTTTATGTAGTTTATTAAAATATATTCTACCCTATTTTACAATGTATTTTCGGAGAAAATTTAATGACATTTGAAGGTATTATATGTCCAGTATGCTCTGGACCCTTAAAAGAAGAAAATTTTGTAGGAGCTATAGTTTGCCCTCACTGTAATACTAAATTAAAACAAAAAAAATATTTAGCTTTTCTTGAATTCTTAATGATGCAAGGACTTGTTTCTGATATGGATTTTTTTGATGAATCTCTATATGGTCATGAAATTGAAAAATCTGAAACAGAAGAAGAATTACTTGATGAAACAATTCATGATGAGTATGAAGATAAAAGTGAAAAAATGGAATTTATTGATGAAAAACATCAATTAAAAGAAACTGATACCAATGAAGAAGAATTTAGAAAATGGAAGGGCATCGAAGAAGACTGGGAAGATTTTAATAAAAAAGATCATGACGATAAATAGATGAAAGAAAAAAAGACAAAACAAATAAAGATTGAATTAAAAGAAGAAGTTGCTCAAGGTAATTATGTGAATTTACCAATTATTGGTTTTTCTCAAGCAGAATTTATATTAGATTTTATTAAAATTATTCCAGGTATTCCAAAAGCTGATGTAAAATCAAGAATGATTATGTCACCTATGCATACTAAAAATTTATTATTATTATTGAATGCAAAAATTAAGGAATATGAAAAAAAATTTGGGAAAATTCAATCTCCTAAGAAGAAAATCGAATCTCAAAACATTAAATTACCAGATGATGTTTTACCTAATTAGTTGTTTAGATAATTTTATAATTAAAAAACTAACAATTAAACCAATTACTGCACCTGCTATTATATCTAAAGGATAATGCACACCTACATATACTCTAGAAATGCTAACTAGAATAGCTAAAATCATAAAGTATTTTTTTTTACTATTATACATATATGACAAAATAGTAGATAATGCCCATATATTTGCTGAATGATTTGAAGGAAATGATTTTTTTGAACTTTTCGTATTTTTATATAGGCCATCTTTATTTTTTGGGGTATTAACTAATAGATTTATATTATCTTCATCTATTTTCATATAAGGACGTTTTCTAATTTCTAAATCTTTTATTTTACTACCAATTTGGTCGGTTATTAATACTGCTAAAGGTATTAATACAATTAACTTGATTCTATTTTTTTTATCTCTGAATATAAAAAATATCCATAGTAATAATAAAGGCAAAATAAACCCAATATTTTTATGACAATCATGAAAAAAAATAAAAATATAATTAAATAGAGTATTATTTAAATCAGTATTTATAATATGAAATAGATATAAGTCTAATTGAAGAATAAGCTCAATCATTTTAAATAATTAAGGTAAGTCAGAACATTCACCAAATATTACAGGCAATGGATTGCCATCACTACCAGGGAAAGCTCCTGTTCCAAGATCAAGACATGCTTGTAAATCAGTGGATTGATAGGATAAATTTGTAAGTATGCCTTGACTTCCAGATGGAATTACATCACCTGAAAATGAGAAACCTAAAACTGTAGAACCAGCTGCAGATACAGCAAACCCAGAATTTTCAGCTATACCGCCATTACCACTAAATAGATTAGTTCCAAGGATATCAAACTGAAAACCGAGCAAATCATGTGGGGTGTCGATTAATATTTCCATATTATCATTAGTGATTGAACCAAAAGATATATTCACAGGCTCAGTATAGTCACAACAACCATCAATTGTACCATCATCACACTCCGTTGCTTCATCCCAATAATTATCTGCTATAGGATCAGAACAGCCATAAACAATACAAGTTCCATCATCTATAAAATTACATGGGGGAATTATATTTACTCCAAATGAAATACACTCATTTTCTTCTTCATCGCAATACCAGTTTTCAGCATTTTGGTTTGAACAGCCTAATATATTATTAATATAATTATCTGATAATTCATCTTCGCAAATTAATTCTGAATCTGTATCTGGATTACATTGATCCCAATCTCCATTACCATCATTTCCACAATCACAGCAATCATTTCCATTATTATCTAAACAATAATATTGAGCTTCTGGCTCATCGCATCCACATCCTAAGTCAGCATAGTTTTCTTCTAAGCCAGTACCACCTTCAACACAATATCCACAATCATCAATATAAGCGCCATATTGTAAACCATTATTTAAATCTTCCTCTCCCTGGGGTGTAGATGGGGCGCATACTCCATTACAATCTAAATCTTGATTTGGCTCTATACCAGTATCACCTCCTGTACATACTCCACACTCATCACGTTCAGCGCTTCCACCATTTACTCCATTACAATCTTCATTGCATTCAACTTCTCCAGTATTGCCACCTACGCATTCTCCACATCCATCAATATACGCTTCTCCCCAGCAAACATTATTACAATCTATATTATCTTGATTAATATCTGAAGATGCACAATTATCATCTAAATCATTTGAATTATCAGTCCAACCCTCTTGCGGTTCATTGCACTGAATATCAGACACATCTGGATTGCCAAGTCCATCTTCATCCAAATCTTGATAAAATTCATATTCTTGAGCATCACCACCGCAAACATTTAAACAATCGTCCTCGTAACATTCAGCTGATTCCTCAGCAAACATATCATAATTACATTTATTTGTTTCCATACATCCAGAAGCAGGAGAAGCAGGATAATCAATATCAGACACACATCTAAAACCTGTATTATTTGATACTTGATTAAAAATACTATAGGCAACATATCCAATTTCAAGTTGTGTGGCATCACTATTAAAAGCGCCACCAGTTTTTAAATAAATTTCAGGCATCGATGATGAATTAGTATGTTCCCAAATATTTCCACCCATATCATATAACCCAAAAGCACTTAAACTTAAATTTAATTCTCCTATACCATTATAATAACCAACTTTTGATGTTACATTATTATTATAGTTAGCATAATTTTCATTTATTTCATTTCCCCAAGGATAAATCCAATTATAATTATTTTTTGATGCTAATTCCCATTGTTCAAGATTAGGAATAGTCCATCCAAAATAATTTGCATAGATATTTGCTCCAACCCAGGTTACACCAGTTACTGGATGATCTAAATAAATTGATTCACTTCCATCTGATTCATTTGGAAGATAAAATGTTTGTGTTTGACAGTCATACCTAATTTTTCCACCTTGATTACTATAGTCAGCATTAATATCATAAATATTATAGCCATTTTTATAAATACTATAATTTCCAGCTGGTATATCTTGATTTCCATATTGAGCTTTTACATTAACATACCACCATGCTGTGGGCTCATATTGATCTCCAGTATCTCTATCATGACATAATGTTGGATCTCCATAATTATTTCCATTTTCATCTCCCCAAAGAACTTCTACTAATTCAACTTCTAAATATTTATTTGAATTTAAGAAATGGATAAATTCTCTATTGGTAACGGGAAATCTCATCATATTAAATTGATTATCTACATTCATAAACACAGGATTAGAGATTAAAGGATCTGAATTCACACTATTAATATTAATTGTATTACTATAGGAATCTATTATATCTATATTATCTTCTTGAAAACAACTGTTTTCCCAAGTGCAATTATTATCAGAATCTAAGCATTCTTCTTCAGTACCAAAAACCATACATTCATCTTCTATAAAATTGATAATACGTGCTTCAATAGTTATAACCTGATTAATACCTGAGGGAGGCTTATAATAAGCAACTAAGGTATCTGATAAACCGCTTGCTATCACATTGTCATCTACTAAAATATGAGCAAGGTCTATAAGCTCTTTGTTTTCTAAAATACTAATAATTTCAATTGTACAATCTTCACATGTAATTTCTGAATTATTTTCTGGGTATAAAATGGCTATTGTTGCAATGCCAGAATTTTGATTGTTATCTTCAGATTTTTCACAAGAAACTATTAATAAAACTAAAAGATTTATAAATATAAAATATTTTTTCATTTTTAAAAGCCTGTAGAAAATCTCATTACAATTTGACGACCCATTTTTGCACCACCAATTATTTCTCTATGAACATCATTAAAAACATTTAAGCATGATATAGAAGTAGAAAAATGTTTATTAAAATCATATTTATAGTGTATATCAAAAAGATCATACGGTCCTATCTCTCCAGCCCAAATACCATCCTGCCATTCAAATTGATCAACATGTCTATATCCAACGGATAACATCCCATATTTATCATTTTTATAATTAAAATTAATATTCCATTTAAATTTTGGGGCATTTATAGGGTCATTTCTTCTTGTTAATTCATTATAAAATTCTGTTGTGTTATACCATGAGAAATTTCCATTAAAAAACATTTTGTCATTTAATACTTGGGTAAAAGCCATATCTATACCTTGAGTCCATACATTTCCATAGTTTAAAACTCCTAGGATAATTTCTGGTGGGCTTGTTGCTCTTCCTTGTACATTGTTTGAACTGCATGGATAGCTTTCACATTCATATTCTGCCATACCTTCTTGAGGGCTCCATTCATCAATTCCTACCTTATCTAAAAGATTATAATTTATTCCATACTGATTAGTATTTGCATCGGAATAAATCCAAGGCAAGCCTTGTCCATCAAACCCTAATTGAGCTGGTGTATATATTTGACCTGTTTCTAAATCAACAAATCCCCATTCTCCCGGGTCTCTAGGGTCTCCATCACCATTTTTGTCATCTTGATCCCAACCAAAATCACTTGCCCAAACATGCCAATCTCCATCATCATCTAAACCATTCCAACCTGTTGAATAAGGAGGGTTTGAACCATTTTGGTTACCAGGAATAAAGCCTGCAAATTGAAAATCATCAACTGTTGCTTCTGTCCCATCTGCGTTATATCTGTATATTACAGTTGGTGTAATAAAAGTAGCTGGACTAAAAAAATCAGTATATTGATTTACATAGTAGTCTATTGACATAATTGCGCCAAAATCAAATATTTTTTTATATCCTATTTCAAAACTATTAATTTTTTCAGATTTAATTGCTGGCATATCAGGAATATATTGTTCTCCACTTTTAACGTCACTTGGTTTAACAATATGTCCATCTCCATTAGGCTCAGGGATATAGACTAGGAAATTTGTAGTATCTAAAGGAATCCAGTCAGAAGGCACACCTTCAAATGTATCATAAAGAAAGAAATAGGGCATGTCTTGTATCCGCTCTATATAATTATCTCCAAAATTATATTTTCCATAGAATTGAGCTTCTCCGTTTGCATCATAGTATACAGGTTGACTAATATTAGTATCTTCATTTACTCTTACATATTGTGTTCCATTTGCATTTCCTCTTAAAAACACATTAAATATTCGATAATCATAAATATAGTAATTTGTAAATAATTGAGTTGTTGTTGGTGTATTAAAAGCTCTACCAAAAGTTAATCTCCATGATTCTGATGGATGTGGATCATACATTATACCAAATTTTGGTCCAAATTGCCATTTATGTCCAAATAATTGTACTCCTTCATCTTCTTCTAATTGATCATGATAATCTAATCTCGCAGCAAGAACTAGCTCCCATTTATCTGACCATAATTTTGTTAATTTAGAAGAAGATTGAAAATATAATCCTACTTCATGAGCTAATGGATCATCAAATTCAGCTTTCTCATCAATAATTCCATTTCCATTTTCATCTCTTCCATTTGGTCCATCATTTAATATTGTTCCCTTTGTGACAGGTTCTGTTTTAAAATAATCAATACCCCATGTGACATCAGTATCAATAGAATTTAATTTAAAATTATTTTGAATTTGATAAGCTCGATTTTGTGATAAATCAGTAATTTTATCTCCTCTTAAATAACCTCTAGTTTCACCAGAATAACTGCTATTTAAGTATGTTTGAAAAAACCAATTATTATAGCTCATTTTCAATTGGTCAAATCTATATTCCCAGCCATCTAGCAAGTATCTCCCTACACCAGTTACAACCTGTGACTTAGACCATGAATAGCCAGATTGAAAAGTAATATCTAAATCATCCAGTCCAAGAAAAGGAACTCCATTTATATCAATTCGAGCCTCTACCTTTCTATTGTCTATTTCAAAATCAGGATAATCATTTAATAAATCTCCATTATTATCTGATATTTTTTGAAATCTATTGATTAGTTCGTTTTCTTCATCTGTACACCCAAAACATCCATCTCCTGTATCATAATTACCATCTAGTTCATTTGCGTCAATAGGAATCAAACCATTTCCTTCACCTGGGTCAATATCAGATCCCTGTATTCCTTCATATTGCCCCCAATCTTCAAAATATTCACCTTCATCCCATTGTCCGTTTGGGGGGGGCCATACATCACTATCTATATTAAATTGATAACCAAAATCATACTCATCTTCACTATCAACAATACCATTATCATTAATATCTACCCATGCATCGCCTGGTTGCCATATACCATCGCCTTCACCTTCATCAAAAGTGTAATTTACACCATCTAGACCATAATCAAGATGTCCCCCAAAAGATAATGTTGGTTCACCTATTTCATAATTATCGTTTCCACCAACATCTTCAAAATAATCACCAGCTATACCATCATTTCCAAAATCATTAGTATACACATCAAATAAAATAGTAAATTCATCTTCGTCCCAAATGTAATCTCCTCTTATGTGATCATCTGTAGTTACTTCTCCATTTACATAATGCCAAGAATTTTGTTCACCATTTAATATTTCTTCTTTTCTTCCATCATAGATTATAATTTTTAAATCAGAGTCTAGGGTTTCTCCCCAATTACTTGTTCCATCTCCATCATGATCATATTCCCATGACTCATCCACTTGACCATTGCCATTATTATCCATTCCATCATAAGACAAATCATATTCATCATCTATATTTTCATCAATATCACCGTCACCATCATTATCAATTCCATCTGCAATAAAAAAATCTTCATCAATTAATCCATCACCATCATCATCATAGCCATTATACCAATCTTCTCCCATTATACCATCTCCATCAGGATCACCAGTATCCATACCTTCACCATTACCAATGAGAATAATATCACCATTATCAAGTTCTACGTATTTAGTTACTGTATCCCAACTATCTTCTAAGCCTGGATTACCTATAAATTCATTTTGCTGATATACTCCATCACCATTGAGGTCATTCCAATATTCATCAATATTCCATCCATCTGATCTAACAATATCTTTAATGGTATCCCAATTTGCATCTTGATCATCACTGAGTGTGAAAGAACTATTCCAGGGATTATTATCTTTTCCATCTACCGTTCTATTAGGAGCTCCCATCCAGGTATATTGATGGTTTTTCCATTCATCTTCAGATATATACTCCCATTCATAAGCATTAAGATAAGAACCGGAAATTTTAAAACTAATAT
>CETH01079576.1_pt1 | contig 12257 bp, 6 predicted proteins | sample 361461 | NCBI WGS metagenome assembly CETH01 (sample SAMEA2622695, study PRJEB7988) | marine metagenome | isolation source: saline water (ENVO:00002010), including
TAATACTCTCTAAAATTTCAATTAAGTCCATTGGTTCAGCTTGGTCTTTTAATTCGGACAAAGCGTTATATAAATTAGGTGATTTTTCTTTTACAAAAGGCTGAGAAGCAATTATTTGTCCAAGTTTAACACCAATCACACCAAGACCAATGAAAACTTCTTTGATAACTTTACTAAAATCCTTTTCTTGATTGTATAAAAGATCAGTAACTTTATTTAGTAATTTTGCCGATTTATCTTTCGAAGATCTTAGTAAAATAGAACTTAAAGCAGATTTAGTAATTTTCATAATTTGAGGATTCTCCTCTTTACAGTCTAATTTTACAAATAAATCATCAACTAAAGTTTTACAATTTTCCTGGTTTAATACAGATCTCTTACAATTTATCAAATCATTTATAAAAATTTCTCTGTATTCTTTGTCTAACATCATTTGATTAATTGATTCTTGCCCCAATCCAGATTGTTCAGATAAAAACTCTAAAAGTGTGAAGCTTGATCTAGTTTCAATTTCCTCATCCTGAAAGATAACTTTTTTAAATACAAAAAGTTTATCTTCTTCACTAAGATTTCTAATGTAAGAACCTATTGTGCCCTCTAAAATAGTTCCATTTCTTAAAAACTCTGAATTATATTTGGTAAATAAATCTTTATCTAATGAAATAAGTTCTGACGGGTCAAATTCTGAACTTAAAATTAAATTTTGTAAAAGCTCATCTCTATACTTACTTGCCTTAGGAAAGCATTTTAAAATCATATTCTTTTTTGCATCAAAGTCTTGGCAAGTTAAAATATATTTTTCATAATATAATTTCCCAATCATTCTAGCTTTAATTGGACTTTTCACTACTAATCTTAAAAGTAATTCTTGTTTAGATTTATCTAGCTGATCAAAAATATCTTGATCAAGATTAGAGCAAATCAATTTATCTAATAAGCAAGATGGTCGCTTAAATTTAGCAATTAAATTTTTAATTAATTCAAGCTTACTATCACTATCATCAGATTCAGGCTGAAGTAAATTTGCTTCCTTTGCAATTTTAAAATACACATAATCTCCTAAAGTTAAGGTCTTTGATTCAATTACTTCTTGTATACTTAAATTACTTAAATTTTCATTTCTATGATTTAAAATTGGTATATCAAAACTTTCCAAACTTTCACAATATATTAAGCCTTCTTCCCGTTCGTCATCCGAAATAAGTCGAACAAAATAATTATCTACTAAACTTGCAATTCCTTTCCAATCTTTTTTAAGATCCAGTAGTTTAAATAAAATTTCACATTCTTGCTTATTTAAACTTAATTCAGATTCTGATGCGAACTTGCTTATTTCTTCAAAATTACTATTAAAGGTTCGACCTTTTAGTCTATATAGGTTTAATTTTTCAGATAACGAGTTTTGTAAGATTTTTACTAACTTTTCTTTATTTAAAAATTCCTTATCAATGATTAGGTCAGCGATATCTAAAATATCTTTTGCATTAAATCTTAGTAGAATACCTGAAAAAGGAATTTCTGAAATAACAAAATCTAATTCAACTAAGCTTTCAATATACTCCTTTAAACTTTTATCTGAGCTCTCACGAATTGAAGATTCAAATACAGATGATTTTTCTATATATGTTTTTTGAGGAATTGTTAAAACTTTATTTAAAAATGAATCTTCTAGTTTTTCTTTAACCAGTCTAATTCGCAATACATTTAAATTAGAAAATAAAATATCCAGTACTTGAGGTTGGATGTTCTCAAATCCTTCAGGTTTCATATTTAAATCTAAGAAATAATTCAAAAAATCATTTGTCTTATTGTTAAGATAAAAAAAGTTTTTATCAGCATTCATAACTTTTATAAACAGCTCATTCGAACCCTCTTTTATATTTGTAATTATTAACTCAGAAATTTGCTTTTTATGTGTTTTGAAAAAATCCTCGAGTGCATACTGATTGTTCGAGTCAAATAAATCATTTAAAACACTTAATAAATTTTCGGTGTGTTCAAAATAAAGGCCATTTTCTTTAAATGAAAAATTTAATATTTTTAAATTATTCAGCAGTTCAAAATATTCTTGCGTATTTAATGATTGTATTGTAATTTTTGTATTTTTTATTGATGAAAAGGCTGCTGTTAATAAATTTGCAATAGGCGAATTCCCACGACTATTCTCATAAATATTTTTTAACAAATCCTTTTCTAGTCCTAAAACAAACTTAATTAATTCTTGACTGTTACCCATTAAGCAAGCTTTTAAGCTCTTAACAAACTCATTATCTTGAAATTTTGAGCTTTTCTCCATTTTCATACCAGTTGTTTTAACTACTGATTTTTGTAAATTATCTGTTAAAAATACATATTCATTAATTGGTAAAAAACTACGAAAACTTTGACTTGATAACATCATTAAAACTAGCTCCTCGTCACTCAATCCGTTAAATTTTTCCAGCTGGCTTGCTTCTAATGCAAATAAGATATTTTTATTATCAATATACATTCTAAAGAAATTTGCAATTCGACTCACGTTTTCTGTGAAATTTGGTAATGTTTTTAATTCTGTGTTACAAGTTAATTGATTGTGTACCTTAAAATTCTTTACTAAAATTTCAAAACTTTCTTTATTAACGTTATTATAAAAACTTCTTTGTTCTGAATCAAAAATTGAATTAAAATCATCTATAGAGTTACAGTTTTCAAAAAAATTGTAAAAAGAACTTATTGTAATACTTTCCGCATACTCTGAATAACTTTGACTTTCTAAAATTATAATTTCTAGATCCAGGTCTTGGAAAGTGTTTTTGTCTTCTTGATAGTTTTCATATGAACCCGATAAAATCAGCTCTTTTAAATGCTTATTTCTTTCATTGGTCTCTGGGTGCGATGACAAGATTCCTAAATCCATCGGTTTTAGATCTGAACTATCAAAAATATCTAAATTTGCATACTTAACATTCAAGCCTATACTATCTACAAGCTCTAAAGCAAATTTATCACATTCAAATTCCATATTTAAACTATTTTTAGTTTGAGAATTTTTATCAGTTGATTGGTAGTTTTTAAATCTCTCCATGTTTTCATAGACAATATGACCTATTTCATGACCAATTATAAAAGCTAAAGCATCTTCAGAATCATACTCTTTAATTTTTTTCAATAAACCAGTGGTAATCATTATCGTACCAGTTTTTGTAACACAAAAAGCATTAACTTGATTGGTATCAATTATTTTAATCTCAATTTTATCAAGTCTTGATTTTAAAATCCCAATTTGTTCAATTACATATGGATCATTAGAATTTTCAAATTTTCTAAAAAAATTACTCAACATGGTGTCTTTGAGAGTATTAGAGTGATCTTTCCAATTTGGATAGGTATCGGTTTCCAAGTTTTCAATTGGAACAGTCGTAATTTTTTTTGAATCCAATGAGCTGCTAATTTCTTCTATAGTAGAGCTACTAATTGAATCAACATTTTGTTTTAAGATAGGCTTTAATCTTCCCAGTTTACCATCGGTTTCAATGCCTTGATTAATATTCATTCTAAAACAATTAGCTATCATGTTATTTTACCATAAATACAAGCTTTAATCAAAAAAAAGCCCCCCGCAAACCGAGGGGTTTTTTTAAATCAAATAATTAGACTAAATTAATTTCTTTAGCCATTTAGCAGTATAGCTACCTGGGTGTTTAGCAACTTCTTCAGGAGTTCCTTCGACTAAAATTTCTCCACCTTTGTCACCACCATCTTGTCCAATATCGATAATGTGATCCACGCATTTTACAACATCCAAATTGTGCTCGATTGTTAAAACCGTGTTACCTTTATCAACTAGCTTCTGAAGTACTTCTAAAAGTTTAGCCACGTCTCCAAAATGCAGCCCTGTAGTTGGTTCGTCTAAAACATAAAGTGTTTTACCGGTTGAACGCTTAGAAAGCTCTGTAGCTAATTTAACACGCTGTGCTTCACCACCTGAAAGAGTATTCGCAGATTGACCTAAATGAATATATCCAAGACCAACTGCATTTAGGGTCTCCATTTTTCTTTTTATCGATGGAACTGCAGCAAAAAAGCTCATTGCTTCTTCGACAGTCATTTCTAAAATATCTGAAATATTTTTTCCTCTGTATGCAACTTCCAAAGTTTCTCTGTTGTATCTTTTCCCATTACAAGTTTCACATTGTACATAAATATCTGGCAAAAAGTGCATTTCAATTTTCTTAGTTCCATCTCCAGAACAGTCTTCACATCTTCCACCTTTTACATTAAAAGAAAATCTCCCAGCATTGTACCCACGAACTTTTGCTTCTGGTGTAGCTGCCAATAAATTTCTAATATCTGTAAAAACACCAGTATAAGTAGCCGGATTTGAACGCGGAGTTCTTCCAATCGGAGATTGATCAATATTTATTACCTTATCAACATTTTCAAGTCCTTTAATTTCTTTGTGGTCACCTGAAACAGCTCTACTTCGTGAGTTTGTTTCTAACATAACTTCTTTCAGCAAGATATCATTTACTAAGGTAGATTTACCGGAACCTGAAACTCCAGTTACCGCTATAAATTTTCCAAGAGGGAACTTAACATTTATATTTTTCAGATTGTTTTGAGAAGCCCCAACAACTTCTAAAAATTTTCCATTTCCTTTTCTTCTTTTCTTTGGAATCGGCATATTTACTTTTCCACTTAAATAAGCTCCAGTGTCTGTGTTGTCAGACTCTAAAAGTTCTTTTGGAGTACCTTCAAAAATTACTTCTCCCCCATGTTTTCCAGCTCCAGGCCCAATGTCAATAATGTAATCCGCTGCCAGCATAGTGTCAGAGTCATGTTCTACTACAATTACAGTATTTCCAAGGTCTCTTAGCTCAACTAAAGTTTTGATTAGTTTGTCATTGTCATTTTGATGAAGCCCAATTGAAGGCTCATCAAGTACATATAAAACCCCGCTAAGTTTTGATCCGATTTGTGTAGCCAAACGAATTCTTTGGGCTTCACCACCAGATAAAGTATTTGCAGCTCTACTTAATGTTAAATAAGAAAGACCTACATCCATTAAGAATTTCAGACGATCACAAATTTCTTTTAAAATCATTTTAGCAATCACAGCTTGAGTTTTATCAAGTTTTAAATTTGAGAAGAATTCTAACGCTTCTTCTACTGAAAAATTAGTGACATCAATAATATTCTTTCCTCCAATCAAAACACATAAAATTTCTTTTCTTAATCTTTTTCCTTCACAAGTTGGACAAACTTGTTCATTCATATATTCTTCAAAACGTTTTTTTGAAGTCTCTGAATCTGCCTCAGCATGACGTCTCATTAAATTTGGAATAACACCTTCGTATTTTGTTCGATAAACAGACCCACGCATTTTTGAAGTACTTGGAACTCTTAAATCGTACTCAATATCCTCAGTACCGTAAAAAAGCAAAGTTTTTTGCTCTTGGCTTAATCTTTTAAAAGGAATATTCATAGGGATTTCATGAGCCACACATACAGCTTCAAGCAATGCAAAGTACCAACCAGTAGCCGAATAGCTATTGGCCCATGGTAAAATAGCACCTTGAGACAATGACAAAGTTTGATTAGGCACCAATAAATTAACATCAATTACTTGCTTATAACCAAGTCCATGACAGTCCTGACACGCTCCATGTGGAGAGTTAAAAGAAAACATTCTTGGCTCTAAATTCGACAGTGAATTTAAACCCTCTACAGCTTCAAAATTTTCCGATAATCTTAATTCCTCTTGAGTGTCATGATTTAAAATAATCACATCTCCTTCTCCAAACTTAGCAGCAGTTTGCATTGAATCTGCAAGTCTTGTCTTGTTTGGATTTGGAATTTCCACTGTTTCTCCAAAATTATTTTCTTCAAAAGTCGACTCATAATTTTTCACAACCAATCTATCTACAACAATTTCCAGCGTATTATGTTTTTTGGGATCAATTTCAGGAATCTCTAAAATAGAATAAATTTGTCCATTTAGTCTAACTCTCACAAAACCTTCCTTTTTAATTTCATCTAAAACTTTGTCATGCTGACCCTTTCTGCCTTTTACAACCGGAGCCAATAAGATTATTTTTGTACCTTCAGTAAGTTCAGTAACCCTTTCTACCATTTGACTAACTGATTGTCTTTCAAGAGGTTTACCCGTTTTTGGGTCATGAGGAACCCCTACTTTCGCAAACATTAATCTTAAATAATCATAAATTTCAGTGACAGTTCCAACTGTCGATCTTGGATTTCTACTCGCAGTTTTTTGATCAATCGAAATAGCAGGCGAAAGCCCATCGATCTGATCTACATCAGGTTTCTCAGATAACTGTAAAAATTGTCTTGCATATGCAGACATACTTTCTACATATCTTCTTTGTCCTTCTGCATAAATAGTATCAAAAGCTAAGCTCGATTTACCAGAACCTGAAAGTCCAGTAATAACAGTAAGTTTATTTTTAGGAATTTTTACTTCTATGTTTTTTAAGTTGTGCATTCTTGCACCCTTCACATGTAAAAATTTGTTAGACATTTTTTAACTTTTATTAACCCCTCCATTATACACTTTTAACATGAAAAAACAACACAAAACCCTTTTTGTTATTACACTAAGCTTAATTCTCTTAATTGTATTTCGTTATTATCACTTAACAAAATACAAAGGAATAATTGTTGTCTTTTTCAATACCAAAGAGGGGGATGCTATATTGATTCGCAATACAGACTTTTGTTCAATATTGATTGATGGGGGATCAGACTACGCGATGTTAGATTCTTTGTATAAATATCTACCTTTTAATAAACGGGATTTTGATCATGTTTTTGTTTCTCATCCACACCACGATCATATCCATGGTTTGAATTTAATTTCTAGACGCTTTGAAATTCAAAATTTATATTATCCATTTTTGCCATTTCAAAAAGAATCTTTAGATGATTTAAAAAATTTAAGTCACAACAAATTTGAAATTAACCAAGAAATCAAAGATATAAAAGCTTGTGAATTAGATTTAAAAGTCTATAAAGTTCCTCTTGAAGAAGATGAAAAAGACTTAAATCTTCATAGTCTTGTGATTGAAGTTTATGATAATCAAGAATTTATTTTTTTCGCCGCTGGCGATATTTATAAAGAGCAAGAATCTTACTTAATACACAATCGTAATTTGAAAAATGTTTATTTATTAAAATCTAACCACCACGGGTCAAAAAGCTCAAATTCTAAGGAGTTTTTAGAGTATTTAAACCCTGATGTTACAGTTGTTACATCAGGTTATGGAAATCGATTTAAGCATCCTCACCAACCGGCAATTCAAAACATAGCTCAATACTCTAAGTTAGTATTAAGAACAGATGTAGAAGGTGAAATTTTAATTCAACCACCTTAAATTAATCTTTTTTACGAGTTAATCTTCTAGATCCTAAAATCGACATAGCTAATAAAGCTAAAGTTCCAGCAGGACCAGTTTCTGGTAAGAAGAGTTTAAAAATTGCACCCGTTGATTCATTGTTATTAGTATCTTTTGCTGTAACTTTAATATTATAAAATTCAGCATCTAAGTCCAAATCTTGAATGAAAATAGGATCCGTCTGATCTTTCGAAATTTGAGTATATGCAAAATAATTATCTGAATCTTTTGCAAAGTATAATTCATATTTATCAAGGTCGTCATCTAAATCTACTGATGGATCGAAAGATATTTCAAGGTTTATAAGAGCTTCGTCAATAAATCTAGCATTAAGATTTCTAACATCAGCTGGGCTAGTTTTATCTTCAACTATCTCAACAGGACTATCTTCTTTTATTTCATTGTTTTGTACAGGATTAACACCCTTAAATTCTTTTGTTTTATTTGAATCGGAGGCAGAGCCTTTGTTAACTCCCTCTATATCTTGAATTAGTATTTGGTAATTATCCTCAGTTAAACCTTCTAATACTAATAAAAATTTTCTTGGATCATTTGGATTAGCTAAAACATCTTCTATAGAAATAATTTTATTTGGATCAGCTTTAAGAACTATATTTAGATTTTCTTTGATAGTATCCTTTTCTAGAATTTCATCATTAAAAATAATTTCAACTCCTTTGAAATCAAGTACGTTTACTTCTGAAATTTCAAATTCTTCAAGCGAAATTAAGTCTTCAGTCCTGAATGTCAATGAATTATCTGTTAATTCAATTTGGTCCGTTGATTTAATATCTTTAATTTCTAAGTTGTATTCAAATCCACTTTTTAAACTTGATGTTCTTAATTTTAAAGTCTTGCTATCAACAACTATGGATTTATGGATTGTCACCTCTGAATCGTCAAAAGTTTCCTTTAAACTAAAATTTGATTCTGAAATGTTTGTTAAATCCATTTCACTTGAAAAGTTAATCTCTATAAATTTATTGTTAGAAGCTTTCGCCGAAGTGATTTCTGGAACAGTTAAAAGGCTCGGATCAATTTTTATAGATACTTCATCTGATAAAAATTCAGAATAATCATCGTTTGCTTTGGCAACAACCGAAAAAAAGTAATCTACATTTTCTTCTAAATTGGAAATTTGAACAGATGTTTTTCCTTCTGTATCTTTTGGTGGCATATTGTATACATCATCTTCGGTTTCCACTTTAGAAGTTCCGTACAAAACAAAGTAAGTTTCTACACCACTAATTTCATCAAAAGAAATTTCAATAGAGTCTAAGTTTTTAACTTTAAGTTCTAGGTTTTCCACTCTTGGAACAACTTCGAAATCAACTGAGTTAGATTCCTCTAATGAATTTGAATCATCTGAAATAGTTTGTAATTCAATACTTGATCCTTGATCAAGATTTGGTGTAGGTAATTCAATAGATGCTTTACCTGAATCTCCAAAAGGATTAGAGATAGGGATTGCTTGTGGTTTGGGAGTCTTAATTGAAAAACTTGGAGGTCCATCATTTACAGCAAATGCATTTAAACCACTTAAAGTACTTAAAATAGCTCCAATAAGTAGTTTTACAGCAAATTTTTTTGTAAATAAATTTCTCTTTTTCATCATTGATTTTGTTTTATCTAATCATTATATCATTTTTAAAACAAAATTACAACAATTTAGAACTTATTTTTTGCTTACTTCCAACTCTAGAATCTGTGACTTGTTATCGTCCATTTTTGTGATCTTGAAAACTAAATTGTAAAGTTTGACTTCTTCATCAATTTTTGGAAATCTTTTTAGAATATCTAAAATAATAAATGAAATATTTTCTTGGTTTTCATAATCAGGGATCTCTATTTTAAACAGGTTTTCAAGTTCCGAAACAGTTGTTGACGGACTCAAGGAATATCTATTTTTAGAAATCTTCTTGATAGTTAATTCGTTTTCATCACTTTCGTCAGAGATATCTCCAACAATTTCTTCTAGAATATCTTCCATTGTAATTAAACCATCAACCCCCCCAAATTCATTGTATACAATTGCTAAGTGTTGTTTTTTCTTTTTGAACTGTTTGAATAGTCCATAAACTGTTTTTGTTTTAGGAATTCTAAACGCATCCAAAATATCTAAGTCACCAATAGTTTTATCTAAGTTTTTTTGATCAATCGATAATTCAAGAAGCATTTTTACAGTTATATATCCTTCTATATGATCTATATCTTCTTTATAAATTGGAATTCTAGAAAATCCTTCATCCATGCATTGACTGATCAATTCTCTTAAGGTTGTTTGAGTAGATGCAGCAAAAATTTGCGTTCTTGGAGTCATCACATCTTCAACCAGGATATCATTAAATTCTAAAACATTTTCGATGAATTCTTGTTCATGTTTCTCTAAAGTACCCTCATTGGCTCCTAAAGAAACCATGGCTTTTACTTCTTCTTCTGAAACACTTTGAATGTGGTCCCCAGTTAATTTCATTAAAGCTTTTTCAAAAACCCATACAAGTGGATAGAATATATATTCTATAGCTAATAGAGGATAAACTACAAATTGTGCAATTTTCACACTGTGCTTGGCCGCAAAAGATTTTGGTAAGATTTCACCAAATATCAAAAGAGCGAAGGTCATAACCCCAGTCGCAAGTCCGACTCCGTAGCTTCCAAATACTTCCGTGAAAAATACAGTAGCATAAGCAGAAGAACCAACATTAGCTAAATTGTTACCAATTAAAATAACAACTAACATTTTATTTGGATTTTCTTTGAGCTTAGCAATCAAGCCTGCCCCTCTTGTTTTTTTAGCTTGTAAAGCTTTAACCTTTGCAGGAGAAATTGAATAAAGTGCAGTCTCCGATGAAGAGAAAATAGCTGATAATATGATCAGCAGAACTAAATTAATGACGGCGGGAAGAACTTCCATGTTTTAAATGTTAATTTTTAATTATTTTTTTGTATCTTATTATATAAATTTACTATAAATATATGTAAAAAGCAAGTTAAAGCCATTACGGGTATAGTAATATAACCATATTCTAGCACCCAATTTTCTGAGCAGCTAACTCCTTGCCCAGTCGATGAACAAGGCAAAGGGTTTGGTGTGAATTGTAAATATAGGTGGTATAGAGATATTATTGATCCAATTCCACTTAGCATAAGAAAGTAAGATGAATCTAACTTTTCTTTTCTTACTAAACTTAAAGTTGATATAAAAAGCATTGGATACATAAATATCCTTTGCCAATAGCATAAACTGCAAGGTTGAAAACCAATTACAACTGAATAAAACATACTTCCCAAGAAAGCTGATAAACTGAAAAATAGAGTTACAAAAAGATAATTATCTACATATAAAGACCAAAGATTTTTTATTTTGTTTCTAAAAAAGAAAGCTATTATAAAAAGTGCAAGCAATACATGACCTATAAGAGTTAGATTACTAATTATAAAATTATAACTGTATAAATATTCCATGTTTATTCATTAGATGGTAATTGACACCCTGATTTTTCAGCTAGAACTTCTAATTCTAAAATTCCAGTTTGAACACTTCCGTCACCAAAGAACCAAGTAGGGTAATTTTCAATTTCAGCATCAATACAAGCTTGAGTTTGAGATCTATCAGGATTTGAACACTCTATATAAGGAAGATATTTTTTAGATGATCCAAATAAAGATTTTTGTTGTTGGCAAGCTGGACATAAGAATGATCCATAAAAAATTGTTTCTTTTTCAGCTAAACATTTTGTAAAATCATCTAAAGGTCCAGGCATATTTGCCAAATAATTAATTCCAAATCCCATAGCTAGAACTAAAGCTATAACTATTCCTAAAACTTTTTTATTCATTTGTAAGAGTTACTTTTAATAAAATTATATCAAAACTACTCGTAACGTAAAGTTTTAATCGGATCCTTTTTACTAGCTGACAAAGCAGGATAAATACCAAATACAAGTCCAATTAAAGTTGAAACAGTCACAGATAGAACTATCGCATACCATGGGAAGAAGAATACCCAGTTAAGACCTGGATTTAAGGCTACTATTATTTTCCCGGCTAAGAAGGAAATAAATAAACCAATAAAAACTCCAAGTAGGCCTCCGCTTAGAGTAAGAGTTATTGCTTCAAATAAAAATTGATTTCTAATATCTGACACAGTAGCCCCCACAGCTTTTCGAATACCAATTTCTTTAGTTCTTTCAGTTACGGAAACAAGCATTACATTCATAATTCCAATACCTCCAACGAGCAAAGAAATAGCTGCCACTGAAACTAATAAAATAGATAAAACATCTGTTATGGTTGAAATTCTTTCCAAAGCTTCTTCTTGAGATTGAATATGAAAATCATCGTCTTCGCCTTCTTCAATGTCATGAAGGTCCCTTAAAGTAATCTCAACATCTCTAATTGCAGTTTTTACGTTTTCAGGGGAGTCTGCTCTTACCCAAATTGAGTTATAGAAGTCTTGATTAAGCAAATAAGTCATTGCTGTTGAATAGGGTATTAAAACAAGCTTATCAACGTTTAAAAAAGCCTTTGCTCCAGTTTTTTCAATAACCCCAACAACCGTAAACTTTCTATTTTTCATAGATAGTTTTTTTCCGATTGGATCATTGTTTCCAAATAAATTTTCAGCAACTTCTGTACCAATTACTACAATCTGAGATTTAGAACGCACATCTCCAGCCGAAAAAGCATTACCTTTTCCTATATTTATATCTAGAAGTCTTATGAAAACTTCACCAACACCAAAAGTTGTAGGTGAAAATGTTTCATTTTCAAAACTCACACTTCCAGGGATTAAGACATTCGGAGAAACTTCTTTGATGAAAGGTACATTTCTTTTATTTGTAATGGCATCAAGCTCTCTTT
>CETH01101885.1_pt1 | contig 12245 bp, 10 predicted proteins | sample 361461 | NCBI WGS metagenome assembly CETH01 (sample SAMEA2622695, study PRJEB7988) | marine metagenome | isolation source: saline water (ENVO:00002010), including
CCATAATACTATGTTTAAATTTTTATTTTAATCACTATATAGTTTTTTTATTAAAGTTAACAATTGAAAAAATATAATGTTAAATCCTCTTAGTTATTTATCAAAATTTTTTGGTTCAAGTAACCAAAACGAATTAAAAAAAATTAAAAAAATTGTCAATGAAGTAAATTTGTTAGAAAAATCTATATCAAGCATATCAAGCGAAGATTTCCCAATAAAAACTAATGAATTTATTGAAAAGATAAATAATGGGTACTCAATAGATAAAATTCTACCAAAGGCATTTGCACTGGTAAGAGAAGCTTCTAAGAGAGTAAATAATGAAAGACATTTTGATGTTCAGTTAATCGGGGGTGTTGTTTTACACAAAAATAAAATTGCAGAAATGAAAACTGGCGAAGGAAAAACTTTAACGATTGCTTTAGCGGCATACCTAAATGCTTTAAGCAAGAAAGGTGTTCATATTGTAACAGTTAATGACTATCTCGCAAAAAGAGACTCGGAAAATATGGGAAAAATTTTTAGTCTTTTAGGATTAACATGTGGCTATATTAATAATAGTCAATCTGATGAGGAAAGAAAAAAAAATTATAATTATGATATCACTTATGCAACTAACTCTGAATTAGGTTTTGATTTTCTAAGAGATAACATGAAATTTTCAAAAGAATCAAAAGTACAAAGAGGTCATAATTTTGCAATAGTTGACGAAATTGATTCTTGTTTAATTGACGAAGCAAGAACACCGTTGGTAATATCTGGTGCAGTTGAAGATAAGTCAGATCAATATCTTGCAATAGATAGATTAATAAAAAACCTTAAAAAAGATGATTATGAAATTGATGAAAAGGATAAAAACATTTTATTAACAAATAAAGGGGTAGATAATGTAGAAAGAATTTTTTCAAATGCAGGTATTTTAAAAAATAATAATTTTTATGACCCAGAGAACTTAAATTTAGTCCATCTAGTAAATCAAGCGCTTAGAGCAAATTATTTATTTGAATTGGGAAAAGATTACATTTTAAAAGAAGGTGAGGTTGTAATTATAGATGAACAAACCGGAAGACAGCTACCAGGAAGAAGATTTGGAGATGGTTTGCACCAAAGCATAGAGGCAAAAGAAAGAGTTGATATTAAATCTGAAAATCAAACCCTTGCGTCAATAACCTATCAAAATTATTTTAAACTTTATTCTAAGTTAGCTGGATGTACAGGTACTGCACTAACAGAATCTCAAGAATTTTTTGAAATTTACAATTTATCAGTTATTGAAATACCAACTAATAGAAAAATGATAAGAAAAGATTGGAATGATCAAATATTTAGAACTATGCAAGAAAAAGATTCATCAATAGTAAGTAAAATTGTAGAGTTAAACTCTAAAGGGCAACCTATTTTAGTTTTTACATCTAGCGTAAACAAATCTGAACATTATTCAAATCTACTAAAAAAAAAAGGAATTAAACATGAATTATTAAATGCAAAAAATCATGAACGTGAAGCAGAAATAATTGCAGATGCTGGTAAAAAAAGATCATTAATAATAACAACGAGTATATCTGGAAGAGGAGTTGACATTAAATTAGGAGGAAATCCAAATAAATTAGAAAATAACCAATACTTAAAAGATAAAGAAGAAATTAAATCATTAGGTGGTTTATTCGTAATTGGAACTGAAAGAATGGAAAGTAGAAGGGTTGATAATCAAGCAAGAGGAAGATCTGGAAGGCAGGGTGACGAAGGAAATTCAATATTTTATGTAAGTCTTGAAGATGATTTGATGAGAATATTTGGATCAGAATCTATTAATAATATTTTAAAAAAACTTGGATTAAGAGAAGGAGAAAGCATTGATCATCCATGGATTAATAAAGCTTTGGAAAGAGCTCAACAAAAAGTTGAAGCAAGGAATTTTGATATAAGAAAAACACTTTTAAAATTTGACAATGTTTTAAATGATCAAAGACATGTAATATTTAGTCAAAGAGATGATGTTCTTAATAACAAAGATGGATTTCAATATGCGGACAATTTTATAGAAGAAATAACTATAAAATTAAATAAAATAAAAAATAATTATTTAGTAAATCCAAAAAATTACGATTTAGTAAATAGTATTAAAACTGTTTCTGGTAAAGCTCTTAGCGAAGATGAAATCAGTGAAATTATTAAATTAAATGATGAAGATTTTTCAAAAAAAATAAAAAATAGATTTAATGAAAAAAGAAATGAGAGAATAAATATACTGAGCAAAGAAGAATCTAGTGAATTTGAAAAAAAAATATTTCTTCAGTTAATCGATTTAAATTGGAAATCACATATCCAATATCTAGAGCAACTCAGGGGTGTCATAGGCTTAAGATCTTATGGTCAAAGAGATCCTTTAATAGAATACAAAAAGGAATCCTTTTCATTATTTCAAAACTTGCTTGAAAAGCTAAAATCAGACTTAATAACAATTCTTTTTAATGTTAAATTGGTTCAAAAAAAAGAAGAGGAAGAGATTAAGCCATTAAACATCAATCAAAAATATATTGGTAAAAAAATGCGAAGAAATGAACCTTGTTACTGTGGCTCAGGAAAAAAATTTAAACATTGTCATGGTGCTTTATAATAAAGTACCTAAAACTATTAAAATTAACAAAATAATTGGTACTAATAAAATTTTTTTATTATTTAAGATCTTAATTTTTAATTTTTCAAAAAATGAAGTTTTCATTGACAAATCTTCATTAATATTTGTTTGACTTAAAAAACCTTTGGTTCTTCCTATTGATAAAAATTTGTTTTTTCTTTGGGCTAAAATTTCTTTGCCATCCATATTTTCAAAAAAATTTAGATTTTTTACTAAGGAGTTTCTTACATAATCCAAAATTAAATCATGATCTCTATGGGCTCCACCGTTTGGCTCTGGAATAATTTCATCAATAATATCTAATCTTAGAAGATCTTTCGATGATAATTTCATAGCTTTGGCTGCTTCTAAAGTTTTCTTCGGGTCTCTCCATAATATCGTTGCACACCCTTCCGGTGAGATAACTGAATATATGGCATTTTCTAACATTAATACTTTGTTAGAAGATGCTAAAGCTATAGCTCCTCCTGATCCTCCTTCTCCTATAATTACAGAAATAGTTGGAACATGTAGGCTCATGCAACACTCTATTGATTTGGCTATTGCTTCAGCTTGCCCTCTTTCTTCCGCTCCCACTCCTGGATAAGCGCCTGGAGTATCTATAAATAAAATAATTGGTATATTAAATTTTTCAGCAAGGCTCATTAACCTAATGGTTTTTCTGTATCCTTCAGGTCTCATCATTCCGAAATTTCTTTCAATTCGAGAATTCAGATCGTCCCCTTTTTCTTGGCCAATAACAAGGACTGATTTACTGTTAAATTTTGCAAAACCTGCTATTACAGATTTGTCTTCTCCGTAGTATCTGTCACCTGAAAGAGAAATAAAATCTTCAAAAAGATTATCTACAAAAAATTTTGCTTTTGGTCTGTTTTCATGTCTTGCTACCTGCGCTGTTTCCCACTCATTAAGTTTTGAGTAAATTTCTTTTAATTTTGAATTAAGTTCTGATTGTAAGTCTGATATTTTTTGAGTATTAACTTCTGTCAATCCCTCTTGATAAGGATCCTTTAACTTTTCTAGTTCATCTTCTATTTTTTTAATATCTGTTTCAAAATTTAAATAATTTTTCATTAATTAGAGTTTATTATACCTAAAAGCGGCAATAAAGTGTTCTAATAATAATTTAATTTAACTAAAATATTATGTATTTATATTCAAAAAAAATGAAGGAAAAATATATTAAAATCGAAAAACTATCGGTATCAAAAATTCTTTTTAATTATATAAATAAAGAATTATTACCGGGAACCAGAATCAATAAAAGAAAATTTTGGAAAAGTTTTGATAAATGTATACATGAGCTTGCACCCATAAATAGAAAACTGCTTCAAAAAAGAGAGGGGCTACAAAAAGCTATTGATAATTTGCATATAGGAAAAAAAAATAGTCAACTGAGTATCAAAAATTATAAAAAGTTTTTGATAAATATAGGTTATCTAAAAAAACAAGGTCCAAATTTTAAAATTAAAACTAAAAATGTTGATAGGGAAATATCAAGCATATGTGGTCCACAACTAGTTTGTCCAGTTTCAAATGCAAGATTTTTATTAAATGCCGCCAATGCAAGATGGGTAAGTTTATATGACAGCTTGTATGGAACAGATATAATTCCAGAAACACAAGGTGCACTCAAAGGGAAAACTTATAATCCTATAAGAGGAAAAAAGGTAATTGAATATGCGCGTAATTTATTAGATAAATATATACCTTTAAAAAATGAAAGTTGGAAAAAATTACAAAAAATCCCAGAAGTAAAAAATAATAAATTAATACTGGATCTTAAAAATCCTAAACAATTTGTAGGATATAAAAAAAAATCAAAAAAATTATCATCACTCTTGTTTGTAAATAACAATTTACACATTGATATAATGTTTAATCAAAAAGGAGATGTGAAAATTGAAAATCCCGAATCTCAAAGAACTAAAGATAAAATTAAAATTCACGATGTTATAATAGAATCGGCAATATCAACTATTTGTGATCATGAAGATAGTGTGGCTGCAGTAGATGCTGAAGATAAAGTTTTGGGATATAGAAACTGGCTTGGTTTAATGAAAGGAAATTTAAAAATAAAATTTACAAAAAATGGAAAAAAAATCTTAAGAAAATTAAATCCTGACAGAGAATATATCTCAACGAAAGGGAAAAAAATTAAATTACATGGTAGATCCTTATTATTAAATAGAAATGTTGGTCATTTAATGACCAACCCATCCATCCTTTTAGAAGATGGGTCTGAATGTCCTGAAGGAATACTTGATGCTTTTGTTACTTCTCTTGCATGCTTACATGATTTTAAAAACAAGAGAAATTCTAGAGTCAGATCAATTTATATTGTCAAACCCAAAATGCATGGTCCAGAAGAATGTAGTTTTACAAATTTAATTTTTGAAAAGGTTGAAAAAGTTTTAAATTTAAAAAAATATCAAATTCTTTGTGGCATTATGGACGAGGAAAGAAGAACTTCTGTTAATTTAAAAGAGTGTATAAGATCTTTAAAAAATAGAGTGTTTTTCATTAATACAGGCTTTTTAGATAGAACTGGAGATGAAATTCATACATCAATGGAAGCCGGTCCAATGATAAAAAAAGGTGAAATGAAATCATCAAAATGGATTCGTGCTTATGAAAATAATAATGTCGATGTTGGTCTGGAATGCGGTTTTTTTGAAAAATGCCAAATAGGTAAAGGTATGTATCCTGCACCTGATTTAATGAGTGAAATGATGAAACAAAAAATTGTTCACCCTTCATCTGGAGCAAATTGTGCATGGGTTCCATCTCCTACTGCAGCAGCATTACACGCACTTCATTACCATGAAATTGATGTATTTTCTAAACAAAAAGAACTGTCAAAAAGAAAACCAGCAAAACTTTCGGATCTTTTAACTATTCCAATTGCAAAAAAAACTCATTGGTCCATGGAAGAAATTACTAAAGAATTAAAAAATAATGCGCAAGGTATTTTAGGTTATGTAGTCAGATGGGTAGATCAATCTGTCGGATGCTCAAAAGTACCTGACATCAATGGTATTGGCTTAATGGAAGATAGAGCTACTTGTAGAATAAGCAGCCAGCATATTGCAAATTGGATACACCACGGCATATGTAGTAAAAAACAAGTTTTAGAAATTATGAAAAAAATGGCTAAAGTTGTTGATTATCAAAATTTGAAAGACCCAAGCATGAAAGGATATTCACCTTATAAGTCAATGTCAGACAACTTTGATAAATCAATACCTTTTAAAGCTGCTTGTGAGCTTATATTTCATGGAAAGAATCAACCATCAGGCTACACCGAACCAATTCTTCACCTTAATAGACTGCTTAAAAAAAATTAGAACTTTCATTTGCCATTCAATCCTTTTCTATTTTTAAATGCTGAAATTAGAGTTCCATCATCCAAATTTTCTATTTCCCCCCCAACTGGAAGTCCTTGGGCTAACTTTGTTATTTTAACTTTTGCGTCCTTTAAACTATCTTGAATATAATAAGCGGTTGTTTGTCCTTCAACGGTTGCACTTGTTGCTAAAATAACTTCATCTATTTCATCCCTTTTTACTCTTTCAACTAAAGCATCGATAAGTAAATCTTCTTTTCTGTATTTATTTGAGTCATTTATGGTCCCACCTAAAATATGAAAAAAACCACTATAAATATTTGAATTTTCAATACTCCATTGATCTGCAATATTTTCTACAACGCATATTTTGCTATATTTTTGATTAGTATTTTCACAATTTTTACATTCTGACAAATTAGATTTTAGCGATCCACAAAATTTACATCTTGAAATATTTTTAAATACATCTGTTAAAGAGCTTAGCATTGGTTCCATAATTTCATTTCTATTATTTATCAATTTTAAAATTATTCTCCTCGCAGATTTTGGTCCCAATCCCGGAAGTCTAGAAATAAATTTTATAAGTTCTTCAATTTCAGGAATATTTTGCATCTTTTATAAAGGAAATTTAAATCCTGGAATACCAAAATCACTTGTCGTTTTTGATATTTCTTCTGCAGTTTTTGTTTTAATCTTTGACTTTGCATTATTGTGTGCTGCAACTATCAAGTCCTCGATAATTGTTTTGTCTTCCTTAAGTACTTCATCAGACAAATATATGTTTGTCATTTCACCTTCGCCATTCAAAGTTAATTTAATAGAATTTGAACCTGATACGCCTTCAGCTTTTATTTTTTTTATTTTTTCTTGACTTTCTTTGATTTTAGCTTCTATTTCTTTAGCTTGATCAAGTATTTTATTGAATGATGTCATAATTTAATTTTCATCAATTAGTTTTATATCGATTAGTTCTGCATCATTAAATTTTTTTATTATTTTTTTATAAATATCAGATTTTTTTGCTTCATCCATTTTTTGTTTCTCTAACAATTGTTTTAATTGTTTTTTTGATGGCTCACCTTTATTTTGAGTAAAAGCTATAATCCACCTTTGTTTTGTCCATTCAAATAGTTTTTCTGATAAATTTTTAACAAATTCCTTGTCTAAATTGTCATTAAATGAAATTTCTATCCTTTTGTTATCAAAACTTACTATATTAACATTATTTTCTAACTCATATTTTAATTTAACTTCTTTTTTTTTATTACAAACTTCAATTAATTTATCATATGAACTTATTTCTGAAGATTTATTTGTTTCTTTTGTTAAGTTATTTTTTTCTAATAGTTCTTTTTGGCTTAAATTTTTTATTTGACTAATTGTTTTATTTTTAAAATTTATTTCATCACTAGAGAAATAGTTTTTATTTTTTTCAGAACTAAAATTATCATTTACAGGATCTTTATTTTGTATTTGGTTATTATATGTATTAATTAAGTTAATTTCATCATTTTTGATATTTATTTTTTTTAAATATATTAGCCTTATTAAAAACATTTCCAATGATATATCTTGATTTGATACCATATCTAATTCGTCAAAGGCTTTGATTGTATACTGCCAAAACAAAAGTAGCGTTTCTCTATTTATTTTTTTTGATATAGCTTCAATTTTATTAAATTCTTTATCGTTCAATGAAAAGTTTGTGCCATCAATTTTAATAAATGAAATATTTTTAATGTAATAAAGCACCTCTAGAAAATCATTTAAAAAAATTTTAGGTTCTACACCTGAATCATAAATAGACTTATACATATCAATAACTGCTTTCTCATTGCCTTCAAATATTTTCTCGAATAAATCTATAAGAAAACTTTTATCAAAATATCCGAATATCTTTTGTGCAGTATCTAAATCTAGTAAATTTCCATCTGAATTACTAATTAGTCCTCTATCTAGTAAACTAAGTGCATCTCTTACTGAGCCCTCTGAAATTTTAACAATTAGTTTAATGGCATCATCAGACACATTTCCATTTTCTTTATCTTTAATCTCTTTAATATAATCAAATAGTTCTTTGGACTTAACCCGTGAAAGGTCAAATCTTTGTGTCCTAGAAATAACTGTTATAGGAATTTTTTTAATTTCTGTTGTACAAAAAATAAATTTTAAATGTTTTGGAGGTTCTTCTAATGTTTTAAGAAGAGCGTTGAATGCCTGTTTACTTAACATGTGAACCTCATCAATTATAAATATTTTAAATTTTGCAGAGCTGGGTGCATATCTCGAAAATTCAATTAATTCTCTAATATCATCAACACCAGTCTTGCTTGCAGCGTCCATTTCGAGAACATCTAGATGGTTTGAATTAGAAATTGCTTCGCAGTGTTCACAATAGTTAACTTTGCAAACATTATCTATTCCATTTTTACAGTTAATACCTTTGGCAATCAATCTCGCCAGTGTAGTTTTGCCTGTTCCTCTAATACCAGTAAACAAATATGCATTAGGAATTTTGTTTTCTTTTATTGAGTTATAAATTGTTTTAACAATTATCTCTTGGCCTACTATTTCATTAAAATTTTGAGGCCTATACTTTATAGCCAATACTTTTGAACTTTTTATCATTTGTTGTCTAATATAGGAGACTAGAACCTGAACAACTGTCTCTACGACTGCTTCTGTTAAGATCTGATCGGGTTAAAGCAGTATCCACCTCTAGCCTCCAATTCTATTATATCAGGATTAATTTCTATTCTACAAGAAAGTAAATATTTTATTTTGCTCTAAATTTATCAGCTTTAAAAACACCTAGTACGTGCATATCTTCACAGTGGAAGTTTAAATCTTCTAAAGAAGATTTAACTTTTTTATCTTGTATATGGCCATCTAATTCACATAAAAAAAAATAAGATGAAAATGAATTTTGTTCAGGAAAACTTTGAAGTTTAGTTAAATTAACTCCATTTATTGCAAAACCAGATAAAGCAGAATACAAGGCTGCTGGCTTGCTTTTTAATTTAAATAATAGTGATGTTATGTATTGTTCTTTTTGAAACTCAGGTTCAATAATAGTCTTACCCATCAACAAAAATCTTGTTACATTCTCTTTGTTGTCTTGAATATTAGATTTTAAAATTTCTAAATTATATATCTTAGCGCTTAAGCTGGAAGCAATTGCCGCTTTGTTTTTATCATTCTTTTCAGATACATATTTGGCGGAACCTGCTGTATCAGCCCTAACATTTTCATTTAAACTATTTTTTTTTATAAAAACTGATGACTGAGATAGAGCTTGCGCATGTGAATATACGTCTTTAATATCTTTTAACTTTGATCCTGGGACTCCGAGTAAATTATGTTTAATTGAATAAAAATGCTCAGCATAAACATTTAAACGATATTTAAAAATTAAATATTCAACTCCTATATTACCAGTTGTCTTGTTTGATTCTGGAATCAAGGCTTTAATTCTACTATCTTTGTCTGCAAAATCAAAACATTCATCAAAAGTTTTGCATGGAATTGTTTCACACTTTGGATAAATTTCTTTTGCACAACTTTCACTATAACTTCCGGATATACCTTGATAAGCAATTTTCATAATTTTATGATTTATATTCCATTAATTTTTTTATTTCCATATAATCCTTTTCTGTGTCTACACCAATTGGTGCAGAATTTGCCAATATAACATCAATATTGATATTATTTTCCAAAGCTCTTAATTGTTCTAATTTAAGATTTATTTCATTTTTAGTTTGTGGCAATTCAGTAAATTTTTTTAACATAGAAACTTTATAATGATAAATACCAATATGGTGATAAATATTTTTTGAATCTGCGTTATGTTTTTTTCTTGTGAATTTTTTTGCTTTAGATGAATTTTTAAAATTTAATTTATTAAATGTTTCAACTTTTACTATATTTTCATTATTTATTTTTTTTTGATCATCAAACTTACATGCGAGAGTAGCTATTTCAGATCGATTTTTTTGTGCTATTAAGCTTAAATTTTTAATGTCCTCAATATCAATCATTGGTTCATCTCCTTGAATGTTTAAAACATATTCAACATTTAAATTAAGTTTTTTAAACCCCTCGTAGATTCTATCAGTTCCAGTTTGATGATCTTGGCTAGTTAAAATAGAATTTCCTCCATTGCTTTTAACTTCTTCAAATATTTCTCTATCGCCTGTACATACATAGACTTCACCAATGCCTGATTTTAAGGCTTTACTAACAACATGTAAAATTATTGATAAATTGTTAATTTTTAAAAGAGGCTTTCTAGGTAAACGGGTAGCTGCTAGTCTTGAAGGTATAAGTATTAATGTATTTGACATTTTTTAGCTTGCTTATTTTATGCGTCCAAGGGACGCAAATATTACAATAAAATTTTAAGTAATTTACGATTTATCATGTTATATGACGAATTAGTTATTATTTAAAATGAATTCTTTTGAAATTAATAAAATATTTGCAGCCATTTTAATTACTGTTTTAGTGGTTGTTGGGATAAGTAAATTTTCAAATATGATTTTTGATAAAGAACAATCTGATGTGGTAGCTTATAAAGTAGAGGTTCCAAAGGATTCAGCTGTGCAGGCGAAGACGGAAACATCATTAGATTTATCGTCTTTCTTTGCTGGTGCTGATTTAGATCACGGAGAAAAAGTTTTTAAAAAATGTGCTGCTTGTCATAGTATAACCCAAGAAGGTAAAAATAAAATCGGTCCCAAATTATGGAATGTAATGTTTAGACCTGTTGGATCAGTAACTGACTATAAATACTCAAAGGCACTATCTGCTTATCAAAAAGATTGGGGTTGGGAAGAAATGAATGGTTTCTTGCTTAAACCTTCTAAGTGGATAAAAGGAAATAAAATGGGTTTTGCAGGACTTAAGTCGGACAAGGATAGAGCTTCTGTAATATTATACTTAAACCAAAATGGCGATAATCCAAGACCGCTACCTTAATTTACCTAAACAATACAGTAATATACTTTTCTGAACAAAAACTCTATTAAAAGCTTGTTGCCATACTTTTGAATATTTGCTTAAAAAGACATCATTTGATACTTCATTTCCTCTTGGTAGACAATGAAGAAAAATTGCATTTTTTTTTGCACAATTCATAACTTTGAGATCTACTTTAAAGTTTTTAAAGTCTTTTAACTTTTTAAATTTATTTACTTTATCATTCATTGATATAACTTTATCAGTAAAAATTACATCACTTCCTTTTGCTGCACTCTTGCTATCGTTAAATATTTTTACGTTACCTTTGTTTTTTTTCACCCAATTTATCATATCTTTATTTGGTTCATATTTTTTTGGACAACCAATATTTAATTTAAAAGAAAATTTTATAGAAGCCTCAATTAGACTGTTTATAACATTGTTATTGGCATCTCCAATCCAACAAATTTGTAATTTAGAAATAGGTTTTTTCTTTATTTCTTCAATTGTAAAAACATCCGATAAAATTTGAGTTGGATGAGATGATGGACTTAATCCATTAATTATTGGAATAGTCATGTGTTTTTTGAATTCTTCTAATTTTTCATCACTATCTGTTCTAATCATAAATGCATTTCCAAAAGTAGATATAATTTTTGCTGTATCTTCCAAACTTTCGCCTCCCCTACTTAAATGAAGCTCATCTGCTCTTAAGGTAATAGCCTCTCCACTAAGTTGCTTGATTGCAATATAAAAACTCAACCTAGTTCTTAAACTAGATTTTTCAAACATCTGTATTAATAGTTTACCCTTTAAAGAAGAGTCCTTATCTGTATCAAGAATACTTAATTTTTTTCTTTTAATTTTTCTTTTTTTTGCATCGAAAATTATTTTTTTCAAATCTTTGCTTGAAATGTCTCTAATATTAATAAAATTTTTCATTAAAATTAAAAATTTTTACAAACTTTTCTAATAATTTTAATTGCAAGATCAATTTCATATTTTTTTACATTTAGTGGTGGCAATATCCTTACTACATTTTCAGATGCTCTGATTGTAAGCAATCTATTATCTTGCAATTTTTTAATAAAGTTTGTTTGATTTTTATAAAGCTGCAATCCAATTAACAAGCCTGCTCCCCTCACTTCTTTAATTATTTTTGGATATTCATTTTTTAATTTATTCAATTCATAATGAAAGTACTTTGAAATTTTTTGAACATTTCCAAGAAATCCTTTTTTAAAAATTTGATTTAATACTTCGTTTCCTACGCTCATTGCTAGAGGATTGCCGCCG
>CETH01184496.1_pt1 | contig 12245 bp, 8 predicted proteins | sample 361461 | NCBI WGS metagenome assembly CETH01 (sample SAMEA2622695, study PRJEB7988) | marine metagenome | isolation source: saline water (ENVO:00002010), including
TAAAATACCTAACTCATCGCATAAATCATAAAAACAATCTGGCTCATATATTCCACCACCCCATATGCGAAGTGTATTCATATTGGCATCTACAGCAGCTGTAAGCAACTTCCTATAATCATTCTCAGTTAAACGAGTTACAAAAGAGTCCGCAGGAATCCAATTTGCACCTTTAGCAAAAATTGGCTTTCCATTTACATGAATCTCAAATGACTTTCCCTTTTTGTCACTTTCTCTTTTTATATATACATCTCTAATACCAATTCGTTTTACAATCGCTATACTATGACTCTTTGATACAACCTGTATTGCAAAAGAATAGAGCGGTTGCTCTCCGTGACCTACAGGCCACCAGAGATTAGGGTTTTGAATAGATATATGATGTTGAAAAAGATTCTTACCTTTTTTTATTTGGATTGGTATTTCTTGATTCGTCTTTGATTTCGATTCTTTAACAGTTATACATGCTTCTTCGATAATATCTGAATATATCTCAATCTCTAAAGTTAATTTCGCATAATGACTGCTTATATTATCATTTAAAATTGCAGCTCTATCTACATACCAATCATCCCACCCATGCAGTTCAATATTTTTCCATATTCCTGATGTAACAAAACAAGGGCCCCAATCCCAACCGTAATGATAGGGCGCCTTACGTGAATAAGGGCTTGTGTCTCCCGCTTGATCATTATCTGCTGGAAGTTGATAAGAAAGTTTTTGCATTTGAGGGAGTACTTTCTTAATAGGAGAATGAAAAACTATTTTTAATTCATTTGTTTTTAATTTTAAAAATTCTGAGATCTCCTTATCCCATGTATGAAACATATTATTTGTAGAAAGAATCTTATTTCCATTTAAATAAATATCTGCATATGTATCAATACCATAAAAGCAGATTCGTTTATTATTTTTTTCTAATATTTCTTTTGAAGGTGTAAATAATAATCGATATGTCCATTCACTATCCATTATCCATCCCAACTTTGACTCATTCATTCTAAAAAATGGATCTTGGATTAATTTATTTTCTAATAAATCTTGATGTACACAACCAGGAACATTGGCGCTGTACCACTGAGTGTCACCCTCCTTTTGGAATTCCCAATTTTTATTTAACAATTGAAAAATGTTATTAATCAAAATATTAATTTCATTTTAATCATTATTATAACTATAAATATTCTTCATAAAATTTGTTGTATGAGCGGGGGTATTATCGGTAAAATATAAGACTCTTAAAATTGAGATACCATTTTTCCTTAGGGATCTTTATATTAAGAAATGTTAATTAACAAAAAACGAGGAGCGAAATAAATGAATAAATCGCTAAAACATAGAATCCTGATGATTTGTGCACTCATTCCAATGATGGCCTTTTCAACAGAGGTCGTTGTCCCCTGGACTGGAACCCCTGGAGAGATGGAGTCATTCATACACGCAGACACAACTGAGACAGGAGAACAAGCACATAGTGTGTATACCTTACAACACAGCAAAGTCTACCTTCAGTTATCTGAAGTAAACTTAAGCTCTAGCTGTACACTTCAAGGTCAAGCCTTTGATGTAGATGCTGGTGAAGGCCCTGCTACTGTGCAACCTATTGCTGGTGATGATGGTAATCTACAGTTTACAGGTTGGCCACAGAATCATGTAAAAACACACGGTGAAAATCAGACATATGTTATTCATAGAATCCTATTTAATGGTGTAGCTGCTGGTCAAACAGGCTCACTATTTGGTGTTCTATCTACATATGGGACTAATAATACTGTTGTTGTTGATGGAGTATGGTCTATTCATCATCAAATCATTAGTTACTTCAACTTTGGAGAAAGACAAAAACTACACATTCTAAATAGCACTGCTGTACAGTTCACTGTATATGGTGGTGGAATGTGGTGGGGCGGCTTCTGTTGGGGCGGTGGTGGCGGCTGGACCGGCACATGGACCGAACTAGTTATGCAGAACAACACCGTTGAAGGTTGTCACGGACAGGTTATGGTAATATATGATAATGGTTTAGTACCTCAAAATGCAGGTGACCCTATTGGGTTTAATTGGCATGGTGAGTGGACAGATAAGATCATCATCAACCACAATACATTCGTTAACATCACTGATTGGGTAAAATTCTATAGACATGGAAACAACACCCATTTCTCTAACAACCTTTTTGTTAACACTGTTTCAACTGGACAAACTCATAATTCACATGGTCAAGGTCCTACCCTTAACTGGGCAGGAGGTCATGGTAAAATGGCTACTCTAAACCAGGGAGCTTGTACAGATAGTACTTTATTAGCTAATGGATGGTGTTGGGATAGAACCAATAGAAATATCCACTACAATAATAATGGTTTCTATGATACACCAGAGCTTCAAGCTATGTTTGCAATGGATCCATGGTGTTGGGATGTTACAGATACAAATGGTGTCGTAACAACCTACTGTGATACTATGATTGAGAATCAAAGCAGATGGATGGATGACTCTACTACAGCGCAGATGGCTAATGGTGTTTCTGAAGCAAATAATGCTGAGGTAGCAGACCTAGGTTTTAATCTACAAAGTATTTATATACAGACTCAGGTAAATAGAACTATGGACTGGTTAGATAATAAAGTACACGATGATCATCCAGATGGTTGGTGGTTACACCAAGCTGACGGTGACTGGAATGTAGCTGAATTTCCATTTCCAATGGATTTCTCCTATAGTACATCATCTGCTGCTTACACCCATGCTGAAGGTGGCTTTCCTATCGGGAATTTAAATGTTTTCCCAGCAAAGAAAGCTGAATGGGAAGCCCAAGCAACTGCTGGATTAAATGATAATAAGGTAACACCTAATGAGTTTACTTTATCTCAGAACTATCCAAATCCATTTAACCCAACAACAGATATCAGCTTTACCATGGATAAAGCATCTGATGTAAGCTTGACTATTTTTAATATGATGGGTCAGCAAGTGAAAGTAATTGAAAATGCTTATCTTGAGGCTGGTAGTCATACATACAAATGGGATGGACGTGATCAGCTTGGACAGTCAGTTTCTACAGGTGTATATCTTTATACGCTAACTGATGGCCAACAGTCAATGACTAAAAAAATGGCACTAATGAAATAATCATACCGATTTTTTCGTTATGTTTTTAGGGGACAGTGATTTTTTTTACTGTCCCCTATTTTTTTATATTTGGAATCATTAAATTTGAGAATATTTATTTTAAAAACTGATTATATGAAATTTTTATTGTTAAACCTGTTTATTATTCTGGCTCTTAGCTGCTCCAATAAAAAAGAGCAAACGCATAATCCTATCCAACAAAAACTGCCATTAAATAAATTGCGGTCTATGCAAAACAAAAATAATAAAAACTTAAACCCTTGTAGCTGTAATGAAAAATCACAGACTATTATGGACAAGACCATTGCTATTCGAAAAAAATTTGAGAGTGTTGATGCACTAAAAAAAGATAAAACATCAAAAAAAACAATCCGTGAACTAGCGACTAAATATAATACACTAGTTGGAAAATGTTTTGAAGCAAATGCCGCAGCATTATTTGAAGATAATGATTGTGAAGTTTCATTGAAAACACTTGAAGAAAAAAAGAGTTTGCTGCATTCATTAGGAATTCATCTTGATCAAGGAGCTAATATTAGATTATGAATAAAACCAATATTAATAAATTAATTATTACAACCTTTCTAATTATTTCTACAGCGTTTTCACAAAACGGTACAATAACAGGTATAATTTTAGACAAAACAACTAAAAAACCTTTAATAGGTGCTAATGTATTTATTGTTGGGACTAGTCTAGGAACTGCGTCCACTGATGCTGGTACCTATAAGATTACTAATGTGTTCCCTGATGTATATACATTGAAAGCAACCTATATAGGTTATGAAACGTTCGAAACAGAGGTTACCCTACAACCAGGTGAAGCACTAACACAAAATTTTGAATTAAACTATTCTACTATTGAAGGAGAAACAATTGAAGTTACCGCGCAGGCAAGAGGCCAAATGGATGCGATAAACAGACAATTGAAAGCAAAATCAATAAAAAATATTGTTTCATCTGACAGGATACAAGAGCTACCAGATGCAAATGCAGCTGAAGCTGTTGCACGAGTACCAGGTGTTTCTATTAGGCGAGAAGGTGGTGAAGGTAATAAGGTTGTTATTCGAGGTCTCTCCCCTAAATATAATAAGATTACGGTAAATGGTACTAACTTAGCTTCTACAGATGCAGATGACCGTAGCACAGATCTAAGTATGATTTCACAATACATGTTAGAGGGGATTGAAGTAACAAAGGCTGGGACACCTGACCAAGAGGCAGATGTACTTGGTGGGACTGTAAATTTTAAATTAAAAAAAGCAAAGCCAGGTGTACACGGGAATGTAGTTACACAAGGGATGTATAATGGCCTTAAAGGAACCTATAATGATCATAAACTTGTATTAGATCTGAGTAATCGTTTTTTTAATGATAAGCTCGGTGTACTAGGTCAATTAGATCGAGAGAAAAGAAACCGTAGCGCCAATCAATTAAGTGCGAGTTATGTTAATACTCCCGCTGATTTAGATACAATAAATCCTTTAACTCTAAACACTTTAAACTTATCAGATATTCCTAGATTGAATAAAAGAAATAATTATCTTTTAGTAATCGATTATAATATCCCCAATGGTAATATTAGCTACAGCGGACTTAGCAGCACTATTAGTAAAGATGTTACAAATTATACAAACAGTTTTAATCTACAATATGCCGATGGTCAAAGAAGTTTCTCTACTGCAGAATTAAAAAACACAATAAATGTTAGTACAGAAACATGGAAATATGAACAAAACCTAACTCCAAAATTAAGAGTAGAGTTATTTAATAGTTTTTCAAAGTCAACTAATGGCGATACAAATAAAGTCTTTAACTTTTTGACTGATGGTGCCTATGTGTATTATGATACCACATTTGATGAGAATGGTGAACCAATATACGATGATAACAATGAAATAATATTGATTGAAAAAACCGCAACTGTAACAGATAAGAGCATCGGTACTCTTCAAAATTTTTTAAAAAATGACACAAATGGAACCTGGTTTGATCGATATGATTATAATGAATACAAAACCAGTGAAAAAGAACGTGCATATGGTGCAAACATTGAATATGATTTAAAACTGAGTGATCAACTATCTGGGAAAATAAAACTGGGATTCAAAACAAGAAAGAAAACAAGAAATCACGATAGAGACTATGACTATGCCGCGTTTACGTATGTTGCACATACTGGAAAAAGAGATTCAACATATCAGGAATTTGATTGGCTACCATATGATGAACTTTCAGGCCAAATTTATGCACCATATTATTATTATATGGATAATGAATACAATGATGACGGATTCTTAGGAGGAAAAAATTACGTTGATTCAGATGGAGATGGTATCGCTGATGAGCCATATGCTCTTGGCCCATTTGCAGATCTCGATAAAATGAATCAATTATTCAGTTTTTTTAGAAAGAACTGGGGCTGGGCTCCTTATCATGAATTTATTATGCACCACTCTCACAAAACAAATTCCTTGATTTATGACTACTCAGGAACAGAGTCGTATGATGCTCGATATATAATGGCAGATGTTAATATTGGATCAAAACTAAATATTGTATCAGGATTACGAATCGAAGATATGGAGACTAATTATACTTCTTTTCATGGACAACAAACGACACTACCACACTATAATTCAATGGGATCTGATACTGTATCTACACATACTAGGATAAACTCATACAACCTCCCAGCATTATTTTTAAGATATCAACCTTTTGACTGGCTCATTCTAAGATATGCAAATACAAATACATTGACGCGTCCAAACTATTCTGATGCGATACCACTTTATAATATCGCTGGTGCACCTAGATTAGTTGAATACCGTAATCCCTTTCTAGAACCAGCACTTTCGAAAAATGTAGATTTCGTAGTTGCTATAAATAATGATTACCTTGGACTCTTAAGCCTAAGTCATTTTACGAAAAAAATAGATGGACTCATATTTAGTAGTGGTCAACGTTACATAACAGACCCAAGCCTATATGATTTACCTGGTTTTACTGAGACATATAGAATAAATAATTATAAAACAAATAATCCAAATCCTGTCGCCCTTAGAGGATTTGAGATTGACTATCAAACAAGATTCTGGTATCTCCCTAGCGTACTTAGAGGCTTAGTATTTAACGCTAATTATACACGCACAACTTCTGAAGTAAAATATCCAAGAACTGTGATAGAAACGAATGTAATATTTGTTCCATCTTTTCAGGTTATTACTGAAAACCAAGATAGCACATATACTGAAAGATTACTGGATCAACCCAATGATATCATTAACCTTTCACTCGGATATGATTATAAAGGCTTTTCAGGCAGACTTTCTATGCTTCACACATCTAACGTCTTCTCAACTGTTAACTTCTGGCCTGGTCTTAGAGAGTCAACTGATTCATATCGAAGATTTGATATATCAATGAAACAAAAATTGCCTATTAAAGGATTAGAATTATACCTAAACATCAGTAATCTCACAGGGGCCGTTGATATACGAAGATTACGCGGATATAATCAATATGATCCTAATTTTGATAATTCAATCTTATTTGATTTTGACCCAGAAACTGGGGCGATAGTAGGTGGTATTTTAGACCCTGAATTATATTCAACGCTTGATTCTGATACTGGTGAAAGGGTATCTCTTAATCCTGATATCTCATCTCTTCTTGAAATGGTTCCAAGAAATCAAAGAGCAAAAAGTAGCGAAGAACATTACGGTATGACCATTGATTTAGGGTTTAGGTTTGCATTCTAGAATAATCTAAAGATTACATTAATTCTATAAAACGTTTTATACTTTAAATCGATGAAAACTGTTATATTATTTTCAGTTTTTTTCTCTGGCTGTATTACTCACCATAATCTATATCCTGATAATACAACAAAAATTAATGGACAGCTTGATTGGCAAAAAACTTTCTATTTTAATAGGATTAAAGAATTTAAAAACAACCCAATTGGTAAAAATAAAATAGTATTTTTAGGTAATAGCATAATTAAAGGTGGTGGAGACTGGAACAAAAGGTTCAAAAAAAATAACATTGTCAATAGAGGTATCTCTGGCGATTATACGCTTGGTATTTTAAATAGATTAGATGAAATTATTTTTTATAAACCCATAGCAGTGTTTATAATGATCGGGATTAATGAATTCTTTGCAGACAACACACAAAATCCACATATAACACCCGAATATGTTGCCAATAATATTTTCAAAATCGCAGACATAATAAAATTACAATCGCCTAATACAAAAATCTTTATTTATACCATTCTTCCCATAAATAATAATCAATATATAGAAGTAAAAAATGTTGACTATAATTTTCTACATAATAATTTTACTCCATCAGTTAATGACCAAGTAAAAAGAACAAATACAATATTAAAAACTAATAAAAATTTTACTGTCATTGATCTATATTCTTCTTTTATTAATAATAAAGAGAATATGAATAAAAATATGAGCAGTGACGGTGTTCACCTAAATGAAAATGGATATGACCTTTGGGTTCAAGAAAATCTTAAATTGATTACTAGTTTAAATAACAATTAAAAACACGTAAAAGAATTTCTATAACCAAACCAGATACATTGAAAAATTTTTATAAAAAATCTGAACTTCGTATTCCAAATCATACCCCAGATCAAAAAGAATTCTATTATAAACGTTGTGCTGATTTTGATAAAATGCCAATAGGGTTTAAAAAAATAGTAATGTTGGGAGATAGTATTACAGAAGGCGGTGAAGACTGGAATAAATACTTTAAATCTAATAATATTGTTAATAGAGGAATATCGGGAGATACTACATTAGGTGTTTTGGCAAGGTTAAATGAAATCTATTTTTATAAACCTTCTAGCATATTTTTGCTTATTGGAATAAATGATATTTTTAATACTGATTCACCCAACCGTAAAAACATCACACCTCTTACGGTTGCTAGCAATATTATTCAAATCACAGAATTAGTTAATAAGCATACTCCTGAAACTCAATTTTACCTTCAAACAACCCTACCAATTAATGAGAAAATTTTTTATGACCTTACTGGGTCTTTTCCAAAACATGAAGTGCATCTTAAAGAACAAATAAATCAAATTAATACCATACTCAAAAAAAATATTAAGCAAAAATATTATAAATTAATTGATCTACATAGTTTCTTTTTAGATAATAGTGGTATGCTTTCTAAACAGTTTACTTTTGATGGTGTCCATCTTAATGAAGCTGGATATAATAATTGGAGTAAAGTAATTAATGAATTTATTTAAATTAACCTACAAAATTTGTATCTATTCTATCTTGAGTTATATAAATGTAAATTTATATAATAGAGAGGCCATTGATTGAAAAGTTTATTATTTGTTATTTTGTTCTCTTTTGGAAATTTAATAGAACAAAATCCATTTGATTTAAATGAGAATACATATAAAATGTGGCAGGATTTTATAAAACCCACTAAAAAGGAATTAGCTTGGGCCGAAATTCCTTGGCGAAGTACGTTTTATGATGGCTTAATTGATTCTGATCAATATCAAAAACCTTTGCTACTATGGGTAATGAATGGACATCCACTAGGCTGCACATGAAATAATGGCGCAGCAGGCAGACGGTCCGTCTGGTCAGATCCAAGATTAATTAACATATCAAAAAAATTTATTCCTGCAACAGATGAAGTGTGGCGACTGCAAGGGGCTAAAGAAGAAGATGCTACTCTTTTTCAACAGATTGCCAATAAAGGACACTACAGAAAAGTCGGAGGATCTAGACAAGGTATTTACGTATGCAGTCCAAGTGGTAAACTTTTAAGTTCAGTAAACTCACTAAACCCAGATGTTGTTATTAAAACTATTAAAGAAGGATTAGAAAAATGGAAAAAGATTTCTGAGGAAGATAAAAAACTGCCAAAGGATTTTTCGCCTTCTACTTCTCACAGATGGGAAGATAGCTATCCAAAAGAAGGATTAATTTTAAAAGGAGCTAAAGCTGATCTTTTTTCAGATCCACCTATTCATTCTGAAAGAGGTGATAGATGGAATATGGATTATGTTTGGTTTAGTAAAGAAGAGTCAAGACTATGGGTTCCAAAAACAAAAATCATAGGATCAATTCAAGAATGTCCACAAATTATTAAAGATAGGTTATTTCGCTTCCATCTTGTAGATAATGTTAGAGGACAGACCTTACCTTTCGCACCAGAAGAAATAGAAAAAGCAAATCTAGTTGTCAAATTAACTAACATAAATAAATCTACTTTAGAATTTAAAATATCTGGAGAATCAGAAGCAGTTGCAAAAGGAGAATGGAAATTAGGTGAAAATGATTGGACCCCAACACATGAACTAAATCATAGCATAAAAACAGATCTACTTGGTAGCGCTACTTATGATATTAATAATGACCGTTTCACTAAATTTGAAATGGTTATTATCGGCCATTGGAAAGGAAGAACTCAGAATAATGGTCGTCATGCCGGACCAGAATCAGGAAGAATAGGTATCTTATATAATCTTGCTGAGAATACTATTTCAAATAAAATTGCGCCTGCTTTCATCGATTTATATAATGCTCAATGGGTTCAACACCCATAAAATTAAATTATTTGATTAATATCATTTTATTTGTTTGAATAAAATAGTCTGTTTGGAGAGTATAAAAATACATACCGCTAGAATATTTTGATCCATCCCACTCAAAAATATAATTTCCTGGTTTCATATTTTTAGACTTAATCAAACTATCTATTTTTTTTCCTTGCACATCAAATATAGATAATTGAACATTTGATTCTTTAAAAATATCGAATGATATTTTTACATTTGGATTAAATGGATTAGGATATGCCGAATATAATTTAGTTTCTATTGGTAACAGATTAGATTGGTTTGTATTAAGAATAGAATTAATCTCTAAAGGAACACCAATTTCACTTGATACTTGGGCACCAAAATATCCTGAGACATTTAAATCGCTAATAGTAATAGATCCAAACATTTGAGGATAATCTTGTATATTCCAAAGCATCATTGTAAGAATACCCTCACCCTCAGCAATTGGAAGCCCTGTTTCTTGGGCTAAACCTATTACCATACCAGAATCATTAATACCAATAGTCCAACCCGCATCCTCAGCTCGACCACCATTTACATTTTCAAATTCAATATTCGTAAGGTCGACTCCTTCTAAATCATTTAAATCTATCATTAATTGAAAACCATAAATTGGAATATAATTCTCCAAATATAATTCAATATACTCATCGGATGAATCCTGATCTATTATTTGAAAATATGTATCTGCATTTGAATGATATGATTCTGTATGAATGACTAAATGCGATCCAAGGTAATAAAATGGTTCAGTATGACCAGAATTATTATAATTACATTGTGAGCATGTTGAACCATCTACACATGCTGGATTATTTGGAGAACAATAATTAATATAATCTTCAAGTACATAATCCAAGGTCATTATACCGCCATTTGGAGCATATCCTGTTAAGTTAAAATCTTCAAAAAATACTTTATCACCAGGACAAAAACCTGCGCGATCATACTGCCAAGTTCCATTCTGCGGAGAACATTGGTTTGATGCACAATCATCTCTCCAAAAATCATGTGAGAAACCTATCTCTCCATTAATATATATATCATGTATTCGATAAGAAAACTCTGCTGCATTATCTGTATTCCCTTGTCCATGTCCAGTTGTAATCATCCTAAGAGAAATATTTTCTACATCACTTGGGATATACTCAGTTATAGATGGGATATTAACTGGGTTAGTCTCATCTCCATATACTATATAATCATCGTTCCAAATATTTCTAATAACTGTATATGGATATTCAGGGACACCAGATATAAAATTAAACTTAATTGTTACCAACCAACCTGGTCTTACCCAGGTATCAATATAAGATTTTAACGATACTTCTCCTTGAAGCAGAGAGCGATAATCCGTAACATCAAAAACCCATCCACACCCTACACCATAGGGCGTTACATATCGTCCAATTTCAAACCACTCATCTATATGCTTAACCGATATTTTTGCCTTTCTATCCCAAGGATCACATCCACCATTAGGGCACTCAAGATTCACTTCCATAATAATTTCTGAGTATCCCATATTGGAGTCAGGAAAATGAATCGTGTCAATTACAGTGCGATTATTTCCCAAACTACCAAAAGATTGGTGCACAGCATCAAAAGCAACAATTGTTGTATCTCCATAGAGGGAGCAAAGTAAAAAAAATATAAGCTGAATTATTTTAATATTTTCTCTCCTATTTTAAATATAAGACTTTATGTATTTGGCTATTCTTTTTATCTGATATCCTAATATAATATATACCTGAAGCAAAATTTTGTGGCTGCCAATAAACCTGATGATTACCTTTTTGAAAAATTTGGTGATTGATAGTTTCCAAATAATGGCCGTTGGCATTAAAAACATCAATCTTTACTTTTTTCTTATCTAAAATCTCAAAAGAAATTAAACATCCAGGGTTGAATGGGTTTGGTACAGATTGAATATTGAATGACGTTGGAACAATATTCCTCTTTGCTTCAACTTTAGAATTTCCCCAACCAACTAACTTTAAGCTTTTTAGAATATCTGGTTTCGGCAAACTAATAAAAAAGTTTTCTGGAAGGTGTGAACCATCTGTGCTATATGCTATTAACCGATCATCATTTTTATTCCAAGCCCATCCTTGAGGCAAATCAAGATTTTGAATAAAATGTTCATCTAAAAACACTAGTTCAAATCCAGCTATCTCACCATTTGATGAAATAGAAATAAATTCTTCATTTTGTGTATACTCTCCAGATGTTATACTTCTACGAGAATCAGGATTAATTTCTAAGATCCATTGAAAAAGCAATACGATATCTTCAATATTAATAATTCCATCTTCATTTGTGTCACAAGCATTTAACTGCAGATCTGTACCAGGTTCATGCATAAGCATAATTGCAACAAGCATGACCGCATCATAGACATTTAATATCTCATCAAAATTTACATCTCCAAGCATACCTGAAAGGGTAAAGCCATCTACCCATGACGGATTTCCAACAAGTGTACCATCATGAC
>CETH01043990.1_pt1 | contig 12243 bp, 8 predicted proteins | sample 361461 | NCBI WGS metagenome assembly CETH01 (sample SAMEA2622695, study PRJEB7988) | marine metagenome | isolation source: saline water (ENVO:00002010), including
CCAAAGAATCTTAATTTGATTCTGCTGCCAGAAGTTGCATATGTTTCTTTTCTTCTAAAAGCATCAAATATCGAATCTCTCGTATTTTCTTCTGCCCACACAGCAGCCAATCCAGAAGCACCCCACGTATTAAAAATTGTATTATTGAAATTTCTATCGCCGACTTTCTTAAAAGATAACTGCCTTATGTCTTGACCTCCAGTTAATACTTCAACTTGTTCGTCTGAAATAGGTACTGACCCTCTTCCAACAGGTGTTCCATCAAATATGCCTATTTTTGAATGGAAATCCGATTCATCATCTGAAATTGCTCCAGTATGAGTATCGCTAGCACCTACCATTCCAAATTTATAAGGATTACCTCTTCCTTCTTCATCCATCCCTAGCCCATCAAGATAAGCTTGCCTAACATAACTACCGAAAGGCCTGCTATAAGCGGAGTTGCCAATTCTTTGCCACATAATCTCAAAATCTGCCCATTCATCATCAGGAGACAAAATTGGATGTGTTTCAGAAGTTCCCTTAACCTGAGTCATTTCAACAATAGGTTCATTTCGCATTCTAAATTCAGCGTACTGAGTACTGATAGGAAGTCCCTCCCAATTTTCCATCTCGAACATTTGTCCGTTTGACCCATTAGAGTTATGAGGTATTGCTATGGTGTCCACACCTCTTTCTCTCAGATCATCCATCCAAGACCAAAGGTTTTCAGGGTTAACTGATTTTAATCGAGTAAAAGGCTCAACTGTAAATTTGTTTCCTTTGTAAATAACATTCCTATGAAGATTAGCATTCTCAAATGGAGGTGTGCCATCAAAACCGCAGCCATTTCCGGTAAATAAACAACCAAGAGCGGATGAACCCTGAGTATTTGCAGATCTGGTTGTCGAAGCTGTAAATTCATAAGCAACAAAAGTAGTAAAATTACCAGGATCATTATGTCTTTGAGCGCTCTGAATAACATCTTTCCAGGCTGTTCGATGCACATCCATATCATATATGGTTGATCCTCTGGCGGTATCTCCAGTTATATAAGCCACTGTTCTTGTCCAGATATTACTGAAAGCAGCTATATTTCTAACGTAGTTCTGAAAAAGTTGGGACCTATGTGCAATAGATTCTTGTGTTAGGTTTTCGGGTGCATTTAAATTATGGAAAGGTTCTGTTCCAGCTCTTCCATTATTTGGGTCCGCCCAACCTTCTACGCTTCCTAGTAAAAAACCATGATCGGTAACCGCATAGAAATCTAGTGGTTCTCTAAGCTGCATTTCATAGCCAAGGGGATGCTGAATAGCTTTTCCTTTAGCATAATCATATGCATCATCGGGTGTTGCTGTTGTGCCGAAGATATAAGCATCAAAAGAATGTTTTGTATGAACATGAAGATCCCCAAAATAAACATTTTTTTCTTGGTTAAAGCCAGGAGTGCTGCCAGGCTTTGGGTCGGTGACAACTAAGTCTTCTGTGTAATCTACAATATCGTCAGGCGAAGTGCAGCTCCAAAGTCCAAAGATGAAGAATGGAACCAGTAGTATCTTCCAAAAATTGATCATATTTATCCCCAATTGTGAAATAACAATTTAACAATTTATAAAGATCTTGGGAAGATTATGTTTTGTCAAAATTATGACATTAAGATCTTTAGTTTCAATTTAAATATCGTCGGGCAGAATATTACCGGTTGTAATTCCTTCATTATCAGGCATGTACCAAATTGGTGAACTCCACGCTCTTTCTTGAATTGTTGAGGGAAGATCATCTCGAGGTTTTTCTCCTGACTTAATTGCATCCCAAGTTGACCATCGACATGTAGGATTCTCTAGAACTCTTACATAATAGAAAGCTTTAAGGTCCGGATCAAAATCTGGGTCTTGCCATACTGCTTTCAGTTCATTTGCTCCTAGGTTTCTTGAAATTTTGCAATTATTAAGATTTACCTTTGCTCGACTATCTCTGCATAAACCTGAATTAAGATTCGGCTTTCTGCCATCAGAGCAAGCAACATCATAAATTTTTTCATGCGGTTTTCCACTAAGCTCGGTCCATCCTTTAATGATTTGGACTCTATCTAATGGGGCTCTTTTCAAGTCCCTAAGTGCCCACACCATAAATTGAGGAGCAGCGTTATCATTTTGGATCATGTCAGAGCCCATAGTTACGGCATTAGCATAGGCATATTTTATAGGATCTTCTTCTTGGAGAATATTTGTAAGATCATAACCACCAAAAAATCTTACTTTTATTCGACTTCCAGTAGTTGCAAAAGTCTCTTTTCTCCGAAAAGCTTCATATATGGACTCTCTAGTATTATTTTCTGCCCAAACAGCAGCTAAACCAGATGCTCCCCATTCAGTATAACCAGTATCGATGTAATCCTTACCATCAATATCAAGGAATCCGTCCACGATTACATTAGCACCTGCCTCTTCTAGTTGATCTTTTAGAGATTGAGAAACTGGAGCGGCACCTCTTAGCTCAGGGGTTCCATCTAAGATACCAATTTTTGAATGAAAGTCAGACTCTTTATCAGATATAGCTCCTGTATGAGTATCGCTAGCTCCTACTAAGCCAAATTTATAAGGATTTATCTTATATTCAGCCTCTAAAGATAAACCTCTAAGATAGGCGTCTCTTACATAACTGCCTTTCGGACTCGAGTAGAATGGAGAGGCAACCCTATTACTCATTATCCCAAAATCAGCCCAACTGTCGTCAGGAGACAAAAGCGGATGAGTATCCGAGGTTCCTTTAACCTGCGTAATTTCTACTATCGGTTCATTGCGCATTCTCTGAGAAGCGTACTCGTCATCCATTGGATTTCCGGCCCAATCAACTAATTTAAACATTTGTCCATTTGAGCCATTTGAATTGTGCGGAATTGCCAAACTTTCTACACCCAGATTTCTTAAGTTGTCCATCCAATCCCAAAGCGCTTCAGGATTACGTGAATCTACAATAGAAAAAGGTTGGATTGGAGCCTTACTGCCTTTGAAGATTACATTCCTATGTAAGTTACTTTGACCTGGTCCACTAGAAGTAAATTCATAAGCAATAAACGTAGTAAATTCTCCTGGCTTGTTGTGTCGCTCAGCAGCTTCGGCTATGTCTCTCCATGCAGAGTGATGTGTATTCCTGTCATAAGCCATCGTTCCGTAGATCGTATCTTCTTGGAGATAAGCGCCTAAAATTTTTAAAGGATTATTTGTGGGTTCAATTAATTCTCCTGTAACAAGATTTGCAAATAGTCCTGCCCTTCTAGCAAAAGTATTGGTGTTAAGGTTTTCAGGATCATTTAATCCATGTAAATCTGAAGCAAAATCTAACTGTCCAGGTTTTGAATTTGGATTTGCGTAAGCCCTTATCATGCCTAGCCAGGCAGCGTGATCTGTAACAGCATAAAAATCCAAAGGGTCATCTAATTGCATATCAAAACCCAAGGGATGTTTAATAGAACTTCCTTTGGCATAATTATAGGCGTCATCTGGAGAGGCTGTAGTGCCAAAAATAAATGCATCGAATGAATACATAGTATGCACATGGAGATCACCAAAAAATGCGTCTCTATTTTTATTTTTTATTATCTCCTTTGAGTTCAGGGATTTATTTGTAGAAAAATCAACGAAATCGTCTTTTATACTAAAAACATTATTAGCACCTAAAATAAAAATAGTGATGGAAAATAATAGAGCGATTACAAAAGTTCTTAAAAATATACTCATCCAACTCCCCGATTGATTTGATGGTAATTTAACAATTTCACAGAGTCTTGAAAAGCTTATGTCTTAGGTATTTTTATGTAGAAATTGCAAAATTTATAAATTACTGTATATTTATACAGTATGAAAGATATATATAAAAAAAATAGGCGTTCGAATCAGCCTATGGCTGTAAGAAGCGCAGAAACAATAGAATTTACCGAAGCATTAAACTATCTTTGGTTAGACAGATTAATAACATCTCTATACATTGTCATATCAGTGTCGTTGGTAGTTATCTCTCTAGTGTTAATGCTTGGCATCACTATTTAATTTACATACCTGAATAGCTCGTATCCTGTTAAGCTCCGCTCATGGGTTTTGAGCATATTTTCTATGACTTCCTAATGCTATGGATTGGCATAGCAATTGTGGTCTTCATCTCTTTATTTTATAGAAATGCTCCTTACGGTAGGTTTGTAAATTCAAGCTCAAAATTAACTCTTCCTTCAAAGCTTGGATGGGTGTTGATGGAATCACCTACCGTGTTAATTATTATTTTTTTTCTAATTTGGTTTTATGATGAGCTTGGATCGGTTGAGACAATTTTAACTCTCATTTGGCTTTCTCATTATTCTCATAGAACCCTCATATGGCCTTTTAGGGCCAGGTTAGAAGGCAAGACAATGACATTAAGCGTGATGCTTATGGCCCTAATTTTTAATTTGGTCAATGCTACTCTGCAGTGTTTATGGATTTTCACTCTCAGCAATTACAATCCGGAATGGATCCTTTCTCCGGTATTTTTGAGTGGATTGGTATTATTTTATGTAGGAATGTTTATTAACATCAAATCCGATAATATCCTCATGAGATTAAGACAAGATGAAGGTAAAGGTTACCATATACCAAACGGTTTTCTTTATAAGTATTTGAGCTGCCCAAATTATTTTGGTGAGATTATTGAATGGATGGGATGGGCTTTATTAACAATGAGTCCAGCTGGATTAGCATTTTTTATCTGGACGTTCGCAAATCTAGTACCCAGGGCTAGATCAAATCATCAATGGTCTAAATCTAATATTCCTAGTTATCCAAAGAATAGAAAAGCTGTGTTTCCATTTATTTATTGATTAGGAAATTCGAATATTCTTGTTTATAAACATTAGTGACTTTATTCTATGTACATTTATAAGATTTAATAGGAGACATCAATGGATCTTGAATATGGACCACAATATGACGATTTTAGAGCTGAGGTTATTAGCTTTATAAAAGAAAATGAGAATATAAAACTTAGTGGACCCCCTCGCAGTGAAAGCAGAGTCGAGTGGCAACAAAAATTAATTGATAACGGTTATTTTGCTCGGTCAATACCCAAAGAATATGGCGGCTATGGTGGGGACATGGACATAATCAAACTAAGGATTATTGCCGAAGAGTTTGCTAAGTCCCCTATTCCCAAGCCTGCAGGTGGCCAAGGAATACAAATGCTCGTTCCAACGCTACTATCATTAGGAACAGAGGAACAAAAACAAAAATATATAAAACCAACCTTGAGAGGCGAAATTCTCTGGTGTCAAGGATACTCAGAACCTAATTCAGGAAGTGACTTAGCCAGCTTACAGACAAAAGCAGAACTAGATGGAGATGAATGGGTCATTAATGGACAAAAGATATGGACAAGTACAGCCCACCTTTCTCAAATGTGTTTTATTCTTGTCAGAACTGAACCTGATGCACCTAAGCATCAAGGTATAAGCTATCTGCTTATGCCAATGGATGCTGAAGGGATTGATAGAAGGCCTATAAAACAAATGACAGGTGACTCAGATTTTAATGAACTATTTCTAACAAATGTAAGAATACCGGCAGCAAATATAGTCGGAGCTAGAGGTGAAGGTTGGAAAGTGGCAAACGCGACTCTTGGTCATGAAAGAGGATCTTTAGCAGACCCTAATGTCACACAAAATAGACTTAACTCGCTTATTGATCTAATGAAGAATGAGACCATAGATGGTCAAAGGGTAATAGATAAGCCTATTTTTAGAGATAGGCTCCTATCTATTCAAGGCAGACTAATGGCACAACACTCAAATGCATTAAGGATCCTTTCATCTCAGATTAATAAGGATCAAGATGCAAGTTTGGCAAAGTTTATAGTCAAACTTCAAGGAACAGAACTTAGACATGAACTCGAAGGTCTTGCAATTGATGCTATGGGAGAATTAGGTACTCTCTATGAAGACAGTCCACATCTAAGAGATAACGGGGTATGGCAAATGACTTACATGTATTACCTTGGTTTGATTATAGGAGGCGGCACAAATCAGATACAAAAAAATATCATTAGTGAACGTGCTTTAGGAATGCCTAAAGAGCCTAAAATTCAAGGAGCTTAATCATGTATTTTGGACTATCAGAAGAACAAAAAAGCTTGGAAGAAAATATTAGTAGATTTCTTGCCGATAACGCTCCCTTGGATACGATTAAAGCTGTTGCAAATGGAGAGACAGACAAAGCTCAAGATGTGCATAAAGGAATAATCGATCTCGGACTAAGTGGTCTAGTAATACCTGAAGAGTACGGTGGTCTTGAGTTAAATATGCTTTTCGCTACCGTAGTGGCAGCCGCACTAGGATCGGGAACTGCTCCAGTGCCTTATGCAGGCGCCTATGTAATGGCTCCACTTGCGATAAATCTAGGCGGAGATGACAATCAAAAGAATCAGTGGCTTCCAAAAATTGCAGGTGGTGAATGCGTAATTGGCGTTGGTTTATCAGAATTTGTTGGTGCCAGAGAAGACGCAGGCATAGAGTTTTCAAATGGCAAATTATCAGGGAGAAGTTTATTTGTCATAGATGGTAAAGATGCAAATGCTTATCTTCTAGCGAACAAATCTGGAGAGTTATACTTAGTTGATGCTTCTAGTCCTGGAATAGAGGTAATAGAACTCACAACAGTTGATAAAACTAGAGTATCTATTGAACTGGTCTTAAAAGATGTTGATGCTGAGTTTTTAGATGGATCAAAAGACAAAGCAGTAATTGAAAAAGTATTAGATGCTGGCAGATTAATGCTATCAGCAGATACGGTGGGTGCAGCGCAAGTCATGTTAGATAAATCTGTAGCTTATTCACTAGAAAGAAAACAATTCGGAAGGTTGATCGGTTCTTTTCAGGCGGTAAAACATATGTGTGCTGAGATGGCAGCTGATCTTGAACCTTGTCATTCTATGATATGGCATGCAGCACACTGTCTCGATAATGTGCCTGAAGAAGCAAGATTAATGGCATGTCAGACTAAAGCTCATGTATCTGAAGTAGGCAAACAGGTCTCAAAGACTGCTACAGAAGTGCACGGCGGAATGGGATTTACTGATGAGTTGGGATTACATTACTGGTTTAAAAGAATTGGTTTGAATAGGCAGCTGCTAGGTTCTCCTGAACTTATTAGAGAAGAAGCTGGGAAACTTCAAGGATTTGATCAGTAAGAATGCGTAATCCATTTGATACGGATGATAGAAAATCATTTAGAGAGATGGTCTCAAAATTCCTAGAAACTGAGATATGGCCACATGTCGATGAATGGGATGAATTAGGAGAGTATCCTCACGAAATAAATGAAAAAGTTTGTGAACTAGGAGTTTTTGGTTTCGGCATTGAGGAAAAATATGGAGGATTAGGTTTTGATGATCAGTTCATGAGAAAAGATATCTCTGTTGAAATGGGAAGATCAAGTGCTGGAGGTCTTTTTGCAAGTGTAGGCTCAAGAAACATAATGTTAGGTCCACTTTCTGAGCTGGCAAATGAGGAAATAAAAATGAAAGCCCTGCCCCATCTAATGTCTGGTAAAAAAGGCGGCTCATTAGGCATAACTGAGCCCGGAGGTGGTTCCGATGTTGCTCAAATGAAAACTGTTGCGCATAAAGATGGGAACGAATGGGTACTAAATGGTTCAAAAACATTTATTACCGGAGGTATGCAAGCGTCTTACTTTGTAATTGGAGCAAGGACAGGCAAAGAAGGTCTTGGAGGTATTTCATTGTTCTTTGTCGAAGCTGATACTCCTGGATTTACCAGATCAGCCATAGAAAAGAAAATGGGTTGGTGGAGTTCAGATACAGCAACACTCTACTTTGATGACTGCAGGATCCCGGCCGATAATTTAATGGGAGAGGAAAATAAAGGGTTCTATGCCATTATGAATAATTTTAATTACGAGAGATATATGATGGGCGCTCAAATGCTTGGAATGGCTAAAAGGTGTTTTGAAGAGTGCATTGAATATAGTAAAGAGAGAAAAACATTTGGAAAAAATCTAATAGAACATCAAGTAATTCGTCATAAGTTAGCAGATATGTCTGCAAAAATAGATGCTATGGATGCTTATCTAAATCAAGTTGCTCAACTTATGAATGACGGTGAAATGCCAGTAGCTGAAATCAGTAAAATCAAATTCTTTTGCTCTGAATGTATTGAGTCAATCGCTAGCGAATCTATGCAGATTCTTGGAGGAGCGGGCTACTTGAGAGGAAATGCTGTAGAGAGAATTTATAGGGAAGTAAAAGTAATGGCGATAGGTGGCGGATCAAAAGAGATCATGAAGGATCTTACCGTCAAACAATTGGGTTTATAATTTATAGACCTTCTCTGCGGTCTTATAGAATAAATCATCTTTTGTCTTCTCATCAAAATCTTTAACTAACTTCTTATAAGCATTCCAGATTACGTGATAAGAAACTGATTGTTTATCAACAGGAAAATTACTTTCAAACATACATCTATCAGACCCAAAACATTCCAAAGTATAAAGGTAGTATCTTGCTTGTTCTGTAATGATTTCATCAGAAGTGGCGGGTAAATCTCTTTTGTGCCAATCCCATCCATTTACAGGCATGGCTAATCCACCTAATTTAGAATAAACATTATTACATTGGCTTAACTCATGAATATCCTCTTGCCATTGAACAAATATTTCTTCTCTTTTATCTTTATAAGGTCCAATACCTAATGGGCCACCGAAATGATCGTGAACAATTATCAATTCGGGTAAGTTTTTAGCTAGCTTTGTAAGATCTTTTATTTGATTATGGTAATGCCATGTATCGAATACCATATTTAAAGAAGATAACTCCTGGAGACCTTCTTGAAACTTATCTTCAAGATATATATGAGGCGTGGGATGAGAATGAGCATTTTTCACTCTCTCATCTGAATCCCATCCTCCGGCATGACGGATGCCTCTAAAAAGACCATTACCTTTTTCTTCATGAAGCTCTAGAACTTCTTTAACATTCGAACCAAGCATCATGTTGGCATGTCCAATAATTCCAGATATCTGGGCTTGAGAATGATCTGATGTTGCTTGAGAAGCAATCTCAGCCACAAACTCTGTTTCACCAACTGGTTTGAATGCCTCAGGACCATCTGAATAGTATTCTTGTCCGCAATCTATAAATACGGTTTTTTTAATATTATGGCCACTCGAAGTATCCTTCCATAGATCTTGGAGAAGATATCTATAACTTTCTTTTATTCCCGGAGGATCATCAGGGCCGTGCCATAGGTGATGATGAGGATCAATTATTTCTCTCTCAGGATCAATAATCTCCTCTTGCACACCGTTTATCCAATCCTCAATTTCGTGAATCTTCGCCATTCTATTTATCTTCTATTATTACGTTCAAAGCGTACCCAAAAATATCAGCAATTTCATCTATTTGTTTATCTTTCGAAGTCCCGGCTCCATGCCCTGCTCGAGATTCTACTCTCAATAGCACTGGGTTAGAGCAGGATTGTTTCTCCTGTAACCTTGCAGCGAATTTATAGGAATGAGCTGGAACAACCCTGTCGTCCCTAGAAGAAGTAGTGATCAAAGTAGTTGGATAACAAGTATCCTCTTTAATATTATGATATGGAGAATAGCTTAATAAGTTAAGAAAATCCTCTTCCTTTTCTGGTTCACCGTAGTCGCTTTCCCAGGCCCATCCTATTGTGAATTTATGAAACCTTAGCATGTCTAATACGCCTACTTGAGGAATCGCTACTCTGAATAGATCGGGATATTGAAGCATTGTTGCAGCAACCAATAATCCTCCATTAGATCTGCCAAGAGAAGCGGTTGATTGTGGAGAGCCAATATTTTTTGAGTGAAGATATTTGGCTGCATACGCAAAGTCATCAAAAACATTTTTTTTATTCAATAACATACCTTGCTTATGCCAACTATCTCCATACTCTCCTCCGCCCCTAAGATTAGCTATGGCCAACACTCCACCTGATTTTATCCACATAAAAAAGGTTTTACTAAAGTAAGGTAAAATTGAGATATTAAATCCACCATAACCATAAAGAAGGACTGGAGTATCAGAATTTATCTCAAGATCTTTATGATGTGCGATGTGTATAGGTATGTTCGTACTATCTTTTGATTTATAGAACTCTAAGTTACTGGTATAAGTTCCAACTTCTAATCCTTTAATCTTAGTTTCCCAATAGAGCTTATAATCGAGTGAATCCAGATTTAACTCATATATTTTTTGAGGAGAGGTAAAATTTGAGAATTCGAAATAACTGATAGAATTTCCTAATTTACCATTAAATCCAGATAAACTGCCTTGTCCCTCAAAGTCTAACTCCTCTAAAAAATCACCTTTCAGATTATAAAATTGGACCTTCGAAATTGTATCTTTTAGATAATTGATGATTAATTTATCACCAGCTATTGAAGCAGTTGAAATAGGAAAAGCTTTCTCAGCTATTAATTCACTCCACTTAAAATTCTGGTCATCAATTTCAAGAGATAAAATTTTACCATTTGGAGCATTAAGGTTTGAGAAAAACCATAACGTACTATCATTACCGCCCAGAAATCTATAACTGGCCTCGAATTCATCAATCACAGGAATGAAGTCAAGAGACTTATCTAAACTGATTGATACAAAATTTCTTTCGTCAGTCCCCTCTCCGATTGTCAAGATTCTGTATGAACCATTTTCAGGTACATTTATAGACCATGATAAATCAGGATTTGTTTTATCTTCATAAACAAGCTTGTCATTATTTTGTTTGTCTCCCAGCTTATGAAAAAATAACTGAGGACTTCTATTTATATCAGATAGTGCTTCCTCGGGTTTTTGATACTTTTGATAATAAAATCCTGAGCTATCTGACTCCCAAACTGCAAAAGAAAATTTTGACCATTCGATTAAATCTTTTGTCTCCTCTTCTTTATCTATATTAAATACTTTCCAAGTTCTCCAATCAGATCCTCCGTCAGATATAGAATAAGCGAGGTATTTACCATTTGGACTGACGCTTATATCTGATAAGGAGATTGTTCCATCAACAGAGAATTTATTTGGATCAATTAAAACTCTTGGGTTGCATTCATCACAGTGTTTCATCATGAAAACAGCTTGTTGTTGTATGCCGTCATTAAAGTAGTAAAAGGTTTTATTGCCTCTCCTAAAAGGTATGCTTATATCGGAGGTTATCCAAATATCCTTGAGCTCTTCTTTTATTTTATTTTGGTATTTATTTGCTATCAGAGAGTCGGTTAATTCATTCTGTCTAGTTACCCATTCCGAGACTTCATCGCTGGTAAAGTCCTCTAGCCATCTATAAGGATCTTTTAACTTTTTCCCAAATAGACTCTCTTCAATATGGTCTCTTTTTGTTTCTGGATATTTCATTGTCTCTACGTTCGAATTACAACCAATTAGAATGATTAGAAAATACAGATTCACTAACCTTATCAATACAATCTCCCTTAAAATTTATGATCAGTATAAATCAAAAAATATTGTTTATATGTCTTCTCATATAACAGCATCTAGGGCTTCCCAGAATGGGGAAAATTTTAAAAATTTAAATTGAGAGTTGTGTACTTAAAAGTGAGAAAAAAAGGGGTCATTCGACCCCGTTTTTTATTTTGCTTTTTTGATTCTTACTGTTGAGAAACTTCTTCCGTTGTTACATTCAGATATTGAATCCAAAGCTTCAACTTCAGGTGTTCCCATTAGATTTTTACCAAAATTATCGACATTTTCGCCATATTCTGCAGGTGAATTTCCATATAAGGAATAAACATAATCATAGTCATATATGCCTGCTCCAGAAGAAGCAAACATCATCTTTCTACCCATATTATCTCCTGTAGATTTTGCTTTTTTTGCAAAGTCCATATAAGTATCAAATGCTTTTCTCATTGTTACACCTTCTTTCAAAGTGCACTGAGTAAATCTGACAAAACCATTATCACCTATTTCACCTTCAGGAGCAGAAATTGCCCATTGCCAAACATCTACTACCCTTTGGTTGGTCACAGGTAACGAGCTCATCATCGAGCCACCTTCCTTTAACCATTGATCAATAGCATTGTATTGTTCTCCTGATGAAGGCCATAGATTTAACCAAACATAGTCAACTCTTTGCATGTCATCAGAGAAATAAGGGGTGAAGACCACAGTTTCCATGGAGTCCCAAGCACTTTTATCTTCCATCCAATCTACAAACTTTTCTCCCCAATCTAATAGATCTTCCAT
>CETH01132967.1_pt1 | contig 12240 bp, 14 predicted proteins | sample 361461 | NCBI WGS metagenome assembly CETH01 (sample SAMEA2622695, study PRJEB7988) | marine metagenome | isolation source: saline water (ENVO:00002010), including
TTGCTGGGTCAAGTCTCATGATAATTGCAGATTTATTTGCCAGGGTATTAGTACAGCCTGCTGAGTTACCTGTAGGTTTAATTACAAGTGCAATTGGTGCTCCCTTTTTTTTATATCTAATAATTAATACTAAAAAAGCATGAGCATAGAAATAAATTCGGTTTCATTAAGAATTAATGATATGGATATACTCAAAGATATCTCATTAAAAGTAAAACCAGGTGAATTAATGGCAGTTCTTGGTCCTAATGGTTCAGGTAAATCATCGTTAATTAGGATTATATCTGGTGATATTTTACCTACAAAGGGTGACGTGGTGATTGACGATAAGCCTTTAGTTGAAATTGATGTACAGGAACAAGCTCTCAAAAGAAGTGTGATGTCTCAATCTCAGCAAATATTATATGATTATACTGTAAGAGAAATCATTGAAATGGGGTGGATATATGAAGGTATGAGAGAGAGCGAAATAAATGTAAAAAATAAAATTAGTGAAGTCGCTGAAGAATGTTATGTAACTCATTTGCTTGATAGAAGCTTTAACACCCTATCAGGAGGAGAGCAAAGGAGAGTTCATTTCGCTAGAACTTTGCTTCAAATTAATCATGATTATGAAAAAGTAGGTCATAGATATATTCTTTTAGATGAACCAACAGCAAACTTAGATCTTTCATTTGAACTGAAACTAGTAAAGTTATTAAAAAATAAAGCCAAGCAGGGTTTTGGAATATTATTAATAATTCACGACCTCAATTTAGCATCAAAATTCTCTGATAAAATTGCAATTTTATATAATGGTGCTCTATCTTCTTATGGTATACCAAAGGATGTCTTTAAGAGTAAATTATTGAGCAATATTTTTGGTATTCCAATGGATGTTAATCCCGAAACTCTGCGAGTTAGTTATTATTAATGAAAAAGGATTGAATATGAAAAAATATAATCAAGAACATGAAAAAGATGCAGTCTCTTTATATCGGACGGATAAAACCGCTATATTGTCAACTATTTCTAAAAAATATGAAGGATATCCATTTGGAAGTTTTGTAACATATGTTACAGGATGGGATAGAACAATTTTCTTATATCTAAGTGATCTTGCTGATCATACAAAAAATCTTAAAATAAATCATAAATCATGTATAACTATCTTAAGAAAGAATGTGAAAGGCGATATACAGAATAGTGCAAGATTAACTTTAGTGGGTGATCTAGAAATGGTTCCTGAAAAAATACAAAAAAGATGTCAGACTCGATTCCAAAAAATTTTCCCTGAAAGTAAGGCGTATGCAGCAATGCATGATTTTAACTTTTATCAGATTAGCGTAACTCAGTCAAGGTGGATAGGAGGATTTGGTAAAATATCCTGGCTAGATCCAAAAAATTGGTTGAATATGGATGTTGAATGGTTTGATGATGAGATATCAATAATAAATCATATGAATGATGATCATTCAAATACAATATCTTCTGCTTTGAATGCACAGCACGGAGTAAAAGATTCAGAAGCTGCAATGGTTGGACTCTCTATTGATGGTTACTATCTTAAATCACGAGATAATATTTTTTTTATAGGATTTGAAGAACCATGTTTTACTTCAAAAGATTATAGGAGCGCCTTGATTGATCTCTCAAAACAATACAGGTCGTACGAGATTTAAATTTAATTTATTAAAAAATATTAAAAACAAGTACTAAAGTATGATAGGCCGAACCAAGGTATTATAATATATAGAGATCCTTTAATTGAAAAGAATAGGAAAAGAATAACTATTATTTTTAGTCCCTTATCTTCAATAAGAGTTTTAATACCTCCTCGTTTGAAGGATTCCTTACAAGAGTCAATAAATTTAGATTTAAACAATTCTAAAATTAATTATAGTTGATCTTGAAATATTAAATAATTTTTTATTATTTAGCCTAAAGTCTATTGAAAAAAATATATTAGGCTACCTGATTATGATTTGAGGATCTTATTTCTTCTTTTTTGAATTCACTAGAAAATAATGTTTTTAGGGCATTGGTTAATATATCAATATCTTTCATAGAATGTTTTGGTGTAATAGTAATTCGTAATCGCGCTGTATCTTTTGGTACAGTTGGATAAAAGATAGGTTGGATGTAAATATTGTAATGTTTTAGAAGCAGTTTTGAATACAATTTTGCTTTTGTTGTGCTATATGAAAGGATAGGAACTATATGGCTATCGCTATCAATAAAAGGAATTGCAGCTAATTGTAACTTTTGCCTAAAATATTTGGCTTTATTAAAAATATCTCTACGTTCATTATCAAGTGTTTCTACAATTTCAATACTTTTTGAAGCTGCTGCTGCCACTGATGGCATCATAGAAGTTGTAAAGATAAAACCTGGTGCAAAAGATCTTATAAAATTGATAATTGTAGAATTGGCTACTATATATCCTCCTATTTGTCCAAAACCTTTTGCTAGAGTGCCATTGATAATATCGATGTCTTGAGAAACACCTTGTTCCTGAGCAACACCTCTACCACCTTCACCATAGAGTCCTACGGCATGAACCTCATCCAAGTATGTTAGTGCGTTATATTTTTTTGCTAGTTTAATATATTCTTTTATATCGGTCTTGGTTCCATCCATTGAGTATAAAGATTCAAAAACAATAATCTTGGGTTGTGAAATATTTTGTGAAGCTAGCAAGGATTCAAGATGAGTAAGATCATTATGTTTGAAAATAGAACAGGCTGCTCTAGAATTTTTAATTCCTTCGATTAGAGATGCATGGTTTAATTGATCTGAGAATACATGGATATTTTTAATTCTCTTACAAAGAGTAGCTAGTGTGGTTTGATTCGCTACATAGGCAGATGTGAAAATAAGAGCAGATTCTCTTATGTGAAATTCAGCTAGTTTTTTTTCAAGTTGGTCATGGTAAGGGGTAGTCCCTGATATATTTCTTGTTCCACCTGATCCTGTTCCTACTTCTTTTATAACGTTAATCATTGTATCTATAACTTGAGGATTATGACTCATATTGAGATAATCATTTGAACACCAAATAGTGGTATCTGGATTAATTTTTGTTTTTAATAGTTCTTCATTTGGTAAATCAATTTTTGTAAAAGGGAAAGTATCTTGATATCTGTATATAGGTGTAAAAGTTCGGTTAAATCCCTTTGACTTAAATTCATTTAACTGATTTTGAAATATCTTATTATAGTTCATAATATTTTATGTTTTAGATCCCAAAAAATTATAATTAGAATCGGCGGTCGAAAATACGAATATAACGTCAGTTTAAACAAATAGAACATCAAAAAATTGCATAAAATAAAAATTGTATCTAGAGCAAGTATGCTAGCAAAAATTCAAGCTAGAAATATTGGGACTATTTTAGCAAATAAATATCCTGATTTATCTATCGAGTATCATTCTACGACTACTACTGCTGATAGAGATAGTACGATGAGTCTTGCACAAACGAGTAGTATAGGACTGTTTACAAAAGATATAAGTGATAAAATTATTAATGGCCAATATGATATTGCAGTACATTCCTGGAAAGATTTACCTGTGGAACCTTCAGAAAAAACAGAAATAATTGGCACTGTAGATAGGGGAGACATGCGTGATGTATTAATTATTAAGCGAGAAACTGCGCATTCTAAGAGAATAAAAAACATGCAGATACTATCGTCATCTCCAAGGAGGATGTATAATTTAGATAAAGTTTTATCTAGCCTTGTACCGTTCAAGTTTGATAATCTAACATTTTTAGAGGTACGGGGAAATATAGAGACTCGTTTGAAAAAATTTATTCAAGGTAATTCTGATGGGATTGTGATGGCTAAGGTTGCTATCGATAGAATCCTTGAGTCTAGTGATAGTGAATCAAAAGATTTTATTTACCAAGTGATTAGTAATAATAAGTGGCTTATTTTGCCATTATCAATTTTCCCAACTGCCCCAGGTCAGGGCGCAATAGCAATAGAGGCGAGAAAAGATAGAAATGATATTAAAAAAATTGTAAAAAATATCAATAATAAGGATGTCTTTGAAAAAGTAAATCAAGAAAAAATTATTTTGAGCAAGTATGGAGGAGGGTGTCAACAAAAAATAGGGATATCCATATGGTCTGAAAAAGGACATGATATATGCTCAATGGTAGGGCAAACAGAACAAGGTATTGATATAAAAAAATATGATTTATTAAGTTATCAAAAAGATAAAGATATTGGAAATATATCTGAACAATTAATCTATCCATCAAAAAAGGATAGTAATTTATTTTATCGTAATAAAATTGAAGTAGATCATAAATTTAAGCGTTTAAAGAATAGTTTTATCTATTTTAGCAGAAAAAATGTAATTGATAAAAAAAGTAGAATGAGAGAAGATAATTATTTCTGGACGAGCGGTTTGAAATGTTGGAAACATGCATCAAAGATGGGATATTGGATTAATGGAACTAGCGATAGCCTTGGGGATTCTAGTGCTAAAGCTATTAAAAATTTTATACCTAATAATACTCCACATTACAAGCTAAGTCATTCAAAAGCTTTGACAAAAGACTATAAATTGATATCGACTTATTCATTAGAAACTAATGAAGAGACAATTAAGGGTATCAGATTTAAGGACAAGAAATATTTTTATTGGATGAGTCCATTACAATTTGACACAGTTTTAGAATATTATCCTGAAATTATTAATGCGAGTCATAGTAGTGGCTTTGGAAAAACATATGATTACCTAAAAACTAAAGTGCCAAATCCATCTAATTTAAAATGTTTTTTATCTTATGAGCATTGGTTGTCATATTATAAAATAGAGGATTATAATGAATAAGCGATTTGAGAACGTATTGAAAGGGATACCACAACCGACTCCACCTATTTGGTTCATGCGTCAAGCAGGTAGATACCATTCCCATTATCAAAATCTTAGAAAGAAGTATACATTTGAAGAATTATGTAAAAACCCAGAGCTTGCTGCTCAGGTGGCTTGTGGTCCGATGACTGATTTCGATTATGATATTGCAATTTTATTTAGTGATATTCTATTTCCACTTGAGATCCTGGGATTAAAACTAAGTTATAATCCTGGACCTACTTTTGAAAATTATTTAGGTATGAACGACGTAGATATCAAAGTAAGCGATGCATATGTAGAAGAAAAATTAGCTTTTCAACCTAGAGCATTAGAATTAACCAGGATGGCTTTAGCAAATAATAAAAGCCTCGTTGGCTTTGTAGGAGGACCTTGGACTATTTTATCTTATGGAATGAATATTAAAAATGAACAGTCTATCAACCCTATTAAAGCTGGTATTTTTATTGAAAAGTTATTGTATGATGTTTTATTTCCTATCTTAAGAAAAAATATTCAAATGCAATTAGATGCAGGGGCTGAGATAGTATATGTTTTTGATACAAATAGCATGCAATTGGAGAGTCCTTACTATCTAGATGTTTACATGCAGAAAATGAAAACTGAACTGTTTTTAGAATTCAGTAAAAAATTAGCTTATTTCTCAAAAAATAAAAACTTTTATCAACAAAATATTAAAGACTTATCAGATTATAAATTAGCTGGAGTTGTTTATCCTGGTGAAAATGGTTTTAAAAAGTTTATTAAAGAAGAAAAGAACTTTTTTGTTCAGGGGAATTTCTCTCCACAATCTTTATTAAAAGAACATAGTAGTTATTTAATTGATTTTGAAAAATTTGTTGATAATATTAAGCAATTAAGTGACAATGATAAAAGAGGCTGGTTATGTAGCCTTAGTCATGGTGTGTTACCAAAAACTCCAGAGCAAAATGTTCAACATTTTATTGGTGAAATTCGAAGAATTTTTTCTTAAAGAAGTTATATGGAAGGTTTTGATCCAGATTATTCGAGTAAAATAGGGGTCTTGGTTACAAATCTTGGTACACCTGACAGTCCTAATAAGGGTAGTTTAAGAAGATATCTCAAGGAGTTTTTATCTGATAAGAGAGTTGTAGATTACAATCGGTTTCTTTGGTATATAATTCTCCATGGGATAATATTAAATATCAGGCCCAAAAGATCTGCGAAGTTATATAAAAAAATATGGACTCAAAATGGTTCTCCTCTTATGGTACATATGACTGCTATCATAAATAAGCTAAAATCAAAATTAAATCATAATAATCTACAAATTGAATTAGGAATGAGGTATGGGAATCCTTCTCTAGAAAGTGCCTTAGAAAATTTTAAAAAAAATAATGTAATGAAAATTTTGACGATTCCTTTATATCCTCAAGCAGGATCCCCAACTTCTTCGAGTACTTTTGATGAAATAGCTCGTGTCTTAAGAAAATGGCCTTGGATCCCAAGTGTTCGTTTTGTTAATGGTTATCATGATCGAGACGATTACATTAAGGGTATTCAAAATTCTATAAATAGTTCAATCCCAAATATTACTGATATAGAGATGATAATTTTTAGTTTTCATGGTATGCCATTTAGATATTTAAAAGAAGGCGACCCATATTATTGTTTTTGCCATAAAACGGCAAGATTAATTGCTGAAAATCTAAGAATCGATAAAGAAAAATATAGTCTAGCATTTCAATCAAGATTCGGGCGTGAGGAATGGCTAAAGCCATATATTGATGAAAAGATAATTAATTATGCAAAAAATGGAATTAAGACTTTACATGTTGTCTCTCCTGGATTTAGTGTGGATTGCTTGGAGACTCTTGAAGAAATTCAAATTCAATACAATGATCTGTTTAAACAAAATGGTGGTGAAAAATTAGTCTATATACCTTGTTTAAATAGTAACGAAGATCAGATAAGTATGTTGCATTCAATGATCAACGAGAATATTAAAGGTTGGTAGGTTGAAAGATAGAGCAAAAGATTGGTTTGAAGAATTAAGAAATCGTCTTGTCGCTACAATAGAGCAGCATGATGGCTCTAAGTTTGAGAAAAAGCATTGGAAGCACTCGGGTCGTGGTGGTGGTATGATGAGTATAATGAAAGGTAATATCATTGAAAAAGGTGGAGTGAATATTTCAACGGTTTCTGGAAAATTTTCTGAAAAAATGCAACAACGTATTCCTGGTTCTAAGGAAGACCCACGTTATTGGGCTACAGGAATCAGCGTGGTGTTACATCCAGTAAACCCTAATATTCCTTCTATGCATTTTAATACAAGATATCTAGTGACTCAAAAGAATTGGTTTGGTGGTGGTATGGATATAACTCCTTGCCTTGAGTTTGAAGTTGAGAAAAAAGATTTTCATAAAGATCTTAAATCTATGTGTGATAGACATGACAAGAGTTATTATCCTCAATATAAAAAATGGTGTGATGAATATTTTTATCTTAAACATAGAAAAGAGCCTAGAGGTATAGGTGGTATATTTTTTGATTATCTAAATAATGACAATTTTGAAAATGATTTTCTCTTTGTTCGAGAAGTAGGAAGTTTTTTTCATACGTATGTAGATAAAATTATAACCTTAAATAAAGACAAAAATTGGACTAATAAAGATAGAGAGCTTCAGCTTATTAAAAGAGGAAGATATATTGAGTTTAATTTGCTATATGATCGCGGCACGAAATTTGGTCTTGAAACAGGAGGGAATACAGATGCAATTCTGATGTCTCTTCCGCCTCTTGCAGCGTGGGAATGATAGATGGGTAATATTTATTTATGGATAAAAATTATTCATGTTGCCTTTGTGGTAGCATGGATGGCTGTATTATTATATCTACCAAGGATTTTTGTATATCATGCGACTGTTGAATTTGGTGAGACATCTGATCTTTTTAAAAAGATGGAAAAAAGATTATATTATTATATTGGCTACCCTTCTGCGATCCTTGTATGGCTTAGCGGTTTATACATGGCGCACATTTTAGGTATTTATGGTTGGTTAGTGATAAAATTTATATTTGTTCTATTATTAACTTTTTACCATGTCAATCTAGGGAGGTATTTAGCAGGTTTTGCTCAAAACAAAAATGAAAAAACATCTAAATTTTTTAGAATAATAAATGAGATTCCTTTTTTGATTATGTTTGTCATATTATTTTTTGTAATTATAAAACCAGAAATAAATTTTTAAGGATAGCAGTATGAATTATGGGTTAAAAACTTTTCCCTCATCTAGAATGAGACGTTTAAGAATGAAATCGTTTTTACGAAATTTAGTATCAGAGAATTCAATTTCAGCCAATGATTTAATTTGGCCTGTATTTTTGGTTGAGGGAAATAATGAGCATCAAAAAATTAAATCAATGCCTAACGTATACCGATTTTCAATTGATAGGTTGGTAAAAGAATTAGAGCAATTAGTAGAGTATGGTCTTCAGGCAATCGCATTATTTCCACAAGTTGATTCAGCTTTGAAGGACGAAGGAGGTACAAACGCTTATGATCCAAATAATCTAATCTGTAGAGCAATTCAAACAATAAAAACTTATTATCCGGAATTAGGTGTAATAGCGGATATTGCATTAGACCCTTATACAACACACGGTCACGATGGAATAATGATTGAAGATGAAATAGTAAATGATAAAACTCTGTCAGTATTAAAACAACAGGCATTAGTTTTTTCTGAAGCTGGTTGCGATATTTTAGCGCCATCAGATATGATGGATGGTAGAGTCGGAATAATAAGACAAGCACTCGACGAAAATAGAATGAAAAATACTGTGATAATGTCATACGCAGCAAAATACGCTTCTTCATTTTATGGGCCATTTAGAGATGCAGTTAAATCTGAGCAATTAACTGGTGTCAATGATAAAATGACATATCAAATGAATTATATGAATGGGGATGAGGCAATGCATGAAATTGCATTAGATATTGGTGAAGGCGCTGATATGATCATAATAAAACCAGGCATGCCATATCTTGATATAATCTTAAGAGCTAAACAAGAATTTAAGGTACCAACATTTGCTTACCAGGTATCAGGAGAATATTCAATGATATTATCAGCGTCTAATAGGATTGACAATTTAGATATTATCTTAGAAAGTATTATTAGCTTTAAAAGAGCGGGCGCTGATGGTATCATAACATATTTTACCCCTTCATTATTGGAATATTTAAAGTAAAATAATTCTCTATTGATAAGATTATTTATTCAAATATAATTTTTGATAAATTTTACAGATACTAATTGCGAATGAGTCTCATTATCCATATTTTTACCATCGAAATTTTAATAAAAAGGGAAGTAAATGGATAAAATCGGAATGTTCTGGGGAAGTAATACTGGAAACCAAGAAGAAGCTGCGGGATTTCTTAAAGAGTATATGGAGTCTGAAGGTGTTGAAATGGATGAGTACAATATTGCGGATACTGATCCAAGCAAAATGCTTGAGTATAAAAAATTAATTATTGGATGTCCAACTTGGCATATTGGAGAATTGCAAGATGATTGGGATTTCATTTTTGAAAAATATAAAGAATTAGATTTTAGTGGAATTACCGCTGCATTTTTTGGATGTGGTGATCAAGTTGGATACGCAGATAATTTTTTAGATGCAATAGGATTATTAGGCAAACCCTTTATGGAAAATGGAGGAAAATTAATAGGTCGTTGGCCAACAGAGGGCTATGAATTTGATAATTCAGTTGCTTTAGATGGAGATGAGTTTCTTGGATTAGGTTTGGATAATGATAATGAAGAGGAATTAACAGAAGAACGATTAATTATATGGGCGGAATTGATTAAAGACGAATTTGGTATTTAATAAATTAATAACAATTCAGGCTAGTTTTGCTTGTACTCCCTTAAATTGTTTTTTTCGATTATTTAATATAATTGAAATTGCAATATAAGTTTGCAATACTAGCCTAGAATTTTTTGATAAATAACTACGCAAGGTGGTATGATTATCTTCAATATACTCATCCCAAGATAAGGCCAAAATATACTGCCTTGCAACTATTGGCTATGATGCTAGAACAATTAAGATAATTGAATAAAATTTCTATTTAAATATAATATATTTAATTGCGAATGAGTCTCAATATCTATAATTTTAAATAACCAAAATAAAGCTATAAAGGGTAATTGATGCATCTATTATATAATGAAAAACCTATTTCAATTTTTATGACTAATAGCGATGCTAAAATAAGGGTTGAATTTTGTAACGTGAAAATGAAAATGAAACCCTGCCAATTTCGTCATTTTCATAATTATTTAAATAATTTAAGTAAAAAATTACATAGTAAAACTGAAAGTGTAGAACTGCTTCTTGTTAAGGATAGTTTAAATATTCAGATTTCCTTAAACCATTTTTTACTACTTAGTCAAGCTGTCCAATCAGTTATGCGTAAGAGATTTAATTTAAAAGATATTTACCAAAACTAAAAATAAAAGGAAATAAATATGAAAGGAGTGCAAGAAAAATTAGATGATTTTTCAGTAGTTGGAGTTAAGCCAGGTTTTATGAATCATGAAGAAGATGGAAAAGGATCTGCATTTGAGACAATTGATCAAAATTCTTTTGAAGGTAAGTGGAAAGTAATTTATTTTTATCCAAAGGATTTCACTTTTGTTTGTCCAACCGAGATAAATGAGTTCTCTCGTTTAAATGATGATTTTAATGATCGTGATGCTGTATTGATGGGTGGAAGTACAGATAATGAGCATTGTAAACTTGCATGGAGAAGATCTCATGAAGATCTACATGAGCTTAATCATTGGTCTTTTGCTGATACTACTGGATCTTTAGTAGATATGTTAGGAATTAGATCTGAAGAAGGTGTCGCTTTGAGAGCAACATTTGTAGTTGACCCACATAATGTTATTCAACATGCTAGTGTAAATAATCTTAATGTAGGAAGAAACCCCAAAGATACTTTGCGAATCCTTGATGCATTGCAAACAGATGAATTATGTGCATGTAATAGACCAGTGGGTGGAGACACACTTTAGTTTTGACTATTAATGAATTGAAAAATAGTATTCCAGGCTTTGCTAAAGATATAAAGCTTAATTTCTCATCTCTGATAATTAATTCTGATTATGATGAAGAACTTGTGTATGGTTGTGCATATGCAAGTTCTTTGGCTTTGGGAGATGAGAAGATAATTAATGTTTTCGAAAATGAATGTAACACCCGTTTTGAATCAGAATTTATAGAATCAGTTAAAAGTACTGTTACTATAATGACCCTGAATAATGTATGGTATAAATATCGTGATTCTATGCCTCATACAGAAATGAAAATGGCACCTCAAAAAATGAGAGTGAATGTTATGGCGAATCATGCAGGATTGGATAAAATATTATTCGAATCAATATCTTTATGTGTTAGTGCTATTAATGGATGTACATTTTGTGTAAAAGCTCATTCAGATCTTTTGCTGGATAATGGAGAAACAAAGGAATATATATATAATATAGGTAGAATTGCTTCTGTTATGGCTGCACTCTCTAAGATCTATTCCATACAATAAACTATTTATTATATATCGTATTAATTTCCCTCTGTTTCTTAGTTTATCAAAGATAATGAATAAGCATTAAATTTATAAGAGGTCCTTAGATGAAATATACAATACTATATATATTTTTAGTTATTTCATTATGTTGTAGCAGTACTCAACAAATAAATGAAAGAAAATTACTTGAGAGAAAAATAGAAGCATTTCAGTTTCTTAGTGAATATCATCATCAGCTACATATAATGATAGGAGAGGAAGACGGTGATATTAAAAAAGCATATAATGAATTTTATAATGCGGTACTTAATTTAAGCAATATAGAATTGTTACCAATTCAAGAGGCTTTTTCAAGAATAAATTCAAATGATGTGACTCCAAATTCAGAAAATGTTAAAAGACTAGATTATTTGGTAGATTATTATCAATCTGGATTATCAATGCAGATTGAAGGTATCTTTAGGGGGCATGGACACTTAGAGATTTTGGATATGGGAAATGCAATTAATCTTTATGATAAAATACAAAGGTGATTAATATCTAGATATCTAAGGATAAATATTTTATATAGTTAAAAATTATCTCTTAACATTTTTTTTAGTTCAGCTTCGTGCATTTCTTCAGCTGCAATTTGAGTCCGCGCAAATTCTTCTAACATTATTGATCCATCTTTTACTGCTTTTAAGAGTTCATAATAGGCATCAATTGCGGTACGTTCATGTTCTAGGCATTCATTTAAGATATCTTCAGTAGAATGTTTATGGGTTTCAAGGAGGTCACTTATTCTTAGTGTAGGGTGTTCACCAAGACTT
>CETH01104381.1_pt1 | contig 12238 bp, 9 predicted proteins | sample 361461 | NCBI WGS metagenome assembly CETH01 (sample SAMEA2622695, study PRJEB7988) | marine metagenome | isolation source: saline water (ENVO:00002010), including
AAATTGTTTGTGTTTTAACAGGGAATGGACTTAAAGATCCAGAATGCGCGATAAAAAATAATGAGGCAATTTTTAAAGAAAACATTGAACCATCATTAATTAATATTTCCAAAATACTTGGTTATTAAAAGTGCCATATAAAAAACTGGACGTGGAAAAAGATTAAAAATTTAAAAAAACTGTTAAAAAAACTATAAGAAATTTTATTTATTGTGTAAAAGTTTCTACAAATAAATAATTACGCTTTGATTTTCCATAAAGTAAAAAATTTTTACACAAGTTATTTAATAGCTTAGTAATTATAAAAACACGCTTTTTAAGAGTTATCCACAGAATCCACAAACCCTACTACTACTAATAAATAATAATTAAAATAAAAAATATTTAGAATTTAATCGAGATTGAAAATTTTTTATCATTAAATTGAATTCCTTAAATTTCGAATTAGTATGTAATTAATAAAAAATTTTTGATGGAAATTGTTTGTAATCAAGGAGAGTTAAATAATGCTATTCAGCTAGTAAGTAAAGCTGTAGCTACTCGTCCAACACATCCAATACTTGCTAATGTTTTGATAACTGCTGACGAAGTAACGAAGAAAGTAAGTTTAACTGGATTTGACCTAAATTTGGGTATTCAAACTTCTTTTGATGCAACAGTAAATAAGAGTGGGGCTATTACAATACCTTCAAAACTTTTATCTGAGATTGTAAATAAGTTGCCTAATGAATCACCTGTCTCAATTATTGTTGAAGATTTTTCAGATAATATTTTATTAAAAAGTGATAGAGGTTCTTTTAATTTGAAAGGGTTAGCTTCTGACGATTATCCTAAACTTCCTTTTGTTGAAAGTGGAACTTCATTAGATGTAAATCCTAATTTATTGATAACAGCCTTAAAAATGACTTTGTTTTCAAGTAGTAATGATGAATCCAAACAATTACTTACAGGGGTTAATTTTAAATTTAAAAAAGAAATACTTGAGTCTGCTGCTACAGATGGTCATCGTTTGGCTGTGATATTAAGTAATGACAATAATGATAATCAATCTCAGTCTTTAGACTCATCAGATTTATCTCATGATGATTTCTCTGTGACAATACCAACAAGATCTTTGCGAGAAATTGAAAAATTAGTTTCTTTAAAAACTTCTGATGAAAAAATTAAATTATTTTATGATAAAGGTCAAGTAGTTTTTATTTCATCAAATCAAATAATTACAACGAGAACATTAGAAGGTAATTATCCTAATTATTATCAATTAATCCCAGACTCTTTTTCTAAAATTTTTAAATTTGAAACAAGAGGCTTCATAGAATCATTAGAAAGAATAGCTGTTCTTGCAGATCAACAAAGTAGTGTTGTGAAAATTAAGTTTAACGAAGATAATTTTGCCTTAATTACTGCAGATGCTCAGGATATAGGAAATGCTCATGAAACATTGCCCGTCTCTTTTTCTGGAGAAAAAATTGAAATCGCTTTCAATGTTAAATATTTACTTGAGGGATTAAAAGTTATCTCTTCTGAATATGTTTTATTAAAATGCAATAATCCTACAACTCCAGCTGTTTTGGTTCCAGAAGATAATAAGTTATCTTTTACGTATTTAGTTATGCCAGTTCAAGTTCGATCATAAATTGAAAATACCAAAAGATTATCTTTTAAGTGATTTATTAAATCATAATGTGAAAGCAGATGTTAATCTTTCTTTTGGTGCTGGAGAAAATGTTTGGATGCATCCACCTGTTCATAGAATTTTGGGTTGGTATAGTAGACCTTCAAATTTAAATTTAAAAAGAAATGTTTGGAGATTAAATCAAGTTACACAAATAATTGATAATGATATTTATATCAAAGGAAATCCTGCTATTTCAGATTTGGCGACGTTAAATAGATTTCCTAATTTACTCTTTGCTAATTTAGTTAATTCAAAAGGATCTAAAATTGGAGTTATTGCAGATTTTCTTTTTGAATTTAAAACGGGTAATATTAAATATTATTTGATTTCCAGGTCTAATCCTAAAATTCCTGGTTCAAGCAGATGGAAATTGAATATAAATAATATAGTTGATCAACAACCTGGATTGGTTTTTTGTTCTTTAGAGTCTTTAGATCAATTATCATTAGTTAAATCAAGTTTGAAGAACCGATTTTTGCAAAAAGGAAAAAAGTTATTTGATAGGGTGGATGACATGAAAAATGTAGCAGCTAATAAATTAGAAGATTGGTTGGAAGAAGAAGAAACTTATTTCCCAAATAATAATTCACAAAAAGCTGAATCTTTAGATATTGATGAATTTTTTGATTTTAATAGAAAAGAAGATAAACAATTTTATTCTGATAATATAAATTCAAGTTCTTCTAATAAGAAAAAAGAAGATGATCCCTGGATTTAAATAATGGTTAATTTAAATGATCTTTTAGATTTTGATATTAAGCATGCTTTAAAAGTTGAAAATTTATCAACAGATGATTATGAAGAAATTATTAGAAGGTTAGGCAGGAAGCCAAATAGAACTGAATTAGGAATGTTTGGTGTTATGTGGTCTGAGCATTGTTGTTATAGAAATTCAAGACCTTTATTATCTAATTTTCCTACTTCAGGTAAATATGTAGTTATGGGCCCTGGTGAAAATGCTGGTGTTATAGATGTAGGCAATGATCAAAAGTTAGTTTTTAAAATAGAAAGTCATAATCACCCCTCTGCTATAGAACCTTTTCAGGGAGCTGCCACGGGAGTGGGAGGCATTTTAAGAGATATATTTACGATGGGAGCTCGTCCAATAGCTGTTCTTAATTCTCTTCGCTTTGGTAATATAGATAATCCTTCAAATATTTCTCTATTAAAAGGGGTAGTTTCAGGTATCTCTCATTATGGTAATTGTGTGGGCGTACCAACTGTTGGGGGAGAAATAAATTTTGATAAAAGCTATACCGGTAATCCATTGGTGAATGTTATGGCTTTGGGTCTTTTAGAAACTGATAATATTGTTTGTTCTGGAGCTAACACTGTTGGGGCACCAGTTTTATATGTTGGTAATACTACAGGAAGAGATGGAGTTGGGGGAGCAAGTTTTGCAAGTTCCGAACTTACTTCATCTTCTTTGGATGATAGACCAGCAGTTCAGGTTGGTGATCCTTTCCTTGAAAAAAGTTTAATTGAAGCATGTTTAGAGGCTTTTAAATCAGGAGATGTAATAGCTGCTCAGGATATGGGTGCTGCTGGAATTACTTGTAGTACTGCCGAAATGGCTTCAAAAGGGGGACTAGGCATTTCTATCGATTTAGATTTAGTACCATCCAGAGAAAAGGATATGACCCCTTACCAATATTTATTATCCGAATCTCAAGAAAGAATGTTGTTAGTAGTAAAAGAAGAAAAAGTAAGCAATCTTAAATTAGAATTTGAAAAGTGGGGGTTGTATGCAAGTGTTATTGGTAATGTTATAGAAAATAAAGAAGTAATAATTTCCCATAAAAATAAAGTAGTTGCTCAAATACCTACTTCTGCTCTTTCTGATCAAACTCCAATCAATTTACACAAGGTTATTTCAGAACCTCCATCTTTCCTTAAAGATAAGTGGAATTGGAATGAGAAGGAATTACCTACTTCAAAAAGTGAAGGTGTTCATTCTTTAAAGTTTCAAAAAGATTATTCTTGGTCTGAGATTCTTCTTTTTTTGTTATCTAATCCATCAATTGCTTCAAAAAAATGGGTTTTTCAACAATATGATTATCAAGTTCAGCTTAATACTGTTTTTAAGCCTGGAGAATCAGATGCTGCAGTTATTCGACTTAGAAGTCAACATGACACAAATACGCAAAATAAAATTTATAAGGGTATTGCTGCTTCTGTTGACTGTAATAATAGGTGGGTGGCTTTAGACCCTTATAGAGGTAGTATCGCTGCAGTTGCTGAATCAGCAAGAAATGTTACATGTGTAGGAGCTTTACCAGTAGCTATTACAAATAATTTAAATTTCTCTTCACCTGAAAATGATATTGGCTTTTGGCAACTAGCATCTTCGTGTGATGGAATTTCAGAAGCTTGTAAAATTCTTGAAACACCTGTTACTGGTGGTAATGTTTCTTTATATAACGAATCCAAAGATGATCAGGGAATTATTACTCCAATTCAACCAACACCTGTTATTGGGATGGTAGGAATTCTTGATAATGCATCAAAGGCTATAAAAACTGGGTGGAAGAATATAAATGATGATATTTGGCTTATTGGATCTAAATCTTCACAAACAACCCTGTCTGCTAGCTCCTATTTAGAATATTTTCATGGACTTCTTCAGGGAAGACCTCCCAAAATTAATTTGGAAGATGAAAAATTCATTCAACGAATTGTCAGACTAGCTATTTTGGAAGGTTTGATTTCTTCTTGTCACGATGTAAGTGATGGTGGATTATCGATTTCTATAGCTGAGTGTTGTATTCTTTCATCAAAAGGCGCAAATATATTCCTTGATGAATCCGTTAGGTTAGATAATTTATTATTTAGTGAAGGAGGTTCAAGAATTATTTTTTCAACAGATAAGAATAAGTATGATCAATGGCAAAATTTTTTAAATAATCAGCAGAATAATATTAAAGATTCAATTTTTATAAAAAAAATAGGTCAAGTCACTAATCAAGATTTGAATATTACACATATGGATAAACTAATTTGTAATTTAAAAATAAGCACGTTAACTGATAAATTTAATAGTGGTATGACAAATAATTTTTAATTATGAAAAAAATCAATAAGTTAATAATATTTATTAAACATTAGATCATGTGCGGAATTGTTGGAATTGTTTCTTCTGAAGATGTAAATCAACAAATATACGATAGTCTTTTACTGTTGCAGCATCGTGGGCAAGATTCCACTGGAATTGTAACTATGGATAAAAGTATGTTTCATATACATAAGTCAAAAGGTCAAGTTAGTACTTCATATAGAACAAGAGATATGAGAAATCTGAGTGGAAAAATTGGCATGGGTCATGTTAGATATGCCACAAAGGGTTCTGCAGAAAGTATTGAAGAAGCTCAACCTTTTTATGTGAATGCACCTTATGGAATTGTGCTGATTCATAATGGCAATTTGACAAATACTAGAGAACTCGAGAAACAATTATTTAGCGTTGATAGGAGACATACTAATTCTTCAAGTGATACAGAAATGTTATTAAATATTTTTGCTACTGAACTCCAAGAACAAATTAATAATAAAAAAGATTTAGATCCTGATTTTATTTTTAAAGCTGTTAGTTCATTACATAAAAGAATTCAAGGATCCTATGCCGTAATTTCTTTAATTTCTGGTCATGGTTTATTAGCTTTTAGAGATCCATTTGGAATTAGACCATTAGTTATTGGAAAAAGAATCTTATCAGAAAATAAAAATGAATGGATGGTTGCAAGTGAATCATTGGTTTTAGAAAATAATGATTATGAAATAGTAAGAGATGTAAGGCCTGGAGAAGCAATTTACATAACAAAGAATGGAGAGTTTTTCTCAAGGCAATGTTCTGATAATCCTAAATTATTTCCCTGTGCATTTGAATATGTTTATTTAGCACGTCCAGATTCAATTATGAATGGAATTTCAGTGTACAAGGCACGTTTAAGAATGGGAGATTTTTTAGCAGAAACAATAAAACAATCTATAAAAAATGGACAAATAGATGTTGTTATGCCAATTCCAGATTCTTCACGACCTGCAGCAATGCAAGTTGCAAGACAGTTAGGAGTTGAATATAGAGAAGGTTTTTTTAAAAATAGATATGTTGGTAGAACTTTTATTATGCCGGGGCAACAGAAAAGGAAACAATCTGTAAGACAAAAGTTGAATGCAATGAGTACAGAATTTAAAAATAAAAATGTTTTAATTGTTGATGATTCTATCGTTAGAGGGACAACTTCCAAACAAATTGTTCAAATGGCAAAACTTGCTGGAGCCAATAAAGTTTTTTTTACCTCGGCTGCCCCTCCCGTTCGCTATCCGCATGTATATGGTATAAACATGCCAACTAGAGATGAATTAATAGCTCATAATCGATCAATAAAAGATATTGCTAATCAATTGGAGGTTGATTCTCTTGTTTATCAAAGTGTTGAAAATTTAAGAAAATCAATAATCGATGAGAGCAATATTCGAGATTTAGAAATGTGCTGTTTTACAGGTTCTTATGTTACTGGTACAGTTAATGAAGAATATTTAAATTGGATAGAAAATGAATATATATCTTAATTTAAGAAATTTTCTGAATAAGAAATATTATTAATATATTCATCTTTTTCAAGATTAAAAAATTGGGTATCAAAAATATCTCTTTTAGAAGCTACAGATAATTTTTCAAAATTTATTCTTGCAGATCTTTCTCTATTTGTCTCTATTTCACAGTAATTATTTTGTGGGAATATTTTGATTAAACTATCATTTTTAATTTTTAATCTTTCATCTAAATAGCCTAATTTTGATTCATGAGCATCATATATTTCCCAAGCATTCATTCTCATGAAAACACCTCTTTTTGTAGCTAACACCAGACTTTGTTTTTGTTCGCATTTACAGGTACAAATTATAGTTTCTGAAGGTAAAAGTTTACTAAAAATAGTACCCTGAGCTTGTTTTGAAGTTGGAGTTATGTATTTATTTGATAAACTAAATTTGAATATTCTCCCAATTGAAGTAAGTATAATTAAGAAATCATTTTCTGTTGCAATAAAGGAATCAATTATTTTATTATCCTGCTTAGTTTTTGCAATTGTTGATATTCTATTACTGTTATAAATCTCTTCATCAATAATTATTTTTTTAAATCTTCCTTCATTATTTATTAAGCAAAGGAAGTCATTATTATTATTAATTTTGTGAAAGTTTATAATTTCTTTTGGATTTATATTATTTAAAAATTTGTTGTCTAATTTACAATCTTGCTTTATAGATTTTTCCCAATTAATTTGAATAAATTTGCCATGTTCAGTTATTGCAATAATTTTAAAATTCTTTGTGATTTCACATATAAATTTAAATGATGATTTATTCGATATAAATTTATTATCTGATTCTATTATTTTTTTATAATTATTAATAACTATTTTTTTTAAATAATATTTATTATCAATAGATATTTTTGTTTTTTTATTTATATGTTCTTCTAGAATTTGTTTATTAATGGTTTCTATTTCTTCTTCTTGATTTATATTTCTTATAATTTTTGTTTTTCTCTTTACGTTATATTTCTCTTTTAGTAAGTATAATTCTTTAATAAGAGTTTCAAGTAATACATTTCTATCTTTAATTATTTTATTTAATGAAATTTTCTTCTTTTTTAATTCAGTTATTTCTTCATCAATTTGATTTCGCTCTAAAGTTGTTAACTTTTTAATGGGCATTCCCAAAACAGCATCACTTTGTTTATCAGAAAGATTTATTTTTTCTATTATTTTATTTTTTGCCTCAGCCGAGTTTTCGGAGTTTTGAACGATTTCGATAATTATTTTAATATTTTTAATTGCTTTGGCAAAGCCTTCAAGCACTTCAAGCTTTTCCGTTGCTAAATTTAGGAAGTATTTAGTCCTTTTTATTATTGTTTTTTCTCTAAATTCTAAAAAATGTTTTAAGTATTGGCGAAGAGATAATTGAACTGGTTTCCCATTTATTAAAGCTAGAAATATTGCTCCAAAATTAGTTTGTAACGTTGTTTTTTTATATAACTCTGAAATCAAAATATCTTGATTATAGTCTCTTTTTAATTCGATAATTATTCTCATTCCATCTCTATCACTTTCATCTCTTATATCTGAAATCCCAGAAATCTTATTATGGTTGACTAAATCTGCAAGTTTTTCTATCCAACCAGATTTGCTTATTTGATAGGGAAGTTCTGTAATTATTAAGGCATTTTTTTTATGCTTTCCTTTTCCTAAGTTTAATTCTTCAAGCTTTATAATCCCTCTAATAGTTATTGATCCTTTACCTTTTTCATATAGATCCCTAATTCCTTCTCCTTCAATTATTTCCCCTCCTGTCGGAAAATCTGGTCCTAATATTATTTTGTTTAATTTTTCGTCAGATAAATCGTTATTTTTTACGAACGCTACTAATGCTTCAATTACTTCTCCAATATTATGTGGTGGGATATTTGTTGCCATTCCTACCGCAATACCTGCAGATCCATTTAGTAATAAAAAGGGAAGTTGTGCTGGAAGTACATCAGGTTCTTTTTGAGATCCGTCAAAGTTTTCTGAATAAGAGACTGTATCAGATCCAATTTCTTTTAATAAAGCCTCATGAGCAATAGGAGCTAGCTTTGTTTCTGTATATCTCATTGCTGCAGGTGGGTCGTCATCTATCGACCCAAAATTTCCATGCCCATCTAAAGCAGGGTGTTTCGTAGAAAAATCTTGGACTAATCGTACCAGTGCGTCATATACAGCTTGATCACCATGAGGATGGTATTTTCCCAATACATCGCCTACAACTCGAGCACATTTTCTAAAAGGTCTATCAGGGGTTAGACCTAATTCGTGCATGGCAAATAATATTCTTCTTTGTACAGGTTTTAGACCATCTTTAGCATCAGGCAATGCTCTTCCAACAATTACGCTCATAGCATATTCAAGATATGAGCGTTGCATTTCCTGATGCAATGAAATGGATGTAAATTTCTCTTTATTCATTTATGAGAAAAATTACTTTGTTTAAATTAAGCTAAATTAAGATTAATAGGAAAATCAATATTTACCAGCTAAAAGACAAAAAGTAATTTATTTTAAATATTGTTTAGCAAAGATAATATCTTCTTCTAATTCTTTAAGCATTAAAAGTTGATTGGTTATTTTTTGAATCTTTGACCCCCATAACTGTTCTTTTCTATAAGTCTTTGAAACATATTGAGGATCTTTTAGTAAAGCTTTTTTTGTTAGTTGAATGGCCCTCTTTTTATCTTTATATAAAATTGATGCTGCTAGTCCTAAAAGAGGCTCCCCATTATCCTCTAATTCAACTGCTTTTTCAAAATATTTAATGGATAATTCAATTTTATCTAATTCAAAATAAGCTAATCCAATATTATTAAATGCTTGCCAGAAATCTGTTTTTATTTTAATTGCTTTATTAAAGGAGTTAATGGCTTTATTGTATTTAAATTCCATGAGGTATATATTTCCGAGTTGAAATATTGCTGTAGGAGTATTTGGTTGAATTTTAAGTCCTTCTTCAATTGCTTTTTTTGCTTTAATAAAATTTTTTTCCCCTACATAAATAGAACTTTCTGCGAAGTAAAGTTCACTCATAAATGGGTTAATTTGTTTACCTCTTTCTAACGATTCGAGAGCTTTTTTATTTAAGTTATTTGCAATTTGTGCGTCAGCTAAAATAGCCCACAATTTTTCATCATTTGCATTCAGAGATATTGCTAGTTTTGCTAAATTTAAAGCCTCTTTTATTTGACCAAAATATAGAAGTTGATATGCACTCTTTCCAATTGATAAGCTTTCTTTTTTTAAGTTTTTACTATATGGAACATTATAAAAAGGTATTACTGCAAATAATTCTTGAATATTTATGGCGCTTATCCAAAAAAAATGAAATATCAAAAGTGGTATTGAGATTTTTTTAAAAAACATATCAATCCTCTATTGTTGCTTTAATATTTCTTCTCCACATCCATGGTTTTATTCTTTTAAGTGTAGTCCCTTTTAGTTTATCTGACCATTCTTCATCGTTCCAATTTAATGATTCTAAGCTTAAGTTTTTCATCCATTCTCTCGCTTGTACTTCTTTATCATTATTTTTTGGAACATCTTTATTCCATGGACAAACGTCTTGGCATATATCACATCCCGCAACCCACCCATTTAAATTTTTAGTTATGTGGTTTGGAATATTTTCATTTCTATTTTCAATAGTATGGTATGCGATACAAAGCTTTGAATTTATAACAAAAGGTTCAGTAATTGCATTAGTCGGACATTTTTCTATGCATTTTTCACATTGACCGCATAGAGCTTTATATGGTTTGTCAGCTACTAACTCTTTATTAAGGATTATAAATCCTAGTAATAGCCATGATCCATATTTTTTGTTTATTAAAGTACTATTTTTCCCTATCCATCCTAACCCTGACTCTTCTGCCCATGCTTTTTCAAGTAATGGTGAGGTGTCCACGCAAATTTTCCATTTACAATCTGGAATTTCTTTATCTATCCATTTGCCAATATTTTTTAATTTCTTTTTTATAAATTTATGATAGTCATCTCCTTGGCTAAATCTTGCAATTTTAAATTTTTCATTTTTTGAACTATCTTCGCTGTAATAGTTGTATCCAACTGACAATACGCTTTTAGCTCCTTTTAAAAGTAATTCTATATTTTTCCTTTCATTATATTCCATCCAGCTCATTTCACTATGGAAATTATTTTTTAACCACCTATCTAATGCTTGTGTTCTTAAATTAATTCTTGAACTACCTGGAATTGAAGCTATGGCTGAAACTGCAAATCCCTCCTCAATAGCTTTTCTTTTAAGTTTTATACTCAGATCTTTGAAACTCATTAATATTTTTTTATTTTAATTCTATCTTTTTTTATAAAAAACTAATAAATTATTTGAAACAATCCATTTAAAAACTTTTTAATTTACTGAAACTAGTTAATTTATTAGTAGAGTAAGCATAGTAAAGAACATTTATTTTGGTGCAATCTACTCCAAAACAAGATTCGAATCTAGGAACTAGGCTTCAACAGGATCTTAAAAATGATCTAATAGCAGGCTTGTTAGTGGTTATTCCCTTGGCCACAACGATATGGCTTTCTTCTATTGTCAGTAAATTTGTTTTAACTCTTGTTACATCTGTTCCTAAACAATTAAACCCTTTTATTAATTTAAATCCTCTTTTACAGGATTTAATTAATTTAACTTTGGGTTTAACTGTTCCATTGTTGGCAATATTACTTATTGGATTAATGGCAAGAAACTTTGTCGGTAGATGGCTATTAGAGTTTGGGGAAGGTACATTATCAAGGATACCATTGGCTGGATCTGTTTATAAGACTCTAAAGCAGTTATTAGAAACTTTTTTAAGAGATAATTCAAAAAGATTTCGTAGAGTTGTGTTAGTTGAATATCCTAGAGAAGGGTTATTTAGTGTTGGTTTTGTCACTGGTGTAGTCGGTCCTTCTTTGCAGCCTGAGTTAGAACAAAAATTATTAAGCGTTTTTATACCTACTGCACCAAATCCTACTACTGGTTGGTATACGTTAGTTCCTGAATCTTCAGTTAAAGATCTTGATATATCAGTTGAGGATGCTTTTAGAACAATCATTTCTGCAGGAATTGTTAATCCTGATGAAAAAAATAGTTCATCAAATCCAACTTTCTCAAAGTTGTTTTCCCAGTTAAGAGCAGCAACAAATACTTCTTCTAATTAGTTAATTTATGAATAATATATCTTTGTCTAGAGAGTTGTCTTTAATATCACTAGGTTTAATAAATGATAGTAAAGCTGACTTAGATATTGATAATTTAAAATTAGAACATATTATAGAATCTGCTCTTGAGTCGTTAATCAATCATTGTCGACAAGAATTAGATCAATGTGAAATAAACCTTGAGAATGCTGCACAAAATCTACTTGATAGTGAGCTAATTGATATTAATAGTTCTTTTTTCGAAAATATAAGAAATGAAATGAAAAAATCTTTATCAGAATTAGAGTCTGTTATGAATATACTTTCTGAGACACTTGAATTCCCTAGATTAGTCGCAATAGGTGATCAATTAGATTGTAGAAATGATATTAAAAATAGACTTTTCAAAGTAATTCAAAATATGCAGCAAATAGACAAAGATATTGATGATGTAATGGAAAGTTGGAGATTTAAAAGGTTGCCAAGAATTGATAGAGATATCTTAAGATTGGCATATGTAGATATCAATTTTTTGCAAACACCAATATCTGTATCCTGTAATGAGGCGGTTCTTTTGGCTAATAAATATAGTGATAATCAAGGAAGAAAAATGATAAATGGTGTTTTAAGGAGATTGCAGTAATTGAAAAGCTAATTATTTATATCTTTAAGTTAGAATTTATATAGTAAATAAATAAGTTGTTTTTGAAAAAGGTATGACAGATAATAATTCTTTAGATTGGGCACAACAAGCTTATGCTCAACTCAAACAAAAACAAGAACTAGAAAAACAAGAACTAGAAAAGAAAGAACTAGAAAAACAAGA
>CETH01159978.1_pt1 | contig 12238 bp, 9 predicted proteins | sample 361461 | NCBI WGS metagenome assembly CETH01 (sample SAMEA2622695, study PRJEB7988) | marine metagenome | isolation source: saline water (ENVO:00002010), including
TTAGCACCTTGGCTTACTATTCACCTGCTTTTGTTATAGGCTCTTTAACGGCATATTTGGTAAGTCAAACTTTTGACGTTTGGTTTTTCCATAAGATTAAGACGTATACAGGAGAGTCCAAGCTTTGGTTAAGAAATAATCTATCAACTATGACATCCCAATTAATTGACACTTTAATTTATCAATTTACATGGATTTTTGCGACTGGAATGGATTGGAGCACTGCCCTTATGTTAGCTTTAACTAAATATGTCTTTAAGATATTAATCGCTGCAGTTGATACAATATTTATATATTGGGTAAGAAAGTGGTAAATTATGAAAAAATTTAAATCTATAGCTATCTATTCTTCTCTAAAAAGCAAGAAGGTATCTCAAATTGCCTCTCAAGTATCTGAAATACTAGAAAATATTGGTGTAAAGATACTTTTTGCTAAATCTTCATCTTTTACTAACACGACTAAAAAGAGATTATTTTCTGATAACTATATAATTAATAATTCTGACCTTCTAATAGCTATAGGCGGAGATGGAACTTTATTAAGCTCAGCAAGAAAATTTGGATCACAGGGATTGCCTATTTTAGGAATAAATTTAGGTAACCTTGGTTTTTTAACTGACATTGCCCCTGAAGATTTAACTTTAAGTTTAAGGGAAGTGATAGAAGGTAAATATCTAACAGATAGAAGAATCTTTTTGCAAGCTTCCATAAATAAGAACAAAGACACTAGCATTGCATTAAATGAAGCCGTAATACACTCCGGTTCCGTTGCTCAATTAATCGAATATGAATTATTCCTAGATGGGAGTTTTGTTTATAGACAAAAAGCAGACGGAATTATTATAAATACCCCCACAGGATCTACTGCATATTCTCTATCTGGTAATGGACCTATTGTACACCCAGCAGTACAAGCAATTTCTTTGTTGCCTATGTTCCCCCACAGTTTAAGTGCTAGACCTTTATTAATTCAAGATGCTACTGAAATAAAAGTTAAGTTAGTTAGTAATAGAGGAGGCACTTTGTCTATGGACAGTCATAACTTTATAAATATAAAGAAAAATGACGAAGTAAAGATAAAAAAATCTGATTTAACTTTAGACCTAATACATCCTGAGAAACATAATTTTTATTCTGCTTGTAGGAATAAGTTAGGATGGAGCTTAGGTTTCATTGATCAAGATACAATTTAGTTATTTTTAAATAAAGGGTTAAAATAAAGAATATGAATAAAAATAAGAAAATAATTTATATTTTTGCACTTTTTCTTTTGCCTGTTTCGATATTTTCGGCACCTGGAGATCCTGAAGATGAGCTATTGAATCAGCTACCTCCTGACCAAAGAAAATCAGTAATAGAAAAAATGAATAAAGCTGAAGATCTTGAGTTGGAGATAGAAGAAGCTTTTGAAAAGCCTGGTACTTTAATAGAAAGACCAGAAAGAGATAGTCTAAAAGATGGCGTTAAAGAATGTGATGATTGTATTTTTGGGTATGAATTTTTTCAGTTCGCACCTACTACCTTTGCACCAACAGATAATGCTGCTATTTCTGCAGATTATATTTTAGGACCTGGAGATAGTTTGGCAGTTAACCTTTATGGCAACATAGACAAGACATACAAAGGTTATATTTCTAGAGAAGGTTTGTTGAATATACCTTCGATCGGACCTGTAGGTTTAGCAGGCATGTCTTTTAAAGAAGCTTCTATTTTTTTACAGGAAAAAATTAAGAAAGAATTAATCGGTACATCAGTTTATTTATCTTTAGCAGAATTAAGGTCAATATCTATTTATGTTCTTGGGCAAGCATACAAGCCTGGAAAATATACAATCTCAGGGCTTAGTTCTTTAACTAATGCTCTTTTTATTAGCGGGGGAGTCAATGAGTACGGTTCATTGAGGAAAGTACAGGTAAGAAGAAATAATAAAATTATTGGAGAGTACGATTTTTACACTTTTCTTTTGAAAGGATCTTTAGAAACTGATATTCAATTGAGAGATGGTGATGTAATTTTTATTCCTTTTATAAAGAATAAGGTTAAGTTAGGAGGAGCATTTAATAGACCTGATTTATATGAGTTCTTGGAAGGAGAGACATTAGAAGATGCAATTTTCTTTGCAGGAGGATATAAATCAGACGTATTAAGCAATTCTTCAATAGAAATAAGTAGTGTTGATAGGAAATCAGCAAAAAGAAATATTTATTCTGTTTTAGTTAACGAAGCAGATTTAACTAGAAAACTACTAGATGGAGATTCTGTGAATGTAAGTGGCAATTCCGGCGTTAAAGTAGAAACAATTGTACTTAGCGGAGCAATTCAAAAGCCAGGTGAGTACGCTATTAATCAGGGTGATACTATATTAGATATAATCCAAAGAGCTGGCGGCTATACTCAAGATAGTTTTTCAGAAGGCTCTGTTTTTACAAGAGTTAGCGTTGCCAAAGAGCAAAAAGCAGCTTTTCTTAGAACTGCTGATGAATTAGAAAGGACTTTGATAAACATTGTTCAAGAAGCTACTACAGAAGCTGGAACGACTTTAAATGAATTTTCTTTGTCTCCTGTAACTAATTTAATATTAAGATTAAGAGAGATAGATCCTATAGGTAGGCAGACAGTAGAGCTAGATCTAATTAAACTTAGATCTGATCCATACGTTAACTTTAATGTAAGAGATGGAGACAAGTTGTTTGTTCCTAAGAGACCTAATTCAGTATCAGTTGTGGGAGAGGTATTAAATGCAACAACTCTAAGATATATCCCAGAGAATTCAGTAGCTGATTATGTTAATCTTGCAGGTGGCTTAACAAATGAAGCTGATAAAGATAGATTGTATGTAATTGGACCTGATGGACAAGCAGAAATATTAAAGCAATCTCTATTTAGTAAAACAAATAATATAATTATTCCAGGTAGTACTATTGTCGCAGCAAGGAATTCCAAACCTTGGGATGCCATTAAACTAACTCAAGTAATTACGCCTATATTAGCTGATTTAGCTACTTCTGCTGCAGCTATAGCTGCAATTAGTGATTAGGTATTAGAGTGTCTAGACATTTAATTGCTCTGCAATTAATTCTATTTTTATTCCAATCAGAATTAGGTGCAGGAATAGACGATTATTATCGTTTTTACACTGAACCTAGCCCCTCTAATTATGGCAATACAGGGTTAATGGAGGTTCCTAATGCTCGTTTTTCTAAACCTGCTTCTTTGAGAATTAATTATTCAAGCTCCTTTCCCTTTGAGCATACCTCTATAACTGGGACTCCTTTTTCATGGCTTGAAGCAACATATAGATATACGGAAGTTGAAAACCGTTTATACGGCCCATTGGCTTATAGTGGAAATCAATCATTTAAAGACAAAGGATTTGATATTAAGATTGGACTACTTCAAGAAAGTTATTACTTTCCTGAGGTTGCCTTAGGTATTAGAGATTTGGCTGGTACTGGATTATTTTCTTCAGAGTTCTTAGTTGCCTCTAAGAGGTTTAATAATTTTGATTTTTCTTTAGGATTAGGTTGGGGTATCTTGGGTAAAGAGTCAAATCTAAGCAATCCTTTAAATAGTTTACATGACAGTTTCAACATAAGAGATAGTTCTTCTTCTCAAGGAGGTGAGTTTTCTTATAAAGACTGGTTTTCAGGTGAAACTGCTCTTTTTGGAGGTTTAGAATATGAATTAAAGAAATACGGTCTTAGATTTAAATTGGAATACGATACTACAAGGCCTGATAGACTACCTAACGGAACACTTCTACCTTTACCGGTTGATAGTAAAATAAATGCTGGTGTAACTTTCTTTCCAAGTAATCAATTATCATTAACTGCCTCTTATGAAAGAGGAAATCAATTGAGGTTTTCTTTTTCTTTAAAGGGAAATTTCTTAGAAGACACTATTCCAAAGCCTGCTCCCAAAAATGTCATAAGACTCAATGAAGAACAAATTCGTAAATCTATAGCTGATAAAAGTATATTTTTTAGGTCTTTAAACAAAAGCCTTAGAGACGAATCTATTTTTATTCAGGGAGCTAATTATAAGGATAAAGAGGTTGACCTGGCAGTTGCTTCTACTAAGTATTTTTCTATGACTAGAGAGGTTGGAAGATCTGCGAGGGTAGTTTCAGCGCTAGCTTCTCCTGAAGTTGAGAAAATAAATATTAGTTCTATGAATGGTGATTTACAAGTTGCTACTTTCTCAATAAATAGACAAGAATTTGATTCTGCTGATAAAAACAATGGAAGTCTCCAAGAAATACTGAAAAAATCAAAGCTGTACTCAAACTCGAATAAACCCCTGTACTTAAATGCTGACTTTAAGCCTACACCTTCTTTTCCGGAAATTGAATGGAATATGTCGCCTTCTATTAGCCACCAAATAGGTGGACCTGAGGGCTTTTATCTAGGTCAGTTATCATGGTTAACAGATATCTCGATTAAATTTAGAAGAAATATCAGCCTCTATACTTCACTTGGTATAAATATTTACGATACCTTTAAAGATTTTAATAACCCTAGTGCGAGTACCATTCCTCATGTTAGAAGTGATATTCAAGATTATCTTTCTCAAGGTAAGAATAATATAAGAAGGATGCAGCTTGAATATCTATCTTCTCCTATGAAAGATGTTTTTTTTAGAGCAGATTTTGGAATATTTGAGCAAATGTTTGCAGGTGTTGGAGGAGAGATATTACATAGACCTTTTAATAGAAGGTTTTCATATGGCCTTTCTTATCATAAAGTGAAACAGAGAGATTATGATCAACTTTTTTCATTTCTTGATTACTCAACGGATACTGGTCATTTTTCTTTTAATTTAGATTTACCGTCTGAAGTTTCGGCAAAACTCCTTGTCGGTAAATACTTGGCTAAAGATAAAGGGGCTACGCTCGATTTATCTAGGAGATTCCAAACTGGTTTCACGTTAGGAATTTTTGCTACCAAAACTAATTTATCTGCCGAAGAATTTGGAGAAGGAAGCTTTGATAAAGGTTTCTATTTCTCAATACCAACTCAGTTATTCTATTCAGACTTTAGGTCTGGCAATATTTCATTTGGTATACATCCTTTAACAAAAGATGGAGGTGCTATCCTAAATAATCACCACACTTTACATGGGCTTGTTGGAGATACTTCATTAAATTCAATTATTAGAGATTGGAACTATTTATTGGATTAGGCATGAAAAGAACATTAATCGTCTTATTATTTTTCTTAGTTTCTTGTTCTTCTATTGATACGAGTAGAATAGCGCCAGGTTATGGTGAAGCTTTTAAAGCTTTTAAATATGCTTTTTTTGGTTATGAAGATGAACAAATTCCAGCCTCTATAATTCAAAATATTCCCTATGCTTCCTCTTTGCTGAAGATAGGAAAAGGACCGACAGGACTTCTTATATTAGAAAGTAAAAATGATAATATAGAAACATGGATAAGTGCAGATAAAGTTATCCTCTTAATAAGGAATGGAAAAATTATTAGATCATCTGGCTTACAAAACAATTTAACTAACTTAATATCGCCTTTTAGCTCTTTTAAAGAACTAAAGAATAGCCCTCCCAATTATCCTTATAAAATCTATTTATCATATGATAAACCTTCTTTGCTAAATCTTGATATTGAAGTAAATATTACGGTTAAAGGAAGTGAGAAGGTGCAGTTATTTAATAGAGAAGCTGAACTACTCTTAATAGAAGAGGAGATGGTTAATAAAAAAATAGGTTGGAAAAGAGTTAATAAATATTGGGTTGATGAAGAATATTTTGTGTGGAAGAGCGAACAATATATATCTCCTAAATTACCCAAATTTTATTTAGAAGTAACAAAAAAACCCTCATGAGGTGAGGGTTTTTTATAAGAAATTAATATTAATTAATTGTTAACTTCTCTAGTAGCTGTAGCAGTAGCTGTAGCCGTAGATCCCGCCACCGCAGGAACAGTTACAGTTGTTGTATATACTTCTTCGGTATTATATTCTTCTATTACATCATATTCTTCAACCACATCGTAAGTTTCTTCAGTGTTATATGTCTCTTCAACATCATATTCCTCACTGATTTCATAAATAGGATCACCTGCAGCATCTGTACCAATTGTTGCTGAACCTCCTACCGAAGCATTATTGGTATCAGTCGTAGTTGCTCCTGTTGTTCTTGTTGCTGTAGCTCCAGTTGTTCTTGTTGCTGTAGCAGCTGTGGTTCTTGTTGCTGTAGCGCCAGTTGTTCTCGTTGCAGTAGCTCCACTTGTTCTCGTTGCAGTAGCAGAAGTTAATCTTGTTGCTGTTGGCCCAGCTGTTTGATATGCATCTGTTCCAGGAATATCTACTACTACCTCTACGACATACTCTTCAATGGTAGGTGTAGGTGTTGGTGTTGGTGTAGGTGTAGGTGTAGGTGTAGGTGTTGGTGTAGGTGTAGGTGCTATAGCTCCACCACCTGAACCACTGTCAGAAATAGCAGCAGCAGCAGCAGCAATAGCTACCACAGCAGCTATAGTTCCTGCACTAACGCCTCCTATTGCACTTGCAGCAGCGTCGCTTCCAGCAGCTGATCCACTTCCACTTTCACTTCCACTAGCAGCCTCATCCTCAGCAGTTATTAGAACTTGTGGAAACAATATAAAAGAAATAGTTCCCAAAGTAGCTATGATTTTTTGTATTAGTGCTTTCATAATAATTTTATAATTCTTTATCCGGCCGTATATTAGATGATATTAATCACTCCTTTGTCAAATAAAACCTTTATTTTTATTGAAATTAAAATAAACAAATTTTTTGAATATGTGGTCATTAGATTAAACATTCGTCACATTGTCAACTTTTAACTTTATTAAATAATATTTAATATAATTTTGATAAAATATCGAACATTTCATTAAGGAACATTAAAATTATCAATCTACTAACCTTCTTTACTAAACTATCACATTTTTTTCCAACTGAAGTATCACATTTTATAGCTTTAAATAGTCTTAAGTTGATAACCTACTTAGGTTTCAATATGAAACAATCTGAAAGCCTAAAAGAAATAGAAATTTTTAGTACTAAGATAAAACCGAGAAACCCTTTGGGTCTAGCAGCTGGCTTAGATAAAAATGGTGACTTTATAGATTCTCTTGCAGCTATGGGGTTTGGTTTTTTAGAAATAGGTACTGTTACACCTCAGTATCAAAAAGGAAATCCAAAACCAAGGCTTTTTAGGGATAAATCATCAAAAGCTATTGTGAATAGGATGGGCTTCAATAATAAAGGTGTAGATTATTTAGTATCAAAATTAAAGAAAAGAAAATCAGTGATTCCTATAGGGGTAAGTATAGGTAAAAATTTTGATACACCAAATAACATGGCTCACTTGGACTATGTTCATTGCTTAGAAAAGGTATTTGAATATGCAGATTATGTTGCAATAAACATATCCTCTCCTAATACGAAAGATCTAAGAAATCTTCAAGCTCAGAATGAATTAGAGAATTTGATTAAGCCTGTAAAAGAGAGACAACTTGAATTATCTGAAAGTTTTGGATACAGGCCTTTAGTTTTAAAGATTAGCCCAGATAATAGCGAATCGAGCATTAAGGATATCTGTAAAACTTTGGTAAGATTTTCTATCGATGGATTGATATGTACTAATACTACCATTAATCATAACCATATTTCTGGTTCTGGAGGATTAAGCGGCAAACCGTTAATGGAAGCTTCAACTGAAACATTGAGAATAGCTAGAGAGCTATTAGGAGAAGAATTTCCTATAATCGCTTCAGGTGGCGTTATGTCTAAGGAAGACTATTTAAAGAAAATTGATGCTGGGGCTAACCTAGTGCAAATATATACAGGATTAATTTATGAAGGACCTAAATTGATAGACGATATTCTGAATAAGTAGTTCATCATTATTTTTTTTACTTGACAGATGACCTAGTTCTGAACTTTATACTGTAAAAGAAATTTAATTTGAAAAAACATGAATTCATTAGTTATTGTTGAATCAGGAGCTAAAGCGACAAAGATTAAGGGTTATCTTGATTCTAATTTTAAAGATCAGAGCTGGCAAGTAGAGGCTTGTTTAGGGCATATTAGAGATCTTCCAGATGAAGAGAGTGCAGTTAATCCTGAAAACTGGTCTGATCTGAAATGGAAAGAAACCCAAAAAGGTAAGAAGACGATAAAAGCTCTTAGAAAAATTTGTAAAGAAATAGACACTCTGTATTTAGCAACTGACCCAGACAGAGAAGGGGAAGCTATTGCTTGGCATCTTCACAGCGATTTTAAAGAGAAGAATTTACTTGATAACGTTGATGTTAAAAGAATCACCTTTACGGAGATAACTTCTTCCGCTATCAAGGCAGCCATTGAAAATCCTAGAAAGATCGATCAAGATTTAGTGGATGCTTATTTAACCAGAAGAATCTTAGACCATTTAATTGGATTTAAAGTTTCACCTTTACTCTGGCGTCATATTTCAAGAGCAAAATCTGCTGGAAGAGTTCAATCTCCAACTCTAAGGATTATTTGTGAAAAAGAAGACCAGAGAGATGCGCATGTAGCAAAAGAATTATGGCCTGTGAAAGCAACCTTTACTTTTGAAGAATGTAAATTTGATGCGGATTTAATTTCTGTAGATGATAGGGATCTAATTAAAGACCCTCTTAACAGTGAAGAAGAAGTAAATCTTGTTATGAATGAACTTGCTGAATCATCTTTTTTGCTAGCTGATGTAGAAACGAAACCTCAGTCAAGTTCTCCTAAGCCACCTTTCAGAACTTCTACACTCCAAATGGCTGCCTCAAGTACTCTTGGTTTTACAGCTGACAGGACTATGAATGCTGCACAGAAACTTTATGAAGGAGGTTTTATAACTTATTTAAGGACTGATGGGATCTCTATTAGTACATCACCAAATACTGGTGATCCTTTTTCTGAAGAGAACCCAGGACCACCTCCTTTACATGAAATTAGGAATTTAATTTCAAGTAAATTTGGCCAGACATATTTATCTGAAAAGGTCAGAGTTTATAAAGCTAAGGTTCAAAATTCACAGGAAGCACACGAAGCTATTAGGCCAACAGATATTTCTAAGGGCCCGGATCAAATTAGTCTTTCTGGAGACGAAGAAAGGCTTTATATATTAATTTGGAATAGAACGGTAGCCAGTCAGATGGTTAACTCTAAGTATGAAAGAAAGATTCTTTTAATAGAATCTTCTAATAAGAAGTTTTCTTTCAAGGCTTCTTCTAGAAAGAACATATTTTTAGGCTTCGAAACCTTAACCAAAGAGGGAGAAGAAACTGAATTTCAATTTCCTGATAATTTAGTTAAAGGTATAAATTTAGAGCTAGCATCAAAAGATGCAGAGCAGAAATTCACAACTCCTCCTAATAGATTTTCTGAAGCTTCTTTAATTAAAAGGATGGAAGAAGAAGGAATTGGTAGACCTTCTACTTATGCAACAATAGTTAAAGCCCTTAGAACTAAGAAATACGCTTATGGAACTAAGTCTATTGTTCCATCTGATTTAGGAAGGATATTAACTTCTTATTTAAAAAATATATTTGAAGAATTTTTTATTGAAACAAAGTTCACAGCAAGAATGGAAACTGACTTAGATGAAATAGCTTCTGGAAATAAATCTTGGCAGTCAGTTTTGGATAAGTTTTGGGATGATTTACAGCAGTACTTAAATAAAAAAATAAATGATATTGAGATAAGTAATCAAGATGAGTTTAAAACTAGGCAGGTACTAGATCTTTTAAACGAAGAGTTGCATGATGTTATTTTTCCTAAAACTAAAGACGGATCAATTCTAAGAGAATGTCCTAAATGCTCTGAAGAGATTAGCTTAAAATCTGGAGCTTGGGGCTATTTTGTAGGTTGTGCTAAATGTAAGTGGACCAAGAAACCGTTTGATTTTAAAACCAATTGGGAAACTTACCAAGAATTACCTAAAGACCTCGGCATACATCCTGATTTGAATGAAACAATCTTCGCCGACATGACCATAAATGGCCCTTGTGTATGGACAATGAAAGAAGAGAAAAAGATATTCGGAACCCCTGATGAGGATGAATTTATTTTGGATATAGGTCTAAATCGAGCTATTGAATTAATTGAACGCAGTAATGCTGAAAATGTGCTGTTCACTGAAATAAATTCAGGACTTCCAATAATCCTAAAGAATGGCAGGTTTGGAGAATATACTGAATATGATGGTTTTAATAAGGCAACAAAACTTAAACCTGAAGATAAAGAGCCAAGTCCGAAAGTTTCATATTACGAACCTAATACAATTGATTATGAGAGTGAGTCTGGAAGAAGGTACGTTTTAAATTCCTTAAGGATCATAGGTTTTGTACATTACAAAAATGGGACTGTAAAGCCTATAGGAATTAAGATTAGAAAGCCTGGAAAAGCATTTAAGTTTGTTAAGAATCTTAAAATAGGAGATAAAGAAACTGAAGTACCTTCTGATTGGTATAAATTAGAAAAGGACCAACAATCCTTTATCATAAATGAAACTTTACAATTGAAAGACGGGGACTGGTTTAATTATTTAGAAGATTGCAAATTAATTTAGGACATGTTTCTTAATAAACCTACACAAGTACCTTCAAAATTTAATTCATCAACAGAAGGGTTAATTTTTATATCAGAGTAATTCTCATTTTCTGACTTTAAAACCACCTCTTCTGAAGAGAGTCTTTTAAGAGTCTTAACAGTCACTTCATCGTTAATTCTTGCAACTACTACTGAACCTTCTTTAATATCGTTTGTTTTTTTAACACCAATTAGATCTTCTTCAAAAATACCAACGTCAACCATACTGTCGCCTTTGACTCTTAGATAATAGTCAACACTTTTCGTTAGAAGATTCTGCGAGTTAGGTATTCTTCTTTCAATATTTTCTTGTGCCAGAATAGGTCCCCCAGCAGCCACAAGACCAATAACAGGTATTCCTTTCCCTTCTTCTTCATTTAAGACAATACCTCTTGAGGCACCAGACAATATTTTAATATATCCTTTTTTTTCAATTGCTCTTAGATGTTGCTCAGCTGCATTGGCAGATTTGAAACCAAGTTTTTTTGAGATGTCAGCTCGAGTTGGAGGAAAACCATAATCACCAATGTACGATTTAATTAGATCTAATATTTCTTTTTGTCTTTCAGTTAAATTTTTCATAATTAGGCGACATTATTTGTCGTATGTTTAGGTTAAAATAAGAATATAAAATATTACTGTAATTATATACAGTATGTTAATGTTTGTAAATATGTTGGTAATAGGAATAACTTCAAGAGCACTTTTTGATCTAGATGAGAGTCATGCTATTTATGAGGATAAAGGCTTAGAAGCTTATAAGGATTTTCAAGTAGCTAATGAGAATATTCCTCTAAACCCTGGACAAGCTTTTCCCTTAGTAAATAAACTTTTAGCCTTAAATCAAAAGATAAGAAATGATAAAAAAGTTGAAGTTATTCTATTAAGCAGAAATACTGCTGATACTGGCTTAAGAGTATTTAATTCTATTCAGTATCATGGACTGGATATTAAAAGAGCTGCATTTTGCGGAGGGTGCAGCCCACATACTTATGCTAAATCTTTTGGAGCTCAATTATTCCTTTCTACAGAATTTTCTGATTGTAAATCTTCTATCCAAAACGGAGTTGCTGCAGCGAGAATAATTCCATCAGGTAAAACTGATTTAAATGATCAAATACTTAAAGTTGCTTTTGATGGAGATTCAGTGATCTTTTCCGAAGAGTCACAAACAATTTTTGACGGAGAAGGCTTAACAGCTTTTGATGAAAATGAAAGGATATTAGCAAAAAAGCCTCTCTTAGGAGGTCCTTTTAAACCATTTCTTTCTGAACTTTATAATATCCAGCAAGAATTTCCCTATAAGGGCTGTCCTATAAGGATAGCTCTCGTAACTGCAAGATCGGCACCTTCGCATGAGAGAGTGATAAGAACTTTAAGAGATTGGGATATAAGAATAGATGAATCTCTATTCTTGGGTGGTCTAGATAAAACTAAGTTCCTAAAAGATTTCGGAGCAGATATTTTCTTTGATGATCAAATAGATAATTGTGAATCTGCTAGTAAGAAGATTCCCACTGGCCATGTGATAAGGATTAATCAAAAAAATTATTCTTAAAAACAAGGTATAATTGTTGCTCAATATTCTTTTTGTATAACTACTGTTATTAATACATGGAACATATTTGCCTTGATTTAGAAGGGGTCTT
>CETH01075401.1_pt1 | contig 12228 bp, 12 predicted proteins | sample 361461 | NCBI WGS metagenome assembly CETH01 (sample SAMEA2622695, study PRJEB7988) | marine metagenome | isolation source: saline water (ENVO:00002010), including
ATGTAATCTCAGGTCTAGTTGCTGCTGGAGGTATGGCAGCTGCCATGTCTACTGCAGATGGTTTAATTCTAGCAATTGCGAATGCGATCTCTCATGACGTATATTATAAAATGATAGATCCAAAAGCAGAGACAGCAAAAAGACTACTTGTTGCAAGGGTATTACTTGTAGTAATTGGTTTTGCTGGAGCAACTATTGCAGCAATGGAGATCCAAGGAATCTTGGGTTCAGTAATATGGGCTTTTGACTTTGCGATGTCTGGTTTGTTCTTCCCGCTTGTACTAGGTGTATGGTGGAAAAGAGCTAACAAAGAAGGTGCTATAGCTGGTATGGTCCTTGGTCTAGTTTCTGGTTTTGCGTACTTAATTTGGGTACGTAACGGTGGAAGTGGATTCCTAGGAATTACTCAGTTAACTTTTGGTATCTTTGGATCAGCTGTGAGTTTAGTAGCAATGATAGTTGTGAGTTTAATGACTCCAGCTCCAAATGCTTCAACTCAAAAAATGGTTGATGATGCTAGGGTGCCTGCGGGTTCTCAAGTAATAACACAAAAATAAATAATCTTTTTAAGGGGCGATTAATTTCGCCCCTTTTATTTAACATTATTATCCAATATAAATTTGTTAATGTCCGCTAATTTTCATCCACTTGTTTACATTATAGATTATTTACTAGGAATTATAATGTGGACTTTAATTGGAAGAGTTGCGATGAATATATTTCAAAGGGAAGACTCTCATTTTTTTTTTATGAGAGTTTTTGTAAAATTTACTAACCCACTTTTATCTATTTTTAAGCCTATTACTCCTTCATTTATAATAGGACCTTTGATACCACTTTATGTGGCTTGGTTCTTTTTTATGATTAGGTTCTATTTGATGCCATATGTTTTGGGATATTCAGTAATGGGAATGCTTTCTTTTCCACTTGAAAGTGAGATATCAAGACAAATTTATCAATTTTTTAATTCGATAAAATTTTAAAAATTGATACTAATGAATCTAGTATTCAATGAAAAAAATACAAATTTCACCCTCAATTTTATCAGCTGATTTTAGCCAGCTAGGTAATGAAATCAGAAGACTAGAAAAAGCGGGGGCTGATTTAATCCATGTTGATGTGATGGATGGTCATTTTGTTCCTAATTTAACAATAGGTCCACCTGTTATTAAAGCTCTTAAAAAAGACTGCTCAATTAAATTTGATGTTCATTTAATGATTTCACCGGTGCATAAATATATAGAAGCTTATTCTGATGCGGGTGCAGACATTATCACTATCCACCCAGAAGCTACTAAAGATTTATTAGCTTCAATCTCTAAAATTAAGGAATTAAAAAAAAAGGTTGGGGTATCTTTAAATCCAGAAACAAAGGTTAGTGTAATTAAAGATTATTTAAATCAAATTGATTTAGTTTTAATTATGAGTGTTAACCCTGGTTTTGGTGGTCAAAAATTTATGCCCGAAGTTTTAGATAAAATTAAAGAACTTAAAAATATTCAAAAAGAGGAAAATATAGATTTTGATATTGAAATAGATGGTGGAATAAATTTTGAAAATTCAAAAATTGCAGTTGCAGCAGGTGCAAATATTCTAGTCTCAGGAACTACAATATTTAAAAGTAATAATGGAGACATAAAAAAAAATATTGATTTATTAAAATCTTCGTAATTAAATGATTTTAAGAAATTCCTTAAATTTCATTAGTCAAATTTTTTCAAGTACATCAAATCAAATAAGAAAAATCTATCTAATTTCAGATTATTATGACAAAAAAATATCAAAGATTTATAATGAGGATATATTTTATAAACCAAGCCCACACCTTCTTTCTTCATTAATAAAATACCAATCAAAGAAAATTAATGTAGATGATATTGCAACTGAAAATCTATGGGATAACGAAAATACAAAAAACAAAAATTTCAGAAAACTGAATAGTTTTTATTGGTTTTTTAGTCTTGATTTAAAATCATCTAAAAAAAAAACACAAAAAATAATATCAAATTGGATTGAAAAAAATTCTAAATATAATTCTAAAAGTTGGGAATTCGATTTAACCTCAAAAAGAATTATAGCTTGGCTTTCAAACCATAATTTAACAATTCAAGAAAGCGATAAAGATTATCTTAATCTGTTAATCAAAATGATACAGAAACAAACTAATCACTTAATGAATGAAATAAATAATTCAAAAATAATTTATGATAAAATGATTGGCTGTGCCGCTATTATTTTAGTTGGTCTTTGCTATAAAGATGAGAAATACTACCTTCCATATGGAATAAATTTAATAAAAAAGATATCTAACCTAGCTTTTGATAACTATGGATTTCCAAAATCTAGAAATATTAAACAGTTAATCTATTATTTGAAATATTTCATCTTAATAAGAGAGTGGTTTCAAGAAGCTCAGATGGAAGTTCCAGAGCATATAAACGAAACTATTTATTATTTAGGTCAAGGGTACGCTTTTTTTTGGCAAAATATTAAATCTGATGTCTTGATGAACGGAAATAACATTTCTAATAACACTGAATTTGACCATTATCTAAAAAGATTTAGCTACTCATTTAAAAACATAAACAAAGAATTTGGAGGTTATGCAATTTTATATAATAAGAAGATATCCATAGTAATGGATGTTGGACCTCCTCCTTCTACCAAATTTTCCTCAAAATATCAATCTGGAGCACTTTCTTTTGAAATAAACTCTAATGGTAAAAAATTAATTAGTAACTGTGGATATTATGAAGGTAGAAACAACAAACTAGTTGAACTTTCAAAATCAACTGCAACTCATAGTACATTGGTTATTGATGATAACTCTTCATGTCGTTACAAAAAATATGATGATAATTATTTAGTGGATTATGGTTTAAAAATTTTAAAAAAGAATATTATTTTTGAAAAAAATTACTGGAAAATAAGTGCTGCTCATGATGGATATTGTAAGAAATATAATACGACTCATGAAAGAGAGATTGAGTTTTATCCTGAACAATTTAAATTTGTAGGAACAGACAAAATCTTAAATAAAAAAATTAATCTAAATATTAAATTCGATATCCGATTTCATCTAGAGCCTGATGTAAAATTAATGAAAACTCAAGACAACAATGCAATTCTAATAGAGTTGGATGATGAAGGATGGAAGTTTACTTGTAGTAACTTTGATATAAATATTGATAATGGATTATATTTCGGTAATAAAAATTCTTATACTCAAAATCAAAATATTTTTATTTCTGGAATAACAAATAATCAAAATGAAAATATCTTATGGCAATTAAGTAAAATTTGATGAAAAAAATAAAAAGAGCTTTAATTTCTGTATCAGACAAAAAAAATTTAAGACCATTATTAAAAATCTTAAAAAAAAACAAAGTTGAAATAATTAGTTCTGGTGGAACGCATAAAGAAATTAAAAAATTAAAATTCAAATGTACTGAAATTTCAAAATACACTGGTTTTCCTGAAATATTAGATGGAAGAGTTAAAACTCTTCATCCAAAAATTTATGCTGGAATACTAAACAAAAGAGATAACAAATCTCACCATAATGATTTAATTAAAAATAATTTTAAAAACATCGACCTTTTAATTGTAAATTTTTATCCTTTTGAAGAAACTTTAAAAAATTCTTTTAATCACTCAAAAATAATTGAGAATATAGATATAGGTGGTCCAACTATTGTTAGAGCAGCAGCAAAAAATTATAGAGATGTAACAGTCATTACTTCAAGTTCACAGTACAATGAGCTTATTAACGAAATGGTAAAGTTTAATGGCTCAACATCTAAAAGCTTTAGAGAAAAGATGTCTCAAATAGCTTTCGCAGAAACATCTTACTACGATGCTATAATCTCAAATTATTTAAATAAAATAACTAAAAACTATTTTCCTCAAAAAAAGATTATTTACGGAAATTTAATTGAAAAGCTTAGGTATGGTGAAAATCCTCATCAACAAAGTGCTATATATTCACAAAATAACTTTTTAAAAATTAAACAACTACACGGCAAACAATTAAGCTATAACAATTATAATGATATTTTTGCAGCATTGACAATTTCTAAATCTTTACCAAAAAATATTGGTACCGTAATAGTAAAACATACAAATCCTTGTGGAGTATCAATTTTAAAAGATAGTGTTAAGTGTTATAAATCTGCTCTGGCTTGTGATCCATTAAGTGCTTTTGGCGGAATAGTTTCTTGCAATTTTAAAATAAATAAAAAACTCGCATTAGAACTAAACAAATTATTTCTTGAGGTAATAATTGCAAATAGAATTGATAGCGATGCTCTTAAAATTTTAAAAAAGAAAAAAAATTTAAGATTAATTGATGCTTCAGATTTTGATTTTACTGAAATTTTAAGATTTAATTCTGCTAATGAAAATATGTTAATACAATCAGAAGATAAAAAAAAATTTATAAAAAGTGATTTTAAAATTGTATCAAAGAAAAAACCAACAAAGTCTCAATTTATTGATTTAATGTTTGCTTTTAATATATGTCGGTATGTAAAATCAAACGCGATTGTTTTGGCATCTAATAAAACTACTACTGGTATTGGCTCGGGCCAAACCAGCAGGGTGGATAGCTGTCAAATAGCAATAGATAAAATGAAAAAATTTAATAGATCCTCATCAGATTTGGTAGCCGCTTCTGATGCTTTCTTTCCATTTGTAGATGGAATTGAGAAATTGGTGCAAGCAGGTGTCAAAGCTGTGATCCAACCAGCAGGATCGATTAAAGATAAAGAAATTATTAAATTTGCAAACGAAACAAAAACTGTTCTAGTGTTTTCAAAAACAAGACATTTTAGACATTAGTAATTTGATCAATTTTAGCTGCTAAAATAAAATCATTTTCAGATAGGCCCTCAATAGCGTGAGTAGTAATATTAATCTTTGCATAACCCCAACCAAAAATAATATCTGGGTGATGCCCTTCCTCCTCAGATATTTTACCAACATTATTTACAAAGTTTTGACTTTCTTTGAAATTTCTAAAATCAAATTTTTTTTCTAATAAAAAAACATTTTTATTATTTTTTACTACACTCCATCCATCTACTTTTTTTTGATATTTATGAATTTCCGAAACATCAAATGGGAGAATACCACCTTCACATGGGGTACATTTTTTATTTTTTAATTCATTCATATTTTAAATCCTTTAATTCATTCATAAATTGATTTTTAATTTTATCTGATATCTCTTTTGGTAACAATTTTTCCCATCTATTATTAAAACCAAGATTAAAAAAATTTATTGATTTTCCATCTTTGGAAACTGCGCTTTCGCCAAAACCATGGATTTTTTCTTGATTCTTTAAGTTTGAAAAATTTGTAGAATTTATAGAATTCATCATTTTTTCCTCATTGATATCATTATTAGTACCTTTTAAATCTTCAACAAAATTTAGAATTTTTTTAAATTCTTCAAAAGTGTTATCTCTAAGATCTTCATATTTTATTATTAAAGTTTTAAAATTTATATTATTTTTCCAAGACCAATAATGATTTGACCATGTTCCTAAAAAAGTAAAATTACTATAATCTTCATCAGCTGTTTTAAAAGATAATGAAGAATTTTTATCTATCATTTTAGCGTATGCTTTATCTAAATCTAAAGAATAATGATTACACATTGATGAAATAACATTTCTTGGATCTCTAGTTATATAAATTGCTCCTGCAGTTTCAGATGAAGTTGTAAATTTATTTCCAAAATATTCTTCAAGAGAATTATGTGTTTTAAGAAAATAAAATTGATCTTTTTTAAAATAAATTTTTTGATTAGGAATCCAATTACTCGCTGCATCTAAAAAAGTATAAGATTTTTTAGACGAATATGTTAATGCGGGAAACTGTTTTATATTTAATAATAATTTAAAATCAAACTTACCTTTTTTAGAATAATAATATGATGACAAAAAAGACCTAACGTATGTGTTACCGCTTTTTGGGTAAGATGCAATCCAAATTATCATAGTCTTTCTTTAATGGAGCGGGCAAAGGGGGTCGAACCCTCGACCTTCTCGTTGGCAACGAGACGCTCTACCACTGAGCTATACCCGCAAAAAAATTTATTATATTTCTCAATTATATAAATGCAAGAAATATGAAAAATGATTTAATGATAGTGTAATTCTTGTAAACTTTCTTTAAAAATTTCATTAAGTTTGTCTGTAAAACTACTGTCAAAAATTTTTTGCCAATTATTTTTAGGCCCAAGATGGAAGAATGGTACTTTATTATTATCTTGTTTTTTAGATTTTATAGACTCCGAAAAACCGTAATTTTTTTCAATTTTTTTTAGTTTTTCAAAGGATGTAGAATTAATTGCTTTTTGAGCTTTTAATTTATTAAAATTGAAATTTAATTGACAAGTTTTGTTTATGAAATTAATTAATTCTTTAACAACATTAAATGTTTGATTGATTAAATCTTCATACTTAATCAATTTTACTGGAAAATCATTATTATTAATCCAAGATTTATAATTTTTTTCCCATGAACTTATAAATTGAAAATCACTATAATCGTTTTTTTTAAAAAAATCATAAGTAAATTTTTTTTCATTAATCATAAAATTTAATGCTTCCTCTTTTTTCATTTCAAAGTGATTCATGATAGAGGTTATAACATTTCTAGGATCTCTAATTATATAGACAGCTCCGATTGAGTTATATTTATTAGAAAATTCATTATTATTCAACGAACCATAAACATTATGAGTTTTAAAAAATTTTATTTTTTTTTCTTTGTTAATTATCTCTTGAGCTTTAATCCAAAACTTTGATGTAGAAGTTGGGATACTTTTATCATAACTAAAATTAGCAAAATATTTTTTTTCCGGAAACTGTGGAATACTTTTTAAGATTTTGTCATTAGTAAAATTACCATCTTCAGTAAAATAATAAGCACTTAAGACAGATCTTAACCAGGTGTTTCCATTTTTAGGGTATGAGGCAATCCAGAAAATCATTTATTATTTATATTTTAAAGGTATACTTAAGCTTAAAATAATGAAATTACCAAAAAAAATAGCAATTTTTCCTTTAAGCAATTTTATAATTTTTCCTAAAACAACTGTACCACTTAATATATTTGAACCAAGATATGTTGAAATGGTTAATGATAGTATGAAATCAGAAAAATTTATTGGCATGATACAGCCTAAAAGCACCCAGAAAAACGAACTTGTTGATGTAAAACTTCATGAGATAGGATGTTTAGGTAAAATAACAAACTTTGAAAAAACTGACGATGGCAGATATTTAATTGATTTAAAAGGAATTATTAGATTTAAAATAGATAAAGAATTAAATTCAGGTAAAAAATATAGAGAATGTGAAGTAAATTATGAATCCTATATTGAAGATTTAAATGAAAAAAAAGAAGATATAAAATTTTCTGACTTAGAGTTAATATTTAAAGACTTGAAAACATTATTTGAAAGAAGAGGATTTATAATAAATTGGAAGGCTCTACAGAAACAAAGTTTAGATGAAACAATTAACGCTTTATCAATGGCATCTCCTTTTAGCTTAGAGGAAAAACAAGTTTTGTTAGAGGCAAAAAGTTTAGATTTAAGAAAAAATAAAATCGCAGAAATTTTATCCACATATACTTTTGATGAATATCACAATACAACTATTCAATAAATTTAAACTCTAAAACCATTATCAGCAAATTTTTTAAAAAAAGAATTGATGGTTGTATTTTTACCTACAATATTTACGGAGTTTCTAATTAAATTTGAGCTAATTTTACTCTCAAAATTAAATAATTCATAAATCCAGTCAATACCAGTTGAAAAAAGATAATTTGTACTTCGTGATTTTTTTTCAAACTCATTACATATGGACTTATCTAAATCCAAACCTAAATTAATTCTTTTATCAATTAAATCTGACAAAATTTTAATATCCCTCAAAGACATATTAAATCCTTGTCCTGCCAATGGGTGGATTTTATGGAGTAAATCACCAAAAGCAAGAATATGATCTTTATAATATTTTCTTAGATGAGATGATCTTAGTTTAAAAAAATTATAATCATTAATGTTTGTTATTGAATAGATAGGATTATATTTTTTTATAAAATTTTTGATGTCAAAATTACTTTTTTTGTCTTTTGTTCTCATAGAATAAACTATAGAAGTTTGTTTTTCTGAAATAGGTAAGAAAGCTATTGGGCCATTGTTAGTAAAATTTTGGAAAGCAGTATTATTATTAATAACTCTTTTATGATCAATAATACTTGTATATGCAAAACTATTGTAATCTTTATATATCTTGTTGGAAAAAAATTTTTTTGTAAAATAATGATTAGGATTACAATTAATTATCAATTTATAATCCTGTGAAATAATTTCTTTAGAGTTAACAATATTTTTAAATTTTATAAATTTATTTTTTTTTAATTTTTTTTTTAATAATTTATATAAATCATAATTTTTGATAATAGAAAAAATTTGATTATAATTATCAAATTTTAATATTTCATCTTTGGAGTTTTTTTCTGTGTAAATTTTAATTTTTTTTATTTTCCATGAAATTTTTCCAAGATCTATTTTTTCGTCATTAAGGTAATCAATGTTAGATTTTGAAATCCCTAAGGTCCTGGTTTTATCGTATTTGTTATCTTTTTTAGATGCTAAAATATCAACTGCTAATTCTTTTTGAGTTAATACTTGAGCCAATGTATAGCTGACTAATCCATCACCAATAATACAAACTTTCATAACAAATTAATTTTAACAATAAAAATTAGGTGATACAAAGTGATAAATTTGATTCATTAAAATGAATATTAAAAAAATAGCCAATAAAATACTACAATTCACAGTTAATAGAGTGATTGAGATTTTTGGTTCTTCGCTATCTATAATTGGTCTTTTACTTTTAATATCATTACTATCTTACTCCCCAAGCGATCCTAATTTTATTTTTCCTGAAAATACAAAAATACATAATCTTTTAGGTTTTCAAGGTAGTTATATTTCAGATTTATTTTTTCAGTCAATTGGGATTATTGCTTACTTGTTATCTTTAACTCTTATCATCACCGGTATAAATGTTTTTAGAAGTAAAAACTTATTTTTAATAATTGAAAATATTTTTTTTGCTATTTTATACTGTAATATTGGTTCATTATTCTTCGATTTTTTTCATCAAAATGCCTTCGATCTATACATTAATGGAAATGGTGGATTCGTTGGACAATATTTAAGCCAAACTTTTTTTGCTAACTTAATCAATTTGCAAACAACATTTTTTTATTATTTTTTAATAATCTTAATTTTAAGTTTATTTTTAATAAGTATTAATTTTAGTCTTAAAAAATTTATATTTTCTTTAAAAAAAATTATTAATTTTTTAAGTAAAGATAATAGCAAATCTTATACAGATAAAAGTGAAATAATTAATGAATACATCCCTCAAGATGAAATTAGAAATTTAATACAAGAAGACCTTCCTTTTATTAAGGCAGAAAAAATTAAAGAAAATGAGAAAACTAAATTTAAACTTCCAAGTTTAGATTTATTAAAAACTCCAACAAAAAAAGAAAGAGAAAACCCTAACAAAGATGAAATTCATAATCCTGAATTTCTTGAAAAAATTTTATTAGATTTTGGTGTGAATGGCACTATCAATAAAGTGAGTCATGGTCCTGTTGTTACACTAAATGAGTTCGAACCAGCTGCAGGTGTTAAGGTGTCAAAAATAATTAATTTATCTGATGATATAGCTAGAAATACAAGTTCAGAGTCTGCACGTATTTCTGTTATTCCCGGAAGTAATACAGTTGGTATAGAATTGCCTAACCCCTCAAGAGAGAATGTCTACTTAAGTGAAATTTTAAATAATGCCGATTTTAAAAAAAAAGAGATTAAATTGCCAATTGCTTTAGGGAAAAATATTTCTGGTGTACCTATGATCGGTGATTTGGTTTCTATGCCACATTTGTTAATCGCTGGTACAACGGGTTCTGGTAAATCAGTTTGTATAAACACAATTATTTTGTCTCTTCTTTACAGACTAACACCTGAAAAATGTAAATTTATTTTAATAGATCCTAAAATGTTAGAACTTTCAACATATGAAGGTATTCCTCATTTAATCTGTCCGGTAATAACTGAGGCTAAAAAAGCGGCTTCTGTTCTTGGTTGGGTCGTTAAAGAAATGGAAAGCAGATATCGATTGATGACAAAGGAGGGAGTTAGAAATATTGATAGTTATAATGTAAAACATAAATTGCCAATGCCCTATATAGTTGTAGTTGTTGATGAAATGTCAGATTTAATGCTCGTGGCCGGTAAAGAAATAGAAAATTATATTCAAAAATTATCGCAAATGGCCAGAGCAGCTGGGATTCATATAATTATGGCTACCCAAAGGCCAAGCGTAGATGTAATAACTGGTACTATTAAAGCCAATTTTCCAACAAGAATTTCGTTCCAAGTAACATCCAAAATAGACAGTAGAACAATATTAGGGGAACAAGGTGCTGAACAATTACTAGGTAAAGGGGATATGCTTTACATGTCATCAGCTAATAGAATTTTACGAATTCACGCTCCTTTTGTATCTGACAATGAAATTGATAAAATTAATAACTTTTTGAGATCACAAGCAGAACCTGATTACGTAGATGAAATATTAAATTTTGCAGATGAAAGAGAAATTGGTGATGGATCTAAAAATAGTGGTGATAAAGATGAACTTTATCAATCAGCATTAGAAATTATTAAGTCAGAAGGAAAAGCTTCTACATCTTTTTTACAGAGAAAATTACAAATTGGCTACAATAGAGCAGCTAGAATTATTGATATGATGGAAGATGAGGGGATTGTTAGTAAAGCAAATCATGTTGGTAAAAGAGATGTTCTTTGATGAAAAAGATTTTATTAATATTTTTATTTATTAACCTTAATAGTTATGCATTAAGCTCAGTTAAAGAAAATATAATTAATAGTTTGAAAATTACTAATAACTTGAGTTTTAATTTTGAACAAAATATTAATGGTAAGATCGAAAAAGGAAGCTGTGTTATTGAGTACCCGAAAAAAATATTTTGTAAATATAATAAATCAAATAACAAAGTTTTAGTCTCAAATGGTGAGTCGCTTGTGATTAAAACTAAAAGTGGAAGTTATTATCGATATTCTATTGAGAGTACACCTCTAAATTATATTCTCGATAAAGCTTTTTTAATAAATGAAATTAAAAATTTAAAAGAAAGAATTATTAATGATAAATTTATAAATTTCACTATTTTTAAGGATGAAAATGAAATTAATATTTTTTTTGATATAAATAATTTCAATCTAATAGGTTGGCAAACGTTAGATGTTTATCAAAATTTAAATATTACTTATCTCTCTTCTTTAAAAAAAAACAAAATATTAAAAAAAAATATCTTTAAACTTCCATCTGTAAATTAAATATTAATAGTCTCTTTATTATAAATTTTCATACCTCGTGCTAAATAGTTTTTCAAAGCATTTTCATGATCTAATGTACATGTGTGAACCCAAACTCGTTTGATATCTTTTTTTTCAAAAGATTTTTTGATTGCAGTTGAAAGGAGGTATCCTCCTAATTTTTTATTATGGTATTCCTCTAATAAACCAAAATAAGCAATTTCAATTTCCTTAAGATCTGAATGAAATATTAGCTCAAAATAACCAGCAAGATCATTTTTAACTTTCAGAATAAACGTTTGAACTTTTTGATCTGAAGAATATTTTATCCAATCAGACTCTGTCCAAACTAGACGATCAGTCCACTTATGTTTTTTACCAATATTTTTATAAAAAAATTTATTTATTTGAAAATTATCAGGTTTTACAAGGTTAATTGAACACTCTGTCTTAGGGGATATGCTCTCAATTAGAGCATTTATAGACTTAATCTCTAAGTAATTTCTATCTATAGTTTTTTTCACTCAACCATTTTTCCTACTTTTTCACCACCAAATAAATGGAAATGTAAATGAGGAACTTCTTGTCCCCCATCTTCGCTTATATTTGCTAATGCTCTGTAGCCTTTTCCTGTATCAACTGAAATTTTTAGTTTTTTTGCAACTATGTTAATTCCTTTCAATAAACCAACCATTTCATCTTGACTTGCATTTGAACTAAAATCATCAAGATCAACATATTTTCCTTTAGGAATAACTAACGCATGAATTTTTTTTTGGGGATTG
>CETH01025464.1_pt1 | contig 12218 bp, 23 predicted proteins | sample 361461 | NCBI WGS metagenome assembly CETH01 (sample SAMEA2622695, study PRJEB7988) | marine metagenome | isolation source: saline water (ENVO:00002010), including
GGAAGGAAACGAGGAACATTTTCAGAGCACGTGACTGCTCGTCGGCAGCACCGTCTAGGAGATCGTCCCTCAGCCAATAGAATAGAGCGCCCCAATAGACTGTGACCATTATCGCCAGACCAAGCCCGCTCGGCCGACGTTCAACCATTCAGATCACTCCTCTTCCCACTCGCCCCAGTCGCCGTCTCCGTCTCCCAAGGTGACGGACCCGCCTGCGGCTTCTATCTTCTCAATTGCTCGAGCGCTTGCCTCTGGTACAGTGATGTGTAAGGCGCGCTTGACACTGCCCTTACCGAGCAGCTTGTCGTAACCTAGTTCGCCCAGGTCGATTGAATCGCCCTCAGCCAATTTAGCTGTATCTTCGAGATTGATTGTCACATTGACATTTCTTAGACTCGGATGGCGGTTGAATCCGTACATACCCCAGTGCCTTGGCATGTACTTTAGTCGAGTCATCAGCCTGTGCTTGTTGATACCGGCATTACCACGGCCACCACGCTTACCAGCACCGCGGCCGGCCTTCTTGCCTCGGCCGTGATAGCGGCTACGTCCTCGGAATTTGTTTGTTCTTGATACCATAGAAATCCCTCACATCATCCTTCCAGCGAGATCAGTGATTGCTTCACCTCTGAATCCAAGGGCGCCTCCCACGGTGAAGCTTCGCTTGATTCCACCCCAGCCCTTTGGACCTCTAGGCGGATGTAGCCTGAATACTGGTTTCATGCCGTCGATGTCGCCAGTTCCAGCATCACCAGAGGCGATTGCCTTCGATGCTGCCTTGATTGTAGAGTACTCACTACCTGCCTTGACAGAAGCGTTGGTCACCGGCTTGTCGCCAACCAATCGACCGCGCTCGGAGATTAGTGTAGCGATTGTATCGGCGTCGACCTCTCCCCATGTGATGTAGTCCTTGGCCTTATGTAGCATACCAGCATAAGCAGGAGTGTCTGGAATCAGTACTGCGTGGTTGACTCTAGTAAGATTGAGCATCGACATTGTGTGTCTAATCTTCGGCTTGACGCCGCGGTCACTGCGGACTCTGATTACTAGAAAGGTCATCCTATATTCCTCCCTTCTGTGATGTTGAGTCTCTGCCTGTCAGCATCAGTAATCCTAGTACGGTTGAGCTCAATTAGTGCGTTGAATGTCGCCTTAGCGAAGTTGATAGTGGTGCGGGTCTGTCCTGCTGAGCGAGACCACACATCGGTGATGCCAGCAAGCCCTAGAACTCTGCGTCCATAGTCGCCAATAACCAGGCCCTTTCCTGCAGGGGCTGGCATCAAAGTAATTCGAGTTGAGCCCGAGCGGCCCGTGACCTTGAATGGAATGCTGTTTCCAGGACCTTCTGAAGACTCCCAAGAGCCATTTCCTCTCATGACAGGGATTAGGTTCAGCTTGGCCTTGTCTATCGCCTTGCGGATTGTGCTTGCGACCTCTTTGCCCTTGCAGATAGATAGTCCTACATAGCCATCAGAGTTACCGACTACACAAAGGACATTGAATCGAACTCTACGACCTGAGTCGGTCATCCTCTGAATCATATTGACTGAGAGAACATCGTCAGTAAGATCAGGAAGTAGTGCATCAACTATCTCTACTTCTCTGATTGGAAGCCCGGAAGAAATTGCTTGCTCATATGTGTGGATTTCTCCGCTCATGACCATGCGACCTAGCCTTGTTCTAGGCTGCCAAGTTCTCAGTCCTGCTAGTGGATCTGGGCCGCGGCGACGAGGTTCCTTCTGCTCTTCTGGAGGAGCCAGTGCCATAGCTAGTCCGGGTGCCAGAACCTCTGGTACTTCTGGAGTCTCTTCAGTCTGCTCTACTTGGTCTTCGCTCATCCTGATGCCTCCTCAATAGTACTCTTTGCTGCATCTACTGCTGCAGCAAGTGATTTGTCAATATGTGCTCCGTTGACTCTGTCGTCAGAAGGCAGAACTCCTTCTCCATGTGGTACATCCAGTCCAGCATCAACCATGCCCTTCAGAGCAGCGAAGATGCGGTTACCTGGAGATGAAGCGGCTAGGCCAATATCTAGTATAGCGCTGTCATGGCCCGCCGATAGAGCCGCCTTACCTAGTGCAAATCCGGCCACATAGCAGGCAGGAATTGACTTCGTAGATGCTCCTGCTGGCCATCCATAAGTGGCTAGATTATTACCACACACAGAAGCAACAATTCTGTCGCCTTCTGGGTCAAATTGGGCCAATTGGCAGACTACTTGAGTGTTAGAGACTCTGACTATGGCTCGAGGAGCTCCTCCTCTGAGCATTCTGAGCCTTCTTCTGTAATCCGTCTTACCGTTGCGCCTTCGCTTGAATCGAAGTCTCTGACTCTTTCCGTGTGCCATCACTCATCGCCTCCTAGGGTGACTCCATCGAGTTCTATGTTCGTACGCATGTGCGCAATCGAACGGTATGATCCGCCCTTCGCCTTTCGGTAGTAGTAGCGATATTGAGAAGGAGTGAGTTGTTCAGTGCCTCGGAGTTCCTTTAGCTGTCTCCTCTGTGCTCGAATTAGACTCATCCAGCGCTGCTTCTTAGGATTCCTTGAGTTGGCACTACCTTTTCGCGAACCTTGTCCCTTTCGACGGCCCTTGGCCCTCTGGGCATCTGCCTTCCTCGCTCTAACACGGCTGGTTCCCTTGATTGGCTTGGCCTTGATTAGTCCCTCTTCAATCAATCCGCGAACATCGTCCTTCTGGACAGCACTAGAAATTTCGTCCAGATAATCAGGGTGAATCCACACCCTATGGAGACCCACAGTTCTGCCCTCCTTCTGAGAAAGAATCTGGGCAGCCATCCTGCGCTGATTTGTAATCATCATTGCATGTCCCCCTTGCGCTGGAAGCGCCTTCTGTTAAGCACTCTAAGGCCGAGATCGTCAGCTCTATCGTGAATTTGTGCTCTCTTCCTATTGCCGACTCTGGCGCCGATTCGGACTGCCTGTCGCTCAGGATCAATACCATCAAGATCGGTTGGCTTGTGAACCATTACTTCCTCGAATCCAGAAGGATGTAGTCCTCTCACAGATGCAATCTTGCGATATCCGACTCTGGCCATAGGTGATCTGTACTTTTTATTCACTCTCTGGCTAGATTGCATGCCCTTTGGCTTCCTCCAGCCTGTCTTTGAGAGTCTCCTGTACCTGAACCATTCCTGCCTTCTGAAGGCTGGCTGCTTTTTCTTCTGTGAGTTTAGTACAGCAATGTCGGCTGTGATTGTGTCATCCAATACGGGCTTCTGGCGGGCTACATGGAAGTCGTCCCACTCGTCGTCAAAGAAGTCATCATCTGCATCTTCTTCGAATTCTTCACCGAAGTCTTCCTCAACATCTTCGACTTGTTCTACTGGCTCTTCTGCAACATCCGAGGAGTCATTTTCCTGTAGTCTTGCAACGAGTTCGGCCTTCTTGCCAGAGACGGGTAGGTCGCGCTCGCGGAGCAAATCTTTCAGATCGGCGACAGTGAGTGATTCGTATTCAGTCATATTTTCACGCTCCCTTTGAGACGATGTAAATTCCATCTTGGAACACTCTTCTATCTCGCTTCTTGATCTTACATGCTCGTTCGATATTTGCTGCAGTCTGGCCAACCTTCTCGCGGTCAGCACCCTTGACTAGGATTTCCGTCTTGTTCTCGACTCTTACTTCAACTTCGGCGGGAGTCCAAGGTAGCTTTGCTACTCTCGGGACCTTCTCTCCGAACAGATTTGTGATTATGAGTTTCTGACTCTCGACTTTGAGGCTCATCGGGAAGTGACTGAATACAGCCTTCAAGCGATACTCGAAGCCTTCGTCGATACCTCTTGCCATATTCCTCAGATGCGCCGCCCATGTGCCAGCGATGGCTTTGTCGGCGCGACGTGGTAGATTACAGAATACTTCGATTGCCGAGTCGGCTTGTCTGACTTCCACACTTTGGTGGCGGAACTCTCTCGACAGCGACTGCCCGTCCTTAGCCAATGTGACAGTATTGCCATTCATGCTAGCGCCTACTCCATCGGGTAGGCGAATTAGATGCGAGATGTGGTCAAGCTTCGGCATTTCCTTTTCCTCCTAGAATATGTATGCGAGAAGTCGTCCACCGACTCTCTCCTTCTTCGCGTCATAGTGGTTCATGACACCCTGATTTGTGGTTAGAATCAACAGACCTAGGTCTCTTGCTGGTAGATATCTTGACTCCCACTTTTCGTAATCGGAGCGCTTTACCGAGTGTCTCGGCTTGATGACACCGCAGTGATTGATTGCACCGATTAGTTCGATTCTGAAAGATCCTCCTCGTCCGTCCTCGATCCTCTGATACTCGCCGATGTAGTTCGAGGCCTGCATGATATCGAGCATGTTGCCTAGCATCTTGCTGGCCGGGTTAACGGTCACCTCGTAGTGACCGGCTTGCTCCGCATTGAAAATGCGGGTGAAGGCATCGCTAATTGGGTCAAACTGCATTTCTTTCACCTCATGAGTACTTCTTGAATCCAATATCTGGAGCGACATCTCTGAAACACTGCCTACACAGTCTCAGTCCGTGTCTTCGAATCATTCCACGCTTTCGGCCGCAACGTCGGCAGCCGTTTGAGCGTCCAATCTCCTTGCCATGATCGTGTGCCATCTAAATCACTCCTCCACTATCTCGAGCCCGAATCGCTCTGTAAACCACTTCTTGCTCTCTTCTGGGCCGACTCTGTGCCCATATCCGACACGTGACGAGCCCTGTCTTCGGCGAGAGACTCTGTGACCAGGCCTCTCAAGAACGATATTGATGTCCATTCCGAAGATGCCAATGTCTGGATCGTACTTCTGATCGGGGAAGTCAGTGTAGTCTGAAATTCCGAACGAAATATTACCCTGTGAATCAAAGTTGTACGAAGGAAGGGTATTCTGGCGGACCCAAAATGCATCCTTCAAGAAAGAATTGACTGAGTCTTGATTGCGAATTGTTACCTTGCAACCAATTGGAGCCCCTCTGCGAGTGCCGAGTTCTCTGTTAGTCTGAGTAGATAGAGTTCGTACTGGTGTCATTCCGGTCAGCACTTCGAGTACCTTCTCTGCGAGTTGTAGCCTCTGCCCGCCTTCTCCGACACCGATATTCACGGTGATTTTGGTAATCGAAGGTGTTAGCATAGGGTTGGCTCCTTCGCTCATGATTCAGCCCCCGGTATATCTGCAGATGATCCTATTACGAAAACATAGTCGGCTATAGTAGAGAAATCGTCGAACTGAACCTCATTGGCCTTAGATGAGCGTTTAACATCATGACCTCTGATAGTAGCTGTCTCACCAATGTGGCTTCCTCCAGTTAGGTAAGAGAGAGAGCCTTCTGTGAACTTGTGATGCGCGGAAATCTTCTGCTCTGGAAGTGCTAGTACGACGCTGTCTCCGGTACTGTATACAGATGCGTCATCCATGAGGATGTTGCGTCCGTCATGGAGGTGCAACTGAGTTCGGCCCCCGCGGATAGTGTTCTTGCCCATGACTCTGCATACCTTTGAGGCCGCATCTTTGCTAGAGATGGCACGGTAGCGTAGTTTGCCATTGGTGTCTAGGATGCAGCGGTAACTATTGTCTCCAACAGTTAGTACATCCATCAGACCTACGCCTCGGCCTCCATCTGTCTCAATTCGGCCATCAACCATCACCTGACGCGAGTGTAGGATTCGCTTGGCCTCACGGCGAGTGTGGGCAACACCCAACACATCACGTAGAATTAGAGCTAGAGGCATGCAGTTCTCGATATTGTGTCCGCCCGGGTTAGGCTTCTGGACCCAAATCGAGGATTTCCTAGGGAGGGGCCAACTACGAGGCATTACCAGTCTCTTGATGTGGCTTCTACTCATCTGATGCACCTCCGGATCTCTCTAGGAGTCTCTTGATTCTCAACTGGTCGCCGTCGAATAGTGAAGTGACGACAATGTTTGAGGCCCTTATTGGCACTCCCTCTTCCTTACCGTCTGCTGTGCTTGAAGTCATTCCATCGACATAGACTAGTGATCTTTCGGTGTCGACTGAAGCAACCTTTGCCTTGATTCCGCTTCGGCCCCTTGATTGGCCCAGGCGCTTACCGCGAGATTCTGACTTGACACTGTTGGGACTACCAAAGTCTCCTCGAACGACTTCGACCTCGTCTCCAACTCTAACTGTGACTGAGCGGATAGATTGGAGTTCGGGGTCGTCAGTGACGAGTCTAGCTCGAATGCGCTTCCTCTTGAGGTGAATAGGAGATTCGCTGCCCTTGAGGCGCTGCTTACCGGGTTTCTTGCTTACCATTCTCATCACCTCATATAATCTGCTTTGCCGTTGCGGCAATTCTAGGCCATCGCTCTGCTGCCTCTCTGCTGACAGGCCCCTTGATGTCCGAACCCTGGACCTCTCCCTTACGGTTGGTAATCACGCAAGCGTTGTCTTCGAATTGGACCCATGTTCCGTCTACTCTTCTAAATGGGCGGGATTGACGCACGATTACGGCGTCGAATATCTGGCGTCGGGTCTCGGGGGTCCCTCTGCGGACAGTGACTCTGATCATATCACCAACGCCTGCGGCCGGGTAGCGGCGAGCCACTCCTCCCTTCTTCAAGACGGTAATCAACTGGACCACTTTGGCGCCGGTATTGTCGACGCAGTCGAGCTTTGCCTGAGTTGGAAGTCCAGCAGTTACCTTGCCTGCTATTCCTCTCATTGTGAAGCCTCCTTCTCAATAACGCAGAACTTGACAGTCTTGGATAGTGGGCGGCATTCCATGATGCGGACCTTGTCGCCTATGCTAACTCCTCCGATACATGACGGTAAATGAGCAGAGTAGCGGCTAGTGCGCTTCTGGTATCGCTCATACTTCTTCATGTAACGAGTAGTCTGTCTCTCAACAACAATCGAGTCAGCCATCATGGATGAAGAGACTGTTCCTTCGATAATCTGGCCGCGTAGCCTTAGACTTCCGTAGAATGGGCAATTGTCATTACCGTCCCATTCTCCCTCTGGGGTCTTGACATCAACTCCTATGTCTCTCATCTCAGTCCCTCCTATACCTTCTGTTAATCCTGTCCTCGGGTCGCTGGGTCACAGAAGATCCTTCGATGACCTCTCCCGAATCGATTCTGAATGTGATTACATTCTTCGCTAGACGAACTCTTCCGTTGTCAGTAAGGACACGAATTGTCCTACGAGTCTCATCCAGAACAGTTCCTGTCAAACCAACTAGTGTCGGATCTAGCGATTCGACAACAGTGATTTTTCTGGACAACCATGGCATGTGCATTGCGCTCATCATCATCGCACCTCCACCTGATATCCATTCTGCTCTAGGACCTTAGCAGCCTTTCGCTTGTGGTCGCCCTGTAGTTCAATGGTGCGATCCTTGACGGTCCCGCCACTGGCGCATGCTCCCTTGAGAATCTTGGCCAATCCACCGAGGTCAATGGCCGAGTCATCGATTCCTTGAACTATTGTGACCATCTTTCCATACCTCCTTCTTTCTACTGAAATTGTCGCTTTCTGCTGTTCCTTGGCTATTTCTTGGCAAATGCATAGTTCATCAGGTAGTCCACATAGGTTGCATATACCCGCCATCTGCTTTACTCACTCTCCTGATTCATTCGTGTGAGCAATCTTGCTATGCTCCTTCTAGTCTGCTTGTAGGCTCCAGAATTAGAAGCCGATCCGCCCAAGGCCTGCTGTGAACGCAGTTGGAGCATTTCCTCTCTGAGTTCCTCCAGCATCTCTTGACGTTGTTCCGGGCTCATCGAGTCAATATCTCGAGATCTGATGTGTGACATTCACTCTTCCTCCTTTGATTCGATATCGGCCATCTTCTCGACCACTGAGTCTACCACTTCGTCGGCCTCGGGTGCTGGAATCTCTTCAGATTCAACATCTTCGGACATGTCATCGACGCTTGTCTCGAACATCGCAACCTCGGAGAGAGGGGGCAGTCCTGAGTCAGAGCGCTCTGTAATCATAATCTCATGTGGGAGTCTAACTCCTGGTCTCATGATTTTGACAGTGCAACCGATAGTCCCCAACTTCTTGACAGCGGTCGAGAATCCTTTATCCATGAACTCTAGGGCAGTCTCTCCACAGAACTTAATGTGACCCTGCTGGAACTTCTCCACCCTGTGACGAGCACCGGTAATCTTGCCGCTCAGCACAACTAAGCAGCCACGAGCTCCAGCATCCATAATCTGCTGAGCAGTTCCGTGACCGGCTCTACGGAAGAACCAACCTCTCTCCAGAGAACTTGCCAGCTTGCTGGCCATAATCTGAGCACTCAGGCGGGGTTCCTCGACCTCGTCGACATCAAGATGAGGTCGGTCGAGGTCGAAATCGTTCTTGAGTCTGTTTCCAAGCTCATGAATGACCTTACCTCTACGGCCGATTACCCTTCCAACCTGCTCGGCCCTTAGGCTAATCTTAGTGCCTTCCGGAGTCCTTGTGAATGTCAGGCCGGAGAAACCAGCGCGCTCGGTCTCACGGAGTAGGAACTCGCGGACAAGTTGTCGCTTGACATTGCGATCAACGAGGGCTCGAATTGTAGTCTGCTGCTTCATTAATTCACCTCAGAATAGTTCCTCATCCTCGCCCTCACCGTAGTGCTCAAGGAAAATCTCAAGATTAACTTGGTAGTGATTGCTAGGTGTAGCACGGCCCCGAGCACGTGGGCGCCAGTTTACTGCAACCTGCCCACGGTGGGCGGCGATGTGAGTAATTGTCATGTCCTCTGCATCGAGAGTATCGAAGCGCTGGCGAGCGTTGTCCATAGCGCTGTTGATTAGTTTGATGAATTCCTTAGAAGCCTTGTTCGGATACTTTCCAGGGCCCATCTTGCCCTTACGGTGGCCAGCCATCGTGTTTCCACCTCTGCCTCTACGGGAACGGCGTGTGTAAGGGATCGCCTTCTTCTTGGCGACTACATCTTCGAGATACTGAACTGCTGCTGCTGCGTTCATTCCACGAATCGCCTTTGCAATGTGGTAGCAGTGTTTGTGGTGGCAGTCGATGTTGACTGCGCGTGCCGTAACTAGATTGGAACCTTCCAGCAACTGGGTGTATCCAGACTGTGGCTGCCCTCCTCTTCTACTCATCTCTTTCACCTCACTTCAGTGCCACATGCTGTGACGAACGGGTAGCGCCCACACCAGGTCCGGTGTGTGTAACCGATTTGCGTGTATGGGCGAACTCACCCAATGCATGTCCGATCATCTCGGGCGCTATCTCGACTTTGACGAAATCCTTGCCGTTATGGATTCCAACTGTGGTTCCGACCATCTCTGGTAGTATGTACATACCACGGCAGTGGGTCTTGACAATATTTCCATTGTCGTTTGAGCGTACTCTGTCTAGGAACTTCTGGCACTCAGAACTCAGACCGCGAGATAAGGAGCGCTTTGCTCTAGACGGCATCAGCGTAGCGATGCATGGGGCTTCCATGTCGTCCTCGGGAGGATACAATGGTATCTCCTTGAGTTGCTCCATAGTGTATCCACGCCACAGGAATTCCTTCTTCCTACGCTCACTAATCCTTGAGCGACGCTTGCGAGCCTGGCGTCGTGCCAACTTAGGTGAGCGGAACACCTTCTTGGATCTCCTACGAGCCATTCTATGCACCTTCCTGCTCTCTTACTCTGCCGCGACCGGTTCGGCGCGGTGCGATGTTTCCGACCTTCTTACCCGGTGGAGCATTTCTGCTAACTGAGCTTGGTCCATGAACCGCCTGGTGGTTGCCTCCACCGTGAGGGTGGTCAACTGGATTCATTGCGACACCGCTGACTGTTGGGTATAGCTTACCTCTAGCCTTAGCGCGATAGTGTGCGGCCCCGGCCTTCATCAGAGGTTTCTCAGATCGGCCGTGGCCCGATAGAACTCCGATTGTAGCTCTGCAGTTTGCTGGCAGGTCCTTGACACGCCCACTTGGTAGTCTTACACGCACCCTATCATCGATTCGAGCCTCTAGGACTGCGGAGTTACCACCAGATCTAGCGAACTTACCGCCGTCACCGGGCCTTGCCTCGATGTTAGATATTGGAGTTCCCTCAGGAATCTGAGAAAGTTTGGTGACATTACCAGGTCGAAGGGAGACATTGTCGCCGAATGAAAGGCTCTGCCCCACTGAGATTCCTTCGGGGGCTGCGATGTGACCAATTGTTCCATCATCGAACTTGATTTTGGCTAGAGGAGCAGTATGCGCGGGGCTGTGAACCAAGTCCACGACCTCGCCGATCTTGTCATTGACGCGAGGGATCCTGTTAGAAGCAGGGAAACGATGGCTTGAGACCTTGTTCTTTGGACTCGATCCCCTGCGTTGTGAACGTGTGCGCTTACCCATCTCATGTACCTCCTTAGAACGCTCCCAACTTGAGAGCCGCCTCCTCGGCGTCGTATCCTTCGGCTAGTCGCACGCTAGCGTGCTTGCCGGTGATAGTGAATCTAGTATTGACCTTAGCAACCTTGACATCGAACATCTGCTCAACGGCATCTCTGATTTCGGTCTTTGTTGCATCCTTGTGGACGATGAACTCGATTCTGTTGTTGTTTTCGCGGTAGCCACTGTCCTCGTCGGCTACTCGCCTAGCTTCGAGTGTCTTCTCGGTAATCCAAGGCATGATGATTACGTCATACGGATCTACCATTGAAATCACTCCAGTGCCCCTATTGCCTGCTTTGTCCAAACAGTCAGGCGTCCGGCATCTCCGCCAGGCGCTAAATCTTCTGCGCATAGGTCCTTGGCGGCGACAACATCGACACCTGGGACATTTCCTGCCGCCTTGTGTAGTCCTTCCTTAGAGGAAACTACCACTAGTATGCTCTTCGGGGTACGATATCTACGGCCCCTCATCTTACCCTTACCGGCCCTAATTCCTCTGCCATTCTTGGCTCTCTCAAGATCAGCACCAAGTCCCAAACCTTCCATCATTGCGACGAACTTGCGTGTAGAGTACTGCAATGGCAGGGCCTCGACATCGTATCTCTCATCCGAGCCATCTCTTGACTCGACATAATCGTCGATGATGATTGGGAAGCGGACCGAGTCATCGAATTGATGTCCTCGGGCTGTGACAATGTCACGGTCGGCAGTAGCTGCAATGGCTGAGTTGCGAGCAACACGGCGCTGCTTTGAATTGACTTTTTGCGACCAGTCTTTGGCCACTAGAGGCCCGTGGGCCCTCCTTCCTCCACGAGTGTGAGGGTTCTGGGCACCGGTCCTCTGACCGGTCTTACGCATAATTCGGGAGACACCTCTTCCCTTGCCCCACCACTCGACTGAGTGCTTCATGCCAGGCTGAGGGGCACGCTTGCCATCGTGCTCTCGGTGGCCGTAGGGTTGTCTGCGGTTTGCACGAGAGGCCAGGACTGCTGAGCGAATGATGTCCTCGCGAACTTCTGAGGAGAATACTGCTGGTAGGGTCATTCCCTTGCCATCGTTTGACTCTACACTGTAGTACTCAGCGAGTAGGCCCGCATCGAGCTCATCCTGCTCAACATGATTGACCAAGTTGTACATCTTCGCCTTCATTCTAATCATGCTCCTTGCTTACTCGATGTACTGACATAGGTAATCTCCACATCGCCCTTGGCCGGCCTTGGCCTGATTGCGTCACGGAATCTTAGCATCCTCTTGGATGGCCCTGGAAGACTACCCTGAATCAGCATGTATGGATTTGAGACCTCTCCGTAGTTGAGGAATCCGCCTGCTGGTGTAATCTCTGAATCTTCAGGCTGAGAGATTCTCAGAATCTTCTTGTTGAGTTCGGTCCTTTGATGGTAACCTACCTGTCCTGCTTGGCGGATGGTCTTTCGGACATATCTGGTTCCGAAGTCACCCATGTTTCCGCCCTGTCTCCTGCGCTTACTGTTCTTGTGAGATAGCAACTTGATTCCCCATCTCTTGATTGATCCTTGCCAACCCTTGCCCTTGGTTACTCCAACGACATCGACTTCCTGGCCTGACTCGTAGACATCTTCCAGAGAGACAGTTCCGCCGAGCCTATCTTCGGCCCAGTCGAGTTTAGCTGCGTTGTCGCCGCCTACTAAAGCGACCTCCATAATCTCTGGAGTCTTGCTGGTGATGCTCTTTACTAGAGATGGTTGAGTACAGACAATTAGGCGAACCTCACACAAATCTGAATTCTTTAACGCCTCGATTGCCTCCTCCGTGGATCCGCCGCGCCTAGGGATTCGTCCGCCGCGCTTTGCTGGCTTTCGGCCTTCTTCCATGTCACGCTCGCCGCGTGTCT
>CETH01038865.1_pt1 | contig 12218 bp, 12 predicted proteins | sample 361461 | NCBI WGS metagenome assembly CETH01 (sample SAMEA2622695, study PRJEB7988) | marine metagenome | isolation source: saline water (ENVO:00002010), including
TGATGAAAAAAAACATTCATTTGATCTACTGGCATGTCTTTGGTCCATAGATCTATTTTCATAGTCTCTTGATTTACATCATCCCAAGCGGAAAATAAAAAAGCTTTTGTTTTTTGGTTTTTTATACCACCATCGACAGCAGACCAGCTCATTTTCTCAGGAATCTTATTTTTATCTAAACAAACAGTTATTACAATATCAGTTTTTTTCATTGTTATCTTTTTGGTTTATAATTAGACTCTAAATATAATTTGTAATTATCATAGCTTAATATTTTCATTAGGTTTTCTTTATTTCTTATGGCATATGATTGCACTATTCTATAGCCCATCCAGCGACCTATCATTGGTGGTGATTCAAAATCTATACTTAAACCAAATTTTGAAAATGGTGCATTAGCTAAAAACCTATAATCCAAAGATGATTGTGTAGAAAACAATAACTCATTTTCAATGAAATATTTCCACACATCATTTTCGTTATTAACCATCCATTCATGTTTATTTTTTTCATAACCTAATAATTCATGAGGTTCTAAGTCTGAGATTTTACTCATTAAATAAAGGAGTTTTCCATGATATATTATCTTAGAAATAAACTTTCTATCAGCCGGTATTCTTAAATATCTAGATGATATCAATTCACTTAATTCAACAGTTATAAATTCTGGAGACATTAACTTAGAAATATGACTGGGTATATTATTATAAAAAGCATTATCTCCTAAATAACAATCTAGAGATATCAAAACAATACTATCCGAATCAATCATTTTATACTTGTAATCAATTCCATTGTTAAGAGTTATCAATTTAGGTTTTGAGAAATCAGGAAAGTAGGCTTTAGTTTTTGAAAATATCCTTTCTATCTCAATTTCAATCGGTTTTACATTTGAAAAAACTTCCTGAGTTTTTTTAAAAATATTTAATCTAGTTGAATCGGTTTTAATAGCCACCCAGTCATTCAAACTATAAATTTCAGAGAACAAAAATGGATAATCGCTAATTAAATTTGGTAATGAGTCTATTTCACTCAGAAAAAATTTTTTATCAAATCTATCTAACTGAACATTAGCTGAGTTTTTACCAATACTATCTTTTCTATTTCTGCTTGAATCACATGATAAAAAGAAAATTAAAATAATTGATAAAAAGATTTTAATTTCAATTTTAAAAAATTTAATTTGGCACTGGTTTTGAGACATTTCTTTTTTTAAATTACAAATCAGAACATGAATAATTCAAAGTTAATCAAACACATTGTTAATTGGTTAAGTTCCTACTCAAAAAATTCAAATACCAAGGGTTTTGTTGTTGGTGTTTCAGGTGGAGTTGATTCTGCAGTTACTTCTACACTGTGCTGTAAAACAGGGCTCGAAACAATATGTTTAGAAATGCCGATTTTTCAATCAATCAATGAAGTTGAAAGATCAAAAAATCATATTTCATGGCTTAAATCTAATTTTAAAAATATTAACAGCAGAAATGTTAATCTGACAAGCTCTTTTTCAGAGTTAAAAAAAACTATTTCGGACTCAAAAAACCCACAAAATAACCTTGCACTAGCTAATACTAGATCAAGATTGAGGATGGCTACCTTGTATTACTATGCTTCAATTAATAAATATTTAGTAGTGGGGACTGGCAATAAAGTTGAAGACTTTGGAGTTGGTTTTTATACAAAATATGGTGATGGAGGTGTTGATATTTCTCCAATAGCTGATTTAATGAAAAGTGAAGTAAGAAACATTGCAAAAGAAATGGGTATAATAAATGAAATAATAATTGCTAAACCGACAGATGGATTATGGGATGACACTAGGACTGATGAGGAACAAATTGGTGCAAGCTATGATGAACTTGAGTGGGCCATGCAAGAATTAGAAAAAAATAATTCATCTGATTTATCAATTAGGCAAAAAGAGGTAGTTTCTATTTTGAAAAAACTAAATAAACAAAACAGTCACAAAATGAACCCAATTCCGGTTTGCGAAATTCCTGAAAAATTAAGAAACTAAATTACTCTATTAAGTTTTTTTGATAACAGTGATTTTAATTGGTAATAATTTACAATTTCTTCAAGAGTTTCTTTATTAAAGTTTTTATCATTTTCATTTGTAAGCTTACTCAATTCCTGAACCTTTTTATTTATTAAAAGTGTTCTTAATGTTAAAATGGTTTCAGTAACTAACTGTGAAATTGATCTATCCTTTCCCTTGACAATAACATTTTTTGATCTCCAATCATGTAGCTGGTAAATTTCATCTTCAATTATAAGGGAAGTAACTAGTTCTGATAGGTTTTTTGGCAATGAATTTATAAAGACCTTTGCATCGAAATTTTCCTTCTTTTGATACTCTTGAATTAATTCTTTATATAAAACTTTGAATTCTTCATTAGCAAATTCTACCTCATCAGAATGTAGGTCTAGAAATATTTTTTCATGAACATATGACTTTACCATATCTGGCTTATAAGTTATTTCACCATTTTCATCTTTTATCATTTTGATTTCATCAAAGCTGACTTTTTGATTGCCATACAAAACTAGGATTTCAATAATTTTCTTTTCTAACTTAAAAATTTGATCAGTTCTTTCTTGCCTAATTGGAGTTGAACTATCTTGAGCAACTTGAGTTTTACTGACCTGCGTAATTTGATTTAATTGAGCAAGTGCATTGAATAATGTATTCTCTGTAATATCCAGCATTTTTGAACATTGTTTTATATATATCTCCTGTTTAATTTTGTCAGGTATTTTTGATATTGAGGATACTATATCGTTTACAACTTTAGCTTTTTCTGTAGCAGAATTTCTTTTTGATTCATTAAGTTTTTTTGCTTTAAAATCAATAAAGTCTATACTGTTTTCATTTAAATATTTTTGAATTTCCTCAGTGGTTTTATTTTTTGCAAAACTATCAGGATCCTCACCTTCCTCAAATAAACAAATACTTACATTCATGCCTTCACTGAGAATCATATCTATTGATCTTATAGTAGCATTCAATCCAGCATTATCAGAATCAAAAAGCATGGTTATATTTTTAGTCAATCTTCGTATAATATTAATCTGTGCAGATGTAAGTGCAGTGCCTGACGAAGAAACCACATTATTAATCCCTTTTTGAAAAAATCTCATTACATCTGTGTAACCCTCGACTATATAACAATTATCATTTTTAACGATATTTGTTTTTGAATTATAAAGTCCATATAAAATTTTACTTTTATTATAAATTATTGAATCAGGACTATTTATATATTTTGCTGATTTTACTGAATTTTTTAGAATCCTAGCTCCGAAACCGACTGTTCTTCCTGATATTGTTCTGATTGGAAAAATTATTCTAGAACTATAAATATCATTTTCATTTTTTGATGAAACTAGACCAAGAGAAATCAAATCATCAATGTTGTAACCATTTTCAATTGCATAGTTTTTGAATGAGTCCCTGCTGCTAGTTAAACAACCAACATCAAAATGATCTATTATTTTATTATCAAATCCTCTCTCGCCTAGGTAATTTAAAGCAATATTTTTTCCAAAGTCCGTTTCATTAATTTGTTTTTTAAAAAACTTTTTTGCGAATTCGCATATAACCATCAATTTTTCTTTTTGATCTAGCTTTTCTTTTTGTTCTGTAGAAATTGCAGTTTCCTCTACTTCAATATTATATTTATTTGCTAGAAACTTTATCGCTTGTGGATAAGATAGTTGTTCATGCTCCATCAAAAAGGCAACAACATTACCTCCTTTTCCGCTACTAAAATCTTTCCAAATTTGTTTTGCAGGTGAAATCATGAAGCTCGGTGTCTTTTCATTTGTGAAAGGGCTTAGACCCTTATAATTTGATCCAGATTTTTTAAGCTGTATGAAATCACCAATTACTTCCTCAACACGTGATATTTCAAAAACTTTTTCTATTGTGTTTTTTGAGATCATATTAATAGTTCCTCTGGATAACGTAATTTATCATTTTTTTTAATGAATCCTTGTATGGACTGTCATCAAATAATTCTAAATCATCTAAAGCTAGATTATGGTACTTATTCATTACATCAATTGCATATTCAAGTCCACCACTCTCTTTGACTAAGCTAATAATTTGATTTATTAAAGCTTTATTTTTTTTACTCTTTTTTAAAGAACTAAGAAGCCATTTTTTTTCTTTCTTTTCAACATTATTAATAGCATATATTAAAGGTAGAGTTAGTTTTTTTTGTTTTATATCGATTCCCCTTGGTTTACCAATGCGTTTTTTTCCATAGTCAAATAGATCATCTTTAATTTGAAATGCTATACCGATATTTAAACCTAACCTAGCTATATTATTAACATAATCCGGTTTACTATCAACTGAAATTGCAGCAATTTTACAACAAGAGCTGATTAAAGAAGCTGTCTTTTTTTTGATAATATCAAAATATGTTTTCTCATCTATATCTAATTTTTTTGTTTTTTCAATTTGTAGTAATTCACCTTCACTCATTTGTTTGACAGATTCAGAAATGACGTCTAGAATATCATAATCTTTATTATCTATGCATAAAAGCATTCCTTTAGATAATAGGAAGTCTCCAACTAATACTGCTATTTTATTTTTCCAAATTGCATTAATAGAAAAAAAGCCTCGTCTCTTATTACTTTCATCAACAACATCATCATGGATTAGTGTAGCAGTATGAATAAGCTCAATAACAGCAGCGCCCCTATATACTTTTTCATTGACCTTTCCTGAATTTACAAGCTTTGAACATAGAAAAATTAGCATTGGCCTCATCTGCTTGCCTTTTCTTTTTATTATATAATGAGTGATTCTATTCAAAAGTGGAACATCCGACAACATCAGTTTAGAAAACTTTTCTTCAAAAGTTTCCATTTCTGATGCAATTGGTTCTCTTATTTCGTAAACTCTACTCACTAATGGGTTATCAAATTAATATTTATTGGCTAACTGGCCACATGCTGCTTGAATATCTTTTCCTCTTGATCTTCTTAAAGACACAGCAATTTTATTTTCCTTTAGAACATTAATATAGTTATTTATCCATTCAATATCTGCAGATTTAAAATCAGAATTATCAGTAGAATTATATTCGATTAAATTTACCTTAGAAGGAACCCTCTTACAAATTTCAATTAAAGAATCTATATGTTTAAAATCGTCATTTATACCTTTCCAAACTAAATATTCAAAAGTTATTTTTCTTTTTGTTTTTTTATACCAATAATCAAGACTTTCAACCAATTTTTTTAACGGAAAAGATTTTGTGAAAGGCATAACAATATTCCTAGTTTCTTCGATTGCTGAATGTAAAGACACAGCTAAGTTGAACTTCACATCATCATCAGCCATTCTTTTAATTGTTTTAGATATTCCGCTAGTCGATACCGTGATTTTTTTAAAAGAAATTCCAAGCCCAAAGTCACTTGTGATATAATCAATTGACTTTAGAACATTTTTGTAGTTTAATAGTGGTTCTCCCATGCCCATGAAAACTATATTTGTGATTGTTGAATTTAAATAACATTTTGCTTCATCATTGAGCAACATGATTTGATCGAAGATTTCATAATAATGTAAGTTTCTCATATTTTTCAAAAGTGATGTTGCGCAAAAATTACAGTCTAAACTACAACCTACTTGACTCGAAACACATGCAGTAACTCTACCATTTGAAGGTATCAATACAGACTCCACTACCTTGCCATCATATAGTTTGATGGCATATTTAATTGTATCGTCAGAACTTCTTTGTTTAGATAAAATCTCAGATTTATTTAAACAAAAATTATCATTTAAAAAATTTACCAATCTTTTTGGCAAATTCGACATCTGATTAAATTCAACAATATCGATTTTTCTAGACCAATTTTTTATTTGTTTTGATCTATAACTGGGAAAATTATTTTCTTCTAGTATGGAACATAGATTTTCATTACTAATAGATCTAATATCTGTCAGACTTATTGTCATTTTATAAAATTAGCATAGCATCACCATAGGAATAAAACCTATACTTATCTTTTATAGCTGTTTGATAAGCCTCCATCATGAAATCGTGACCACAAAAAGCAGAAACCATCATCAATAGAGTAGATTTTGGCATATGAAAATTTGTAATTAGAGAATCTGCAATACTAAAATTGTATGGCGGAAAAATGAACTTGTGGGTCCAACCCTTATACGGATTTAAAGTACCCATTGAAGAGACAGAGGATTCCAATCCTCTCATAACTGTTGTTCCAACAGCACAAACTTTATTTTTGTTTGCTTTAGTTTTATTCACCATTTCAACAACCTCATTATGAATAAACAGTTCCTCAGAATCCATCTTGTGCTTGGATAAGTCTTCGACCTCGACTGGGTTAAAGGTCCCCAAACCAACATGAAGCGTAAGTTCGCCTATGTTTATACCCTTAATCTGAAGTCTCTTCAATAAATGTTTAGAAAAATGTAATCCTGCAGTTGGAGCAGCAACAGCTCCTTCAGTTTTAGCATATATAGTTTGGTATCTATCTTTATCAAATTCCTCTTCGGAACGTTTTATATATTTGGGAAGAGGTGTTTGACCTAATTCTAATAATTTTTCTCTAAATTCATCATAGGATCCATCATAAAGAAAACGCAAAGTCCTTCCCCTAGATGTGGTATTATCAATAACCTCAGCAACTAAACTATCATCATCACCAAAATATAGCTTATTGCCAATTCTAATTTTTCTTGCTGGATCTACTAGAACATCCCAAAGTCTTTGCTCTCTACTAAGTTCCCTAAGTAAGAATACTTCAATATTTGCACCTGTTTTCTCCTTATTCCCCATTAATCTTGCAGGAAATACTTTTGTATCATTCAATATAAATGAATCTCCATCATTGAAGTATTCGATTACATCTTTAAATAACTTATGTTCAATTTTTTGAGTATCTCTATGTAAAACCATTAATCTTGATTCATCCCTTTGATCAGATGGATATTCAGCTAATAATTCTTTTGGTAATTCGTAATTAAAGTTTGATAGTTTCATAATTTAAAAAAGGCAAATATACATTTGTGAAATGGGCGATGTCAAGAAAAATCCAAAATAATTACAAATAATCAATAGAAAAATTGATTTTTTTTAAGATATTCCAAAATTCAGGAAATGATTTTGTTACAACATCTGGATTACTGATATTTAAAGGTTTGATAATCGATAATGGAGCAAATGATAATGCCATTCTGTGATCATCATAAGTTTTAATTGTGTGGTTATCTTTTAATTTATTTTCAGTTTTAAAAATTTCTATCGAATCATCATCAATTTCACATTTGGCACCTAACATAGTTAGCTCATTATGCATGGCAACAAGCCTATCAGTTTCCTTAATCTTTAGTGTTGACAAACCTGTTAGTTTGGTTGGGATATTAAGTCCAAAAGAAGTAACAATGATTGTTTGAGCCAAATCAGGGTTGTCATTAAGATCAATTGTAATTTGTTTTGGATACTTAAAATCAATTTGTTTGCTAATAACTAAACTATGATTTTGAAATTTAGATTTTATACCAAATAATTCATAATATTTACAAACTTTTCTATCACCCTGATTGCTGTCGGATCTGAAATTTTTAAACGACAACTCAATACCATTACTTAGGGCAACTATTGAAAAGAAATAAGAAACTGAAGACCAATCTGACTCTACCTTATATGTTGATGTTTTAATTTTTTTTTGTGGTTTTACAATTATAAAATTTTCTTTGATTTTAGCCTCAATTCCTAGTTTTTGAAGAATTGATAAAGTAAGATCTATATATGGTCTAGATGTAATTTTACCATCAAGCTCTATAACTAACCCATTCTTCAAAGTTGGTGCAATTAACATTAGAGCACTTATGTATTGACTACTCAAACTGGAGTTTAATTTTACACTATTTTTTATGTTTTTTGCACCAATTATCTCCAAGGGAGGATAGCCCTCATCTTCTATAAAATTGATTTTAAAACCCAAGTAATTTAAAGCATCTACTAATACGGCAATAGGTCTTTCATGCATTCTTTTTGAACCACTCAAAATAAATTTTTTGTTTACTAAGGTTGCAAGGTATGCAGTTAGAAATCTCATTGATGTTCCTGCATGTCCAACATTTATAATTGGATTTTTACTAATTAAACTTTTTTTTAAGATTTTGGTATCATCTGATGATGATAAATTTTCTATTGAGATATTGTTAAAAATAGATTTTAAAATCAATACTCTGTTTGATTCGCTTTTTGAACCACTTATATTAAGATTTTGAAATGATTTTACATCACATCCACTAACCCTAATTTTTCTCATTTTAATTTTTTGTTGGTATGGTGTCTGTTATTATCCCTTTTTGTTTTTTTTTCCATCCTTGATTTGAATGATTTTTCAAGATCAACCCCCGTTTGATTAGCTAAACAAATTAAAACAAATAAAACATCAGCTAACTCCTCTCCCAAATCATCCAACTTTTCTCCAGGCTTGGTTGATTGTTCACCATAAGTTCTTGAAATTATCCTAGCTACTTCTCCAACTTCTTCAGTAAGCTGCGCCATATTTGTTAATTCATTAAAATATCTAACACCATATTTTTTTATCCAATCATCAACTTTTTTTTGCAAATCATTTAATTCCATATTTATTATTTATTTTTAGTATCAATTACTATTGTTACTGGACCATCATTTTCTAGCTCTACTTTCATATCAGCTCCAAATTTACCAGTTTTTGGTTTTAATTTATATTCATTTTCAAATTCCAATATAAATGAATTATATATTTTCAAGGCAATTTCACCTTTAGCAGCATTAATGTATGAGGGTCTATTTCCTTTTTTAGTTTGAGCATGTAATGTAAATTGACTAATTATCATTAATTCACCTTGTACATCAATCAAAGAGTTATTCATTATTGAGGCTTGATCGTTAAAAATTCTAAGATTAGCAATTTTTTTTGCTAGCCATTTAACATCTTCAACACCATCGTCATGGGTAACACCAAGAAGAACAACCAAACCATTACTTATCTTGCTGAATATTGAACCTTCAACTCTTAGTTTTGCATAATTTACTCTTTGGATAACTGCTCTCATTTTATATCCTATAGTTATTATTTATTTCATTTAATAATGTTATATAATTCTGATATCTGGATTTTGAAATAGTGCCATTATCAACTTTTATTTTTACTTGACAACCTGGTTCTTCAAAATGCAAACAATTGTTAAACTTGCAATTTTGGACTTTAGTGAACTCTTTAAAAAAATCTCTAAGCTCATTTTGTTTAACATCATAGAGGCCAAAACCTTTAATTCCAGGCGTGTCAATTATTCTAGCATTGAAATTAAGATCATACATTTCGGAAAAAGTAGTTGTATGTTGACCTGATAAATTAGATTCTGAGATCGGAGAGGTTTTAATATTTATTTTTGAATCTAGTTTATTAATTAAGGTTGATTTACCAACACCACTGTGCCCTGAAAACACACAAGATTTATTAATCATAACTTTTTTTAAATGATCAATATTTATACTTTTTTTACCTGAAATACTTAAACATTTATATCCTGCATTTTTGTAAATAGTCATCAATCGTATTAGATTCTTATCATCCTTATAATCAATCTCGTCAATTTTATTAAATAGCAAAACGGTTTCTATATTATAAGAAAATGTGGAAGCTAAAAAACGATCAATAAACATAGTGGATGTTTCTGGGTTTTTAATAGTTACAATTAAAAAACATACATCTATGTTGGAGGCAATTAAGTGATATTGCTTAGAAAGTTTAACAGACTTTCTTATTAAATAGTTATTTCTATCACAAATTTCTTCAATCTGATGGACCTGGTTTTTAGTTATATTAACTTTGACATGATCACCAACACAAACTGGGTTTGTCGATTTTAAGTTCTCTGTTCTAAATCTTCCATATAATTTACAATCTACAAATTCACCATTTTCTAACTTGACTTTATACCAGCTGCCGGTAGATTTATAGACAGTCCCTCGCATCAGTTTTTAAGAATTTTCTCTTGATGATTAATAGATTCTTGATGAATTGCTTTGAAAATTTTTAAAACAAACTCCTCACTAAGCCCCCTATCTTTTCCCTCCAAAATCATTTTTCCAAGAATTTCATTCCATCGTTTAGATTGCAGTATAGCAACATTCTCTTTCTTTTTTAATCTTCCAATATCATCAGAAATTTTCATTCTTTTTCCTAATATATCCAATATGCCATTATCTGCTGAGTCGATTTTTGTTCTAAGTCTCTCTAACTCTTTTAAATAATGCTCCTGGTTTACACTAAGCTTTCTCATTTTTAATTCCTTCATTAATCTGATTAATTCGTTGGGTGTAATTTGCTGTGCAGCATCACTCCAAGCGTTATCAGGATCAATATGTGACTCAATCATAAGACCATCAAAATTTAAATCCAAAGCTTTTTGTGATACATCGTGAATTAGATCTCTTCTTCCACAAATATGTGATGGATCACAAATTAATGGTAAATCTGGGAATCTATTTTGTAACTCAATAGGTATTTGCCATTCAGGATGATTTCGATATTTAGATTTACCATAGGAGGAAAAACCCCGATGAATAACTCCAATTTTCTTAATATTTGAAGAAAATAACCTCTCAATTCCACCATACCAAAGTGATAAATCTGGATTTACTGGATTTTTTAATAAGACTATTTTATCCGTTCCCTCAAGGGCATCAGCAATTTCTTGCACAATAAAGGGGCTTACTGTTGACCTAGCTCCTATCCACAAAACATCTACATCATTTTCAATGGCAAGTTTTACGTGATTTGCATTAGCAACCTCGGTTGTGGTAAGTAATCCTGTTTCTTGTTTTACTTTTTTAAGCCATTTTAAACCAATTGCTCCAACACCTTCAAACATCCCTGGTCTAGTTCTTGGCTTCCATATGCCAGCTCTGAAAATCGACACATCACTATTCTTAAGTTCATGGGCAATTGACAATACTTGTTTCTCAGTTTCAGCACTACAAGGACCAGCTATAACCAATGGATGTGCTAAGTTAAAATCATCCAGCCATGTTCTAAGTTTTTTATTATTTTTCATTTTTATTATTAATACCTCCTAAGATTTTCTTTACTCTGTTTATGTTGTTCAAATCACTTATTATTGATTCTTGATCATCATTTATAATTTTTGTTTTTAAATCATTTAAATTTTTAACGTATTTGTCTAAAGCCTCAACTAAGTTATATTTATTTTGTAAAAATATGGGTGTCCACATAAATGGTGAACTTTTAGCCAATCTAACAGTTGATTCAAATCCACTACCTGCCAAATCAAATATATTTTTTTCGTTTCTTTCCTTTTCTATTACTGTTTTAGCTAAAATAAAAGAGGTCACGTGAGAAAGATGGGAAACATATGAAATATGCTCATCGTGTGATTCTGGATCCATATAAATAATCTTCATGTTTAAATTATTTAGTATAGTCAAAACTTTGTTAAGTAATATAGGATCTGTTTTATCTACTTCGCACAAAATATTTGTAATTCCTCTATATAAACCAGCGACTGCAGAGCTAGGACCACTATTCTCTGTTCCAGAAATGGGATGCATTGCTAAAAACTGTCTTCTATTTTTATGATTAGCAATCGATTTACAAATTTTTGATTTAGTAGATCCAACATCAACAACTATTGTATTATTACTTACTTTATCTAAAATTTTAGGAAGAATCTTAATAGTTTCATCCACAGGAACTGAGATCAATATTAAATCTAATTCAGAAATATTATTATCATCAAGTTTAAAATCAATAAGATTTAGATCAAATGAAGATTTCAAATGTTGACTAGATTTATCCTGACCATATATAACAGATTTTTTATCTAAGTCTTTCATATCTTTTGAGAAAGAGCCCCCCATTAAACCTAAACCTACAATACCAATATTCATCTATAATCTTTTTAAAGCTTCGAAAAGTTTTTTTTCATCACAGCACAGTGAAATTCTTACATAACCCTCTCCGTTTGATCCAAAAATTGAACCAGGTGTTATGAAAATATTTTTTTCATATAGCAATTTATCTATAAATTCTTCCGAAGATTTAAACTTATCCGGTATTTTACACCACAAAAACAAACCAGTTCCATCACTGTTAAAAGTAAGTCTCAACTTGCTAGCAATCTCAATAACTATTTTTTTTCTCTTTAA
>CETH01443678.1_pt1 | contig 12211 bp, 4 predicted proteins | sample 361461 | NCBI WGS metagenome assembly CETH01 (sample SAMEA2622695, study PRJEB7988) | marine metagenome | isolation source: saline water (ENVO:00002010), including
ATATTTTTTCCTCCTCACCTTAGTGAGCGGTTGCCCACAATACCCATATCTTATAATTGGAACCTATGAAAAGCCTCTAAAAGAGCCAAAAACGCATGTTTTTATTTTCGCCGGTGTTGCTGGGAACACCTGATATCACACAGACTATCTAGTTTTTATATAAGCGATTTCAGTGCTACGCACTGAGGAATTTTGTCCAGAATTAATTGATATGGGATAACTTTCCTCCGGCAAACGTGCGAGATTACCCGTCCGACAGAGTCGACCTTCGGAGCGACACAGTAACTCAGCCGACCTCCCCGATGAGGGAGGCCATGGCTATGGCGCAGGTGGGCGACGACGTGTTGGGCGATGACCCTACGGTAATCGAACTTCAAGAAAGACTGGCCCGCATGCTGGGAAAGGAATCCGCGTTGTTCGTGTCTTCGGGAACGATGTCTAACGCCACTGCGATCAGGGCCCAGACAGAACCCGGAGACGAGATTATCACCGAGGCCCACAGTCACATCTACGTCTACGAGGGAGGAGGTTTCGCAGCACTGTCAGGAGTCTCAGTCGCACTGGTTCCGGGGGTTCGGGGGATAATGGATCCAGAAGACGTCGCCAAGGCTGTAAGGAAGGTGGACGGGAGCCTCGGACATTTTCCAAACGGCTCTATGGTCTGCGTCGAGAACACTTCCAACAGAGGAGGCGGAACTTGCTATCCGCTGGATACTATGGACGCCATTGCGAGGGTCGCCCGAGAGAACGACTGCACTTCGCACATTGACGGCGCTAGGATATTCAACGCTTCAGTGGCCACAGGGCAGGACGTCTCACGAATCGCCAGAGACTATGACTCAATATCCATATGCCTAAGCAAGGGACTCGGGGCCCCCGTTGGAAGCGTCTTAGTCGGATCATCAGAGATGATCTCCCGAGCATATAGGTGGCGCAAAATGTTCGGTGGAGGCATGAGGCAGGCAGGAATAATTGCAGCAGCAGGCAACTATGCATTGGACAACAACATAGCAAGACTCTCTGAGGACCACAAAAGGGCAAGGAGGCTCGCGGAGGCTGTCGAGAAAATGCCATCATTTTCCGTCGACCTCGAGCAGGTCCAGACCAACATGGTGTACATTGGCTGTGAAGACGGGGGCGCGGACCGACTTGTATCGAAGCTGTCCGAACAAGGAGTGGACGCCCTCACCATCGATGAGTCTTCGATTAGGGCCGTAACCCACCTCCACATCACTGACGATGATATCGACAGAGCAATCAATGCATTCGAAAAGGCACAATGACCCACAAGCGTTCAATATCATTGGTCCCCGCAAAGAAACCATGAGAACAGTCCTGGCAGCCCTGTTGGCCTCTCTCATGTTGCTTCCATTAGCCTCCAGCGCATTCACCCAAGATAACTGGGACGAGGCGAGAATATCTGCGGATTCCGATGGAGGAACAATAGGAGGGATCTCCCTTCCAATCCATGGAAACTCTACATCGGTGTACTCCGATGTTAGCAATCTTCCTACCGTGATTGAGGTCTACACCGCCACTTGGTGCACAAACTGCGTTTTGACTGAGGGATATATGGAGGATGCAATAGGTGAATCTGAAGTTGAGATTATCCACTACCATGACCATTGGTTCCAGGTGAACGACCCGTTTGGAAGCAACAGTACCGAGGAGCGTTGGGAATCCATTTATGGCCACGCGGTAACTGAGATAGGGGGGGCTCCTCACTTGGCGCCGACCAGCATCATTGACGGGGAGAGGATGCACTTCGGGACCCGATCAAAGACCGACTCTCTCACAGAAGACTACAGCGACTCGATCTCCGTGGGATCTTCTGCTCCATTGATCGGCCACATTGAAATGTCCATCTCCATACCAGAAAACCCGGAGCAGGGTATTGAGGTAATGTGGGACATCTCCGGACTGACATACGATTGTGAAGGAGAATGCCCTTCCGTGTCACTTAGCCCTTGGATCATGTTCGTCGAGGAAACGGCACACTATCCGGAGGGTTCCAACGGACTCGAACACTACTCCCACATCCTCAGGGAGACAATCCAACTCGAAGGAGATGACGGAGCCATCTCTGTTGTGCCCCCTACTAATTGGGACGGTGACGATATGTCTGTGGTGCTCATAGTTGATTGGGAGAAAAGAACTCCGGAAAACGGCTCCCCACTACCCGCTGCAGGGGTTTCAACTCTCCTTTGCGCCTTAGCCGCTTTTTTGCCCAATAGAAGAAAGAAATGATCCAGATTGCCTTTGGTAATCGCTGGGTTGAATAACCCCGGCCGGTAATCGAGTTTGCTAGGAGGAGTCGAATGTCTGCTGTAGGTGACCCACTGACAATAGAAGAAATCCCTCCTGGAGGAATTCCGGATTGGCTTTTCGAGCATCTCGTAAGCCAAGCCATAGACCCACGACCAAAATCAGGAGGGGGGCCTTCGAAGATTCTGGTTATCTATCCAAACGAGGAGAGTCGAAGGGAGGTAATGCACAGAATTAGCGAATTGGGATTCGCCTTCGATCGCAACGGACATCACACGATGGATTCACTGAAATCTTCACTTCTTGCAGACTTTAGACTGCCTAGGAGACTTTCCACTGGACCGGCGTTTGAGGCCGTACTTCACGACACTTGCGCATCCGCTGCAGCCAGACTCTCCTTCCCGCTCATCAATCCACTTCCAGAAATGCCATGGAGCAGAGGTAAAACAAGGTCCTTGTCAGAGCTACACCGCTTCCTCTCTCTCGAAGACGCGCTGGGTTCATGGGACGGCCCAGGAATCAAGCCATTCTCCACGATTCTCCAAGATTTGGAAAGAAGACTCGGAGGAACCCATCCAGATTTTGTCTCCACCCGAATTCAATCTAATCTATCCGACAAAAAAATCCCGTTTACTCTGAAGGATATTGATGGGATAATTTTCCTTAATCACCCACCATCATTGCCGAAATCTCATGCCAAATTATTGCTCGATATATCTCAAATATGCCCCATTCATCAGCTCACAAATCCTGGAAGCTTCAGACTAGGACATCATGGTTTCCAGTTAAAGGACAAAAAACCCATCAGCTCAGCTTCTGAACTTCCTTCATGGGTCCCCGATCATGAAATTGCGACCATAGATCAGGAACAATCCTTCCAGAGGGTCATGCTCCAAAGCGAGGACCACGCATTTGACGCTGCACTCTCAATTATCAAGGAAGAGTTGGAAACAAATGACAGCACCAGTGTGATGATTGTAGACCCCTCCCTGGGAGATAGCATTGGCAAATGGACAAGGATGCTGAGAAACATCGGACTGCCCGCCCAAGACATAGAAACTCCCCTGATCAGCACACCAGCAGGTTTCTGGCTTCACCAACTATGCAACACTGGACATGGAACTAACTCCTTCTCCATGGAGGACATCAGGACCCTTTCAATGCAAGCCTCCATCAGTCCATTTGATACAGTTCTAGAACACCCTTCTTCATCAGAAATTAGGCCTATAGCAAGTCCTGATGTACTCTCCGGATTTGCTAGATCAGAACACATCCTAGGAGGAAGGGGAGCACTATCTAGGTGGTTAGACGCACTTAGAATGGCACCCCAATCCGATGACATCGGACCAGCCAAAGAATCGACACAATGGTGGCTGCTATCACTTTCCTCTTCCATGAAGCCTCTATTGAGGAAGGAAGACAGGGAACTATTGGAAAGAGAGGAAATCTACGTAGGTTGTCACACTGGAGAAAAACTGCCAGTCCAGGAAACTCTCAGAGATGCTGACGAATGGCTCAGGAATATCAGCAACATCCTGACTCAAGAAGAAATCAAAATCTCCCTAGATGGCACCTCAATTCCACCTGCAATTGTAGTCCAGAGGATAATATCCGAGCATAGGTCTCTCAGACAACTTCAGTCTGCACTGGGAATCGCCCCCGCCATTGATGGGCCAGAATGGGTCCAAGAAACGTCGCATTTAATCAAGTCATTAACAATAACCAACAATCCCCTCAATACAAACAGAGTTAGGTTAATGACCCCTGCAATGACGTTGGGCTGCTCTTGCGATTTGCTAATATTGGCAAACGTCTCAAGCTCTTCATGGAAACTCAAGGTACCAAAATTTGCATTCTTGGGGGACAGTGAGAGGCACTCCAGCAACCTATTAGGGCCAGAGGGCCCAATCATGGACGCCAGACATTTTCTTTCTAACATCCTTAATTGCTCACCCAGGGTAGTAATCCTCGATCCAAGCCTCGACCCCTCCTCCCCGGCAGCTGCACCCATCAGGGAGGTCACCACCAAATGCGGAGAAGAGCCAGAGATATTCGCTTACGAAGAGAAATCCCCCTTGGGTCCCAGAGATAAGAGACAGGCCGAAGGCTCTCAATTAATTCAGATGATACCCCCAGAGAGGCCACCATTGAACCCAGCCTCAATTTCGATACCCCTTGACGTGGAACTTCAAAGGGATAGGGAAGCTCGTCAGCCAACTAAAAAAGATCCTGACGGACACTTCACAGATTCCTCTTTGACACATTTCGTCTCAATTGATACAGACGACCTTTCTGCCCGCACCACCTCTCCAAGGAGCGCCGATATTTGGCCCGTTTTTCCACCAATAGATCCTCGACCACTTTCGCCCAAAGCCACAGGATCAAGAGTCTTCGATGCTAGGCACGGGCACCTAGAAGGCCCAAGGCAGGAGGTAAGGATTTGGTCTGCTAGCAGACTGCAGGAGTGGGCCAAATGTCCCAGGAGAGGATGGCTATCCAGTGGCCTAAGGGCCAGAGAGGACGAGAAACAGTCCGAAGACTTGGATCAGCGAGTCCATGGCGACCTTATGCACGAGATTCATTACGACCTCTTTCACGAAGTACTGGGAATGAAAATGGGGGAGGAGAGGGATGTTGAGCGAGTACTCCGTGGGGAATCTCCAGTCAGTATAGGGCAATCGGGAACAACAGGAGATTCCCTGATGAAAATAGCCCTGGAGTCTCTAGATTCCAGGGCTCGTTGGCTGGAAAGGACAGACGCAACCTCAACCCACTGGCGCAAAGCACTGTCAGGAATGGACCAAGGGGAGTGGAGAGACTGGCTTTCGAACCCAGTACCGATTCCAGTTTCCGGCAGGATAGGAGCCATGATTTCTACTGAATTAACTGCCTCAGGGGCAATGCCCATAGCAATTGAATGGGACATTTCCGGCCCGAATAAATCGGGAACCGAGATATCCCTAAGCCCACATCTTTCCAGTCCCGAAATGACGGAATTACCACCAATTTTAGTCAGGGGTTGGATAGACAGAGTGGACCTAATCTCTCACGATGAATTGGGTGAGGTTTGGGTGGATGAGACTGGAAGTGATACGGTCGCACCACTGAGGATTCATGGCTCAGGCTGGAAACCGAAGCGACTGGTCGCTATTAGGGATCTTAAGACCACTATCGGGAAGCCGCCGAGTGAAAGGCACAAGACGGGCCTTCTCGATGAACTACAGTTGGCAATATATTCAAGAGCATGGGAGATCAATCACCCAGGAGACCTAGTTGTTGCAGCCGGAATATCTCTATTCGGTCACGACTCTGAGCATTGCATAGAGATATCAGAACCCTTCTCTGTGGCAAAGGAAATAGGATCGGTTACAGGGTATGTACGGAATCTTTTCAGATTCCCCGATGAGAAGGCCGACAGCAAGAGCGACCCTTTCCGGGCATGGTTGTCACACCGAATATCGGTCGCCCTGAAGATAGCACAATCTTCATCGTACGGGAAAGTACACCCAACCCCTTCCGAAGCATCCTGCAGGTACTGCCCAGTCAAGAACGCCTGTGACGTCAGAGTGGTGGAGGATTTCTGATGCTCCTGAATACCGGTCAGCGATTGGCACTAAACATCGACTCCCATATTGTGGTCGACGCAGGAGCAGGAACTGGAAAGACAAGTACGATAATTGACAGGGTAATTCAACACTACCTATCTAGTGACCAGAGGGCGACTAGGCTGACTCCCATTCCGGAGAGGCCAACACGCCCAGGGGGCGGAACACACATCTCAGCCCCTGCAGATATCAGCGACCCCAGGAAATGGCCCGGGCTTCTTCCCGGTGAAGTTGTCCTACTTACCTTCACAAACAAGGCTGCGGATCAGATGAAAGACAGACTTAGGTCGAAGATTCAAGATTTGAGTATCATGGACGAATCAAGAGTATCCAATGTCGGAGATCCCGAGATGCTCTTAGCCCAGATAGAGGATGCTCCAGTCGGGACTATAGACTCGTTCTTCAACCAGCTTGTCTCTCCTTTCAAGAATCTACTGGGAGATTCATACAGCAGGGAGAAGATTTCAGATGCAGCTAGGGAACTGGCCATAGACGAAGCGATAAACATCCTCTGGAGGCTACCTAGATCGAGATCCAGAATAGGAGATGCTGTAGATGCCGGAGTGGATGGAGAAATCGTAGAGAAGGTACTCGAATCTAGAGACCGAATAGCAAGGATGTACCATGGAAGATGGACGGCCTCTAGGATACTCAGGGGACTAGTAAGAAACTCGGTCTTCATCGACGAGGGGGTGCGTTCTATTTCCAATTACAAAGGTGAAGTAGACAAAGAAATGCTCCTGAGCAGGATAATGTCTTCGATAGATCCTAGGAGGATAGAACAAGTATTCCTCGATCTACAATCAATTACCACTGACTTTTGCGAGCTGATCAAAAGAAACACGACCCATTTTGCCCCGAGAGGGTGGCCCCCTGAATCTAGGATGGCATGCATGGACGCCCTGTCTGAATCACGGCCATCGGACCCCTGGGAACAACTCGTATGGATAAGCCACCATCTGCAATGCACGGCCTCAAGGACGTCGCTGCTCAAAACACCGGGCAATGACCCGCCTAACATCTTCCCCGGTGTCGCCAAGACCCTTCCAGACGACTCAAATTGGGCCAGGGGAATAGGGACCATTGGAAAAATATCCGACAAATCCGCCAAGGAAAAACTCAGGTCCGAGATGGACGAAATACGCAATAGGCTAGATGGTTGGTATAACTCTGAGAATGGCAGGATTGTCCTACATTACGCTCAAATTGCCATGCTACTGGACACACGAAACCCCCCCTGCTCGCCTGAAGGAAGGACTCCTCTCTCAGAATCATTCCAAGAGGAGATACCTGAGAGACTCCCAAACGACAAAATGCCATCCGATTTCCATTTCAATATAGATGGAGAGGTGCAGAACCTCAATGACCTGAGACTGGTCCATCTGGGATTCAAGGGAATACTGAAGAAGATTAAGGACACAAATGAGGTAGATGATTTCAGCGATATTCAGAGGCTTACCGGGGACCTTCTATTGGCGAATTGCCCCGAGGTTTGCAAGAATTTCTACCCTAAGCAGGTCATCGCATCTCTTGACTCACTCGGCGAGAGTCCCTGGAGGGACGATCACATCTACTTGGCCTTTAGTGAAATCGAGAAACTGGAGAAGTCCCCCGCACTAGCCGCAGAGTCATTAGGGATGCTAGGAGAAATAAGACAAGACCTGGAGAGAAGAGTAGCGACACTGAGGAAAATCAGGAGGAGGTATAGGGCATTCATCATCGACGAGGCACAGGACAACTCTCCGCTCCAGTGGAGGCTCTTATCCAGATTGTGGGGTCCAAGAGAGAATCTTCCCGGTGACTCTGCCACCCCAGATACCCCATGGCAGCCAACGATTTGCTATGTTGGCGACGTCAAGCAGAGCATTTACGCCTTCAGACAGGCGGAAGTTGCTGGGTTCTTGGAGTACTCAAACCATCTGATGTCAGTTAATGACCATGAATTCTCCAGAGTCAGCGAACTAACGAGGAGTCCTGAGCTCAGGCGCCTCGATGAGAGCCGTGATCCTAGGAATTCCATTTCATCCGGATTCACAAAGGCATCTAGGATGACCGAGAATGCAGGATTGGATCTAATTGAATGGATCCCCTTCGACCTATCTGATGATCACCTTCCGAAACCCGATCAAGAAGAGGTAAATTCACGTCGAAGAGGGCTGATCAGACTCAAAGTGAACTACAGAACGGACGGAGGACTTCTGAACGTAATGGACGAGTGGTGGAAGGACGTATTCTCGGAAAGGCATAGGGACCTGCCGGATGGAAACTTCTACGCCTCACCCCAGCCACTATTTCCAAGCTCGAAGAAAAACGCAATCCCCGGCTCCTTGGAGTGGATATGCCCCATTATGAGTGACGGCAAAGAAAACCCGCCAGTCGACCTCACCACGCCTTTGGATCCCTTCAGTGATGGGTCTCCCAACTCAATCGAAAGACAGTCACTGCTTATTGCAAAGAGAGTTAGGAACCTCATAGACGGAACGCCCATCAGGGTCTTGGGGCCATCTGGAAATTGGAACCATCTCCCTGGGGAAGACCCCGTTTCTCCAAGCGACATCATGATACTTCTCCCGAGTAGGAGCAATCTGAGGGACCCCATAGTAAGACAGCTCTCCCTAGTGGGAGTAACTTCTCAGGTCGACAGAGATGGTGGCCTACTGGACAGGCCGGTAGCTCACTCCCTGAACGGGCTACTTCAGTTCCTAGCCCGTCCGACATCTAGACACAATGCTGCATGGGTTGCTAGAAGTAGCATAGTCGGAATGAATGACAGCAGCCTACAGGATCTACTAGGCGGAGTCGGAGATAATGAGAACCTAGTATCTAGAATGGCTGACGTATCAGGAAACGAGCGTCTTAGTAAACTAATATCAAGATGGGCAACCCTCGTTCCTTCTGGTCGTATTATCGATGCACTGGAGGAATCAATAGACAACTCTGATTTGTTAGTGGCCTACAATGGACCCGGCGACAGACAAGACGCTGAAGAATTCATTTCGCTGATTAAGTCACTCTCAAGGGAGTTCGGAGGGGACCCCTCGATCATTGCAGATAGGGTGTCTTCAATCAAGGAAAGTGACTCATCAGCACTAGAGGCATACTCCCCCCAACAGAATGAGGCCGTCAGGATAATGACCATACATGGGTCAAAGGGCTTGGAATCAAAGGTTGTCATACTCGCCGACGTCTTCTCAGGGAGACAGACAAACCTCAGGAACGAGTACACAAACAGGATGATTGTCACACCGGAAATGTTCGGCGGGAGGCCCAAACCATGGCCAATCAAGAAGTCGGGCAAGGACCACCCACATTCCCCTCTTTGGAGGCACCTCATAATGACCCACACCGAAAGAAAGGAGGCCGAGTCCAGAAGACTTCTGTACGTAGCAGCCACAAGAGCCGAGAATAAGCTGATTATATCGGGCTCACCCAAAGGAACAGAATGGAATAATCCAGCTGGAGAGGGATTGTTCTTGCCATGGACATACTCCAGCCCCATCCCCCAATTGGGGCAGATGTGGCTGGAATCCCTACGTCACGGCTCATGGAGAAGAAGCGAGTTCGGCCAAGAAGAAGAAACCGATTCATTTTGGCTGAGAGGTAAAGACAAGCTAGGACCATACTCGGGAACCATCAATGGAGGACATAGACTGATCAACCCAATGAGCGCCTTGAGCAAAGGGTTCCTGGGATCGACCACCCTTACCGGATTTGCACTGATACACCACCCTGACTGCCTCGACACTGCCGACGACCAAAAGGGCCCCTTGACCCCTCTCCAGAGGATTGAGATTTTGAATGACGCATCCCAAGAGTCTTCCAGAAAGAAAGCTCCCAAGCTGCCAGAGCCAAGAGCAGAACTTTCCAATAGGGTAAGGGTCTCACCCCACAGGATATCTGTACTGCAGATGTGCAGTCGAAGATACTGGCTGGAGACCAGAGCAGGTATGAAATCAGAATTTTTTATCCCCGATGAAGAGTATGAGGGGGAAACAAAACTCCCAAGTGGCGTAACGGCCGCGGTTTTGGGCCAGATTGTCCATAGAGCGTTCGAGATAGGACTAGGTAACCCGGGACCCCCCGATGAAGCCAATGCAGGACTACCCGAATCATGGACGGCAATTGTTCCAGATAAGCTAGAGGACATTTCTGTAATCAATCAGGTTCTCGACGAACTGCTCCCCCCTGGGGCCGATAGGGAGGGGTGCACCTCACTAACACGGGCCATTCTCTCCCGAATCAAGGAAGGTCCCCTAGGTGACCTAGTATCCGGAAAACAGAACAGTGGGAACACGGTTGAGGGACTTAGGACAGAAATGCCATTCCATTTGTCGAGAAGAACGACAATAGATGAGATAGTCAGGTCTAGGTGGACCCCAGATGGTCCAGAGCCGTTATCCTCCATTAATGAGGTAGAAGTCGAGATGGACGGAGTGATCGACCTAGTCCTATGCACGGCATCAGATCAAGGAAGATACATCAGGCCAATAGACCTCAAGACTGAGGAGGCTTTCAGAGTTAAATCCGACGTCAGAGATGGACTGATGAAGCCATTTGGAAATTTCAACATCGAGCCGGCCTGCGATGCAGAATTAGATATGCTAGAGCATCATGGAATGCAATTGGCGCTCTACTACCTGGCCCTCTCCACAATAGAGGAGGAGCGGAAAAAGAGGGGCCTCCCATATCGAAAGGTGTTGAGGCCAGCCATACTTGTAGGCATTACAGGGAGGGTGGTGGAGTATCCAGAAGACATGTTCAGAACCACATTTGAGAAATTGGGCCAGTTGCTATCCACTGCAGCCGAGATTTCATTACAGCCCGAGTCCAAGATCTCGGAATACCGCTGCACATGTGGAAACTGTCCCTAGGCAAACCAAGTGACTCCCATGGCAGAAGAATCCATTTGTGCAAGCCCCCACACAGGACCATGTCAGAGACCCTGGATCGAATGATGGAACGTAGTGATGAGCTATGGGAGAGCTCAATATTGCCGTCCCTGGGGGAATTCATAGAGATCAAGGCACTGTCCCCTCTTTTCGAACCAGACTGGGAGTCCCTGGGGGAATTGGACGAAACAATAGACCTCTTCTGCGGTTGGTTGGATGAGCAGGAAATTTCCGGAATGAGCTATCAGAAGCACACAATAGAGGGGAAATCCCCAGTCCTTCTCGTCACCATAGAAGGAACCGGCTCCGGTGAAGCGGTGTTCTACTCCCACTTGGACAAACAACCCTCCAAGCCAGAGTTGTGGTCTGAGGGGCTCCATCCACTCAAGCCAGTAAGGAACGACCCGTGGCTATATGGCAGAGGTTCTATCGATGACGGGTATGGCGGCTACCTCTGCATCACCTCAGTCAGGCTGCTCCAGGAGTCCGGAATACCTCATCCGAAATGCACCTTCCTGATTGAAACATGTGAGGAATCAGGATCATTCGACCTCCCCCCTTATCTGGATCTCCTGAGTGACGACCTAGGGGATCCAGACATGATCGTGGTCATGGACAGCGGGGGTCCCGACTATGACCATATCTGGATGACTGAGGCACTAAGGGGACTAGTTTCCGGGACACTGTCTGTGAAGGTATCCCACGAGGGCATACACTCCGGAAATTCCGGGGGGTCTATACCATCTTCATTCAGGATAGCAAGGACTCTTCTTGACAGAGTGGAGGACTCTGAGACGGGAAGGATTCTGATTCCAGAGATGTACGTCAACGTAGGCCCCGACCTAAAGGAGAAGGCAGAATCGCTGGCCTCGGTTGTAGGGAACTCGATCTGGGAGCAATTCCCAACCGTGGACTCCCTCACACCTGTCGCTGACAGCGTTCCAGACATGATACTGGGAATGAACTGGCTCCCCTCCCTTTGTGTTATTGGAGCTGATGGGATGCCTCCTGTGCAAGTGGCCGGCAACGTCCTTAGGACAAACACGGATTTGAAGCTGAGCTTCAGGATACCACCGGGCGTCGATGCCGACTCCCTTGAGCCAATCATCAAGGGAGTACTAGAGGCCGACCCGCCATACGGCGCAGAAGTCACGTTCACTCTGGACTCCTCCGCCAACGGCTTCGACGCTCCTCCTTTGGAGGGAGCGGTAAAGGAAGCAATACACGATGCATCAATGCACCTCTCAGGACTCCCTCCTCTGGCTACCTGGATTGGTGGCACTATACCGTTCATGGCGATGATGCAGGGAAGGTACCCACAGGCAAAGTTCCTCTGCACGGGACCATCAGGACCAGGTAACAACGCCCACGGGCCAGATGAGAAGTTGCACATCCCATCCGCAAAGAGGCTCACTGCGGTCCTGTCTTCCACCATAGCCGCAATATCTTCGT
>CETH01443677.1_pt1 | contig 12206 bp, 17 predicted proteins | sample 361461 | NCBI WGS metagenome assembly CETH01 (sample SAMEA2622695, study PRJEB7988) | marine metagenome | isolation source: saline water (ENVO:00002010), including
ATAAATATAGCCGGGGGGTCTGTTGTTACTAACAACAATGACTGCGCTCTTGGGTCGTTGTAATTTAAAATCCGGACGAGGTAAATTGGAAAGCGTCTTAGAAAAACATTAATTCTAAGCGTGGGGCTTAACGAGGAATAAAGGGAATGGGCCGATGGCCCATTCTTATTGAAGTGAATTTAGCTCTCTAAGTTTATCTATTACTGCTGATAATTCGGATTCTTTAGGGATACCTTCAAAAGATATATTTAACTTGGTACCCACTCTCTTAATTTTAACTTTTGAGCCAGAAAGGAAAACAGTGTCGGACTTTACCTCTTGGTCCTCAGCAACGCGCTTCAAGACAGCTTTTAAAAACAAATTATCTTTAACTGAAGGGTAGTTTTCAGAGACAAAGGTGATCGCACTCTCTACCTGCTTAGGGTCTTTCTCATACTCTTGAAAACATGAATAAAGCGTATTCATTTTTACCTTTTCGACATCCAAAAGGAAACGGCTCAAATTGCATGATTTGTAAAAGGGAATTGCTTTTGAATATCGGCTAAGATTAGCTTTATCCCATTTAATCAACTGGGCAATTTCAGCTAAAGGCAGCACATCATCATCAAGAATTGGAATTACCGATAACCAACGTTCAAATGGAGCCAGGGAAAACCTGTCTTCATTCTCTATAAGCATTACCCGAATCGCCTGCTCATCATCGAGTTCTTTTAAAAATGCTTCAAAAGGTACTTCAATATTCTTAGCAGCTTCGTAGCGAAGTCTTCCTGAGATAAGTTCGTAAATGACTTTGTTATCGGATGTCTTATCACTGGTCTTTCTAACGATACCTGGAAATATCTGCCCTTCTTCTTTTATCGATGCTTCTAATTGTTTAACTTTAGGGCTCTCAATAGAACTAATGTGTCTATCATGATATTTGAAGAACCTTACTTGGTCAGCATCTAGTTTTAAGACCGGAACCCGTTCAGTCGTAGCACGAATTTCACGTTCACTTCTAGCAAGCGCAATTGCAGGATTTGCAGGATTTTTTGCCCCTCTAGATGAGTCTTGACCAGATTTATTATCGGCTGGTTCATCAGAAAGACTACCTAATAAACTATCAATATTGTTAGGTCTCTTAGCCATTGATTATGTTCCTCTGTATCAAATCTGACGCAATTTCATTAAATACATGTCTCATATTTTCAGTAATACGTTTATCGGGTTTATCAGACTCCCAAGGCGTTTGAAATACAGCTGTAGAGTTATCTATGGACTCTGAATGAAGCATTGGATTTTCGTACATGTGATTGCGTAGTACGACTTCCATTACTGACACGAACTCTTGAGATTTACTGTTTCGTTTGTCATACATCGAAACCATCACTTTGACAGAGTTATACGTCTTACCTTGCGCTATTGTACCTACATATTCAGTAGCGGTTTGTAAAAACTGTCTTGTTGAAACGAAATCCAACATACGTGGAGGGCAGGGGATAACGATGTTATCAACTGATAGAAGCGTCTGGATCCCTACAATACCTAAGGAAGGAGGAGCATCAACAAAAATGAAGTCAAAATCATCTCTAATTGTATCGATACCTTCATTTAGCCTTTGAAAATACTCGATAGCAGAGTTCCTGTCTTTACCTGCAACCTGAGAAGCAGCTTCAAACTCGGAGCTACTCAAATATTGATTCGCTGGAATTAAATAGAGTCCATCAATATGAGTCGGACGTACTGCGTAGTCTAAGGTACTTCTCTCATTATACAGAGTAAAAGGTAATACGGTGTCATCAGCTTCAATATCATCATCAGGTATGTAACCAAACAATGAAGTTGTTGATGCCTGAGAGTCCATATCGACAACGAGGACTTTAAAGCCTTGTATAGCGAGATACTGCGAAAGACAAACTGCAGTAGTAGTTTTACCGCATCCACCCTTGAAGTTATAAATCGCAGTGGTAATACCAAGGCGGCCGCTGTGACTCTTTGGAAAAGAATTAGGCTTTATTCCGAAATGCTTTCGCAATACATTAATATCATCCAGCGTATACCCAATTCGTCTGCCTGTTTCTTCATTGATCTCAGGTTTCGAAATAATGCCCTGGGATTCGGCATTATAAAGGGAAGTTGTGCTTTTCCCGATCATCTGACAGACTTCTTTTGTACTATACAAACGCATCTGCCTTTCTTTGTGCGGCGCTATACCATTTTCCCTAGCCCTTTTTATGAGCTTATCCATTGCTTGTGTTACATCATATAAAGAAACGTCAGACACTTGATTTGCCCTCTTTGATCGTGTAATGATCGCGTTAAACCTGTATACTTATACTATATCAACGAAAAATCAAAAAAAATAAAAATAAGCTAATTTAAATCAAATTATAAAAGTTTGGGCAAAAAAAAGAAAATGATAGAAGCTGAAGCGCCATTAAAAGGAATTTTTTCTGAAAAGAGCAGGGACTATATTGATGCTTTATTAGAGGCATGTGGTTTCAGTGATTCAGAGGTAAATCTTGGTTCTATCAATTTAAGTCTCCACAAAATCAGGAAATATAGCTATATCCCGGAACTTGTTCTAAAGACAATTGATGACGCAATCCTCAATTCCCCTGATTTTAGCGCACATGCGATTACACAGAATTTCGTTTCTCTCTATAAAGAAAGAATCGAGCAATACGACCGAAATGAAATTGATAGCACTGATATAGACGACGTTATCGATGACATTTGGTTCCAGTATTCATCATTCTGTACCCATGTTCTCCCTCATTCAAAGACACAGAATAATGTTGTTGAGACACATTACCCAGGCCATACTATGGCGATCGAGTGTGTTCATGGAGTTCCATATGGCAGCATCCCGAGACTTATTATCCTCTACATCAATTCCATAGCAGTAAAATACAGAACACAGCAAGTAAGCTTAGGCAATTCCATTAAACAGTTTGTCGAGACCCTCGGATATACAGTTAACTACAAAGAGGGGGGAACAAATGACCAGGTAATGTCACAACTGGATAAGCTATTTAACACCACATTCGTGTTAAAAAGAACGCAGGACACTACCATCGGGGATAAAACAGTAAAAGAAATAGTCAAAGTAAGGTTCAATTTATTCGATGGTAAGGTAACTTGGGAAGAATTCACTGCAGGAATGAAAAGCAACGACGCAGCTTTGCTTAAGTTATCTGATGAATATTTCAAAGAATTACTTGCACACCCGGTTCCTTTATCAATGGACGCCCTGCTTAAACTTAAAAAAAGTACACTAGCTATGGACCTTTACGCGTTCATTTCATATAGAGCAAACTCGAATCGCTTGGTAGCAGCGAAAATAACGCAGTTACAACATCAATTTGGTAATAGTGACGAAACATGGCGGTTCAAACAAGCACTTCAAAGAGCATATAAGAAGGTAAAAGAAGTCTGGCCAGAATGTTCCGCCATTCTTAAAAATGAAGTGTTATTGATCCCGAAGATGCCACCTCATATAGAGCAGAAGTAGTTTCCAGCAAAATTCCTACACGCTACATATCCAAATTGTAATTTACAACAATCGTTTGATTTAACTCTCAGTTGTAAATTACAACTGACGTAGACAATCTAAATACACACTAAGATGACCCTACCCATATAGAAAGAACTGTACTTGGATACCGAGTATTTTTCATTACTTGAACAAAAAAACCTTACTTTTATAAATAGAAAAATAATAGAAAAAAAACAAAAGAAGCCTTTCAAAACGTGAGTTACAGCGAAACCAAAGTGGATTATTAAGTCGAAAATTAAACCAAGTATAGGTTGAACTTAGTGGATATGTAGGATGAAGTTAGTGGTTCTATGAAGTGAACTTAGAGGAATGATAGATCGAAAGTTGAGCATAGTAGGATCAGAATGGAGGATCGTAGATCTAAGATCGAGCGCCGTAGATCCAAATTAGTAAGAAAACCTCTCCAGACCTTTTATAATGGGAGTTTCAGGCTATCCCAAGTAGATCTTTCAATTAGATCTAACAAGTAGATCTTTAAAGTAAAAAGTAAGAAATATAAATTCTCTGCTTTCAAGGAAAGCATAAAACCTAATAAACATATTCTAGACGCAGAAAACTGGAAAATTTCCAACATACCAAAGAATTAAGACAAGCCATGGTAAAACTAAAAAATAAAGAACAGTAGAGAACTAATTGTGGATTAACAAACGCCAGATGCAATGTTGTAAATAAAAATAGGGGAGGGAGTATAAACTAATACATTTAATCGAAAATCATTGATCCATAAAACCATTATGTTAGAAAATGAACTGAATTACTTAAAAGCAGCAAAGCTAATCAAAAACGCGCGAAGCATTGTTCTATTAGCTGGCGCCGGGATGTCGGCGGATAGCGGTAGCCCAATTTATGAAGATCCTAAAACACTGGTAAACGATTTTCCGGAACTGGCAGTTGAAGGCATTACCAGCTACAACGAAATCGCTAAAGCAAAATGGTTTACTTTGAAACCCAAAATTGCCTGGTTGTTTGCCAACAGTACAAAAAACAATTATCTCCAATCTGAACCACACGCAGGCTATAACATCCTTAAGGCCTGGCTAGACACTAAACATACCAGTTTCACAGTCACCACAAATGTTGACGGAGCATTCATCCGAAGTGGATTCGAAGAGGTGCTGGAAATTCACGGTAATCATTTTCAACTTCAATGTACCAACAACTGTCATAATGAAACCTGGTCCATAGACAGTAAAATGAGTAATACAGATGCAATGCCGACCTGTCCTCATTGTGGCGTCATAGCAAGACCCAATATTTTGTATTTTGAGGATCCGAATTTCTGTACTGAAAACTATGAACAGCAAACTGACCAATATCGTCAATTTATGACACATGCCAGTTTTCGAAAACCGATAGCGATCGAAATCGGTGCCGGAACGCTTTTACCCATGTTAAGACATGAATCACTGAAATTTGATCATGTTATCCGTATCAATCCCAATCCTGATGATGATTTCAGTAATGAAAACACAATCCACATACAGGAAACCGCCCTGAACGCGCTCAGACGTCTTGACCAGCTAATTTGATACCGACATTAAGCTTATGTCTAAATATCGCGCGACAGAGCTTCTCACGAAACCTTTTTTTCGTGATTTGGGCATGTTTCAGGCTCAACCACTCAATTCTTATAAGCCGACACAGGCCAACTAGAACAAATAATTAATACACTCTTTGTTAGTTATACCAACATCGGAGAGCTGTGAATGAAACTTGTTGCACATTACAAGAGTGAAGCACTGCAAAAAAAAGGTTGGAGTGCACTGGCGAAATACCGTCCACGTAAAACATCAGAAGATGATACGCCTACATTGACCATTGAAATCGATCAGTATTCTGACGCCATCAGAAATGAGATCGTGCAGCAGCTCAAGCGAACCAGCATGCCGTTCCTCATCGAAAAGGTGAAAGAACCTGTACATGACGACACAGCATTGTGACTTCGCCTTGAATGAACTGGCATTTACTTTTTTGATACGTGCATAGCGCTTAGTATTGATCGCTTCCCAAAACGCAGGAAGCATTTTACGTTCCCCATTTCCTATACGCCGATCAGAGCGCGTGGCACATCAATAAAACAATCGTCAAAATGATTCAGTATGTCATACCAACTATCATCCACGTTGCTAAATGGGCCACCATAACCAGTGTGTTTTGGACTGTAGCCGAAAGGGTGCAAATACAATTCACCTTCGAGGCTCCACAACCCAAATTCCTTATAGTCTACATAGCGCTCAATTCTACGATAAACGACGCCACTATCATGATAGGGACTTTTGATTTTCGAGTAATGGGCTTTAAGCGCTTTAATAACGGGAACTGCACTGAGCCTACAAATAAAATCATACTCACTATAATCGAACTCAAAGTCAGTTAGCTTATTATCATAAATATAATCACAAATAGAATAGATTGGGATTTGCTCAAGGAAAGACTGGGTTATTTTCTTACCGTCAACGCGCACGGCCATCACTTGAATGGGAATGTTATTGAGTTCAATATCCATCAACCCACCTTGAAAATGTCAGCAAAGAGAAGACCGAGGTAAGCATTGTCGATGTTTTCACCATTCAGTTCATATCGATTGTGTTTGGTCAATGTATTGTTTCCTATACTTCAAATATTGCTATTAAGTGATTAAGGTTCTTAATAAGAGATGCGTTCATCCAACCAGTTTCTCGGCTTACCACATCGTAAGGCGAGTTCTTCGACGTTACCAGGCCTTTGTTCATGACGCCATCAATATCAAGAACCAAAATCTTTATATTTTTACTCATTGAGTGCCTTTTAGTTTCAATCTGAAAACCTATCTTCGATCCTATCAGGTAGATATTGACTGACCACTATCTTTTGTGTCGGAAAATACCCAAATAACTCAACATCCAACCCCAAAAATAGCGACATCTCAAAAGTCTGAGACAGTCATTGTACTTAACGACGGAGATGACCAATGAAAACCATTACTTATAGCGTTTCAACCAAAGATGCGGCAATGACCAACGATGACTTCGCAAGTCGCCTCGCAGTGTTAAACGCGCAATATTTCAAGCACCCGGAGCGGTATAACTTTGCCAACCAAGCTGAAGCACAGGAATGCTTTATCGGGATTGCTACCCACTTTGCCATCTTCCAGCAGTTAGAACGCGACGGACTGGCCAGCATCAATAAAATCCCTGATCCTTATTACAGCTTTGCAGACCATGCAGGGGACATTTTCAACCCTGAGTTAAACACCGATGTTGATAAAGCCGAATTAAAGCGTCAGGAGCGTCGTGAACGCGCTCGCTTCAATCGCCAAGGTGCCTATGTCATGGAGCTGGTGGTCGATGGGGATGAGCTCGACAGTATTGGTGGTTTTGTTGGAGATGATTTCTACGGCTCTGGCTACGATGATGAATTTTACGCCACTGCCATCGAGCAGTTGGAATCAGATTACCCTGATTACTTCGCTGATTTAAGAGCCGTCTGCAAACACTAATCCCTTCGCTGGCGCTATGACTCTAATACACTGGAAAGTAGCGCCAAACCATTCCCATGGTGAAATGGATGTACTCATTGATTAAGGGATAACACCATGTTTCAGTCAAAACTTTATCTGCCTCAAATCCAAGGCCGAAGCCTGGTCTTTGGTGATATTCACGGGCAATATCATAAGCTAATGGCTGCATTAAAGGCCGCTGATTTTGATAAACAGCAAGACCGATTGTTTATCGTTGGTGACGTCATCGACCGTGGCCCAGATAACGGCAAAATGCTGAAACTCATTACCAAGCCTTGGGTACATGCGGTACTTGGCAATCATGAGTTAATGCCGGTGTTGGCGTATGAACTACGCCATAAGAATTTCCCTCGAGCCTGGCAAAACCTGTACTCCTGGTACATGCATGGTGGAGACTGGTTTTTTGGTGGTTTGGAGAAAATCGAAAAGCAATTGAATACGTCACCAAAAAAGCAGAAGAAAGTTCAGCTTATGATGATGGAGCAGTTAAAAGACTTGGCAAAACACATCCGTAAGCACATGCCAGTTTCCATTGAGTTCACCGCACAGAATGACCAGAGAATTGGTGTTGTTCACGCCGCTGTGCCGCGTTTTGACTGGCAAACTCTTGATACGTGGGATATCACCAAAGATGACTATCCGGTGTGGGACAGAGACATGATCAAGGATCATCGTCGGCATGTTTACAATATTGACGCCGTAGTAATGGGGCATACGCGCGTCCCGTTCGTGCTGGACAAAGGCAATCGAATTTACGCCGATACCTCAGGCGGCAAAGAACACCTGAAACTGAGTTTTGTGGAGTTCTGAGTTAAACGTTCACTACGTCTTGTATTCGTCCATTATTCCGCCAGGTTGATAAGGACAAAATGATTTTGCGTGACACTTTGAACACTTAGCAACCTGCTTTTCATTAGAAGGCTTCTTCTTGTGCCGACTTTCAAGCCCTCCATAAGTGTATGTAGTAACAAAAAAGCCAGCGAGAATTGAAATGAATAGCCAAGTATAAAGTGCCATGGCCCACCAGCTAGAATGAAGGCCAAGCCCAGCAGCAGCAACAGCTATAAGTAATCCCAGAATGGCTCTCCCAACATTACAAACCATCGCGGATGTAACAAGGCAATATGCAGCAATACAGCCTAAACCAAACAGATAGTAAGAACTAATGTCGTTACCGGCTAATTTATCTTTAACCAGTAGCCAAGCTGGTAAAATAAGTATCAACGTGGCCATAAAACCCGCGATATAGGATAGAACGGTAATTATGCGTTCTGATTCAAAATTGACCTTCATAAATTAGAGCAACCTTTATTTTCTGAAAAATAAGCCATCCGTACCCAGCAAGCACGGATAAGCCATCTGTTAAACAAGTGTATTATGTTCGTAGCTCGCCTTTAAAAATTCACGGCTAACCATCTTTTTATTGGCCAGACTTCTCAGAACGATAGCTCTTATGTCGAAAATAGCGCGCTTCCAATCTCGTGAGACAGTAGATGCGTTAATTTGCGGAGTTCTATTGTTATGCGAGTCGATAAGGCTTTTTACGAAAATTTGCCGAAATCCATGCAACAGCAAATCAAGGACAAATACCCTGAACAGGTAAAGTCCCTTGCTGGCGGAATGCATGGCGCCATGAAAGGCAAAAAGTCCAAACGGCCTCCCTCAGACATTAAATATTCACCGTGGCCAACCAAAAACCCCGCCCATTGGTTACACCAATTGCTGGTGAAGCACTTCGGTGACTATTTCCATCATGATGGCGGTATGGTTGCACACGAAGTCATGCTGCCAGGTTCACCGCAGAAATGGCGATACGATCATTGCATCGTGCCATATAGAATAGCCTGCGAGTGCAATGGTTTTCAAAACCATTCTTTACTTGAGGCATTTAAAAGAGATCATGCAAAACGCGCCTATGCATTGACCCAGGGGTTCGTTGTTTACGACGTCACCAACCAAATGATTCGCGAAAATCCTAAATTGATAATAGAGCAGCTCCAGCAAATCATCAGTCACCGAAATACCTTTTCTGACAGCGTCAGTAGGGTAGGGTACGCCCATTCTCTGTTGACCCTGGCGCCTACACCAGACCAAAAATAGCGCGACTACCAACCCTTGTTACATTGAATTCAACAACACAGGGAGATATTCATGAAAGTTTCAATCGTACTTATCAAAAACAACACTATTCATATCACAAAAACTATTAATGCAGAGCACGACGCATTAACTCGCCGCATCACCCGTAGTAGTGACGAAGGAATGGATGCGGTGGTTATCGTCTTTGGTGAAAGCCAGACATACAAATTCACTCTGCCTGTTACGGATGCTGAGGCCACCACCATCGCTTCAAAAATCATGCGCAGCATTGAGCCAGTTGAGCCTACTTACATTGCCCCTGTTGATGAAACAGACGTGCAGGACGCGATTAGCAATGTTCTTGGCCAAAGTGTTAGTGAAGACATCGCACAGTCTGTATTGAATAACTATGTCGAACCCACCAGCATTACCGCCCCGCGTGGTTGTACCGGCGTTGAAGAAGCCCACCACGTAAAACGAGGCTTAATAAAGCAGCTCACGCCTAGCAAAGCGGAAATCAGCGCCTATATAGACGATCTGTACGCGACGGTGGAGCTATAACATGGTGCGTACAAGCAATAGCACCAGCGCATTACGGAAAAAGCTGGCCATCATTGAACGGAATATCAAAGTTTGCCGTGCAAATGGTTTCGCCGTTAGAAAATTGATGGACGCACGAAGCCAGTACATTCAAATTCTCAGAAAGCGTAACGCGTACCAAAAGGAACGGCGATGAAAGTTGACTGCTCAAAACTGGCAAACAAAGGCGATTTGCTTTCTCTGCTGTTCACAGTGATTTTAATTGGCGCGGTCGTCTTGGTCGTTTTCCTTACCACAATTGATACGTTCTTGGCGGGGTTCTGCTCAGCCAGCCTGGTATGGAATTGGAAGCGCTGGATATTTACGCCGCTGGATACATTGTTAGATGCACTATGGCCAGACAACTCAGGAGATTGACATGATATTGGAAACCAATGACAACTGGCAAACACCAGCCAGAGGCGACAGTGTTGAAGAATACCAATTGTACCTGGCCCTTGCCGATGACGGCGCAGGGAATGACATACTTACCGGTCTACCTTTGAAAACGTATGATGAATGGCTTTCTGCATAATAAGGGTAAGAAAATGGAGCAGCTTGTATTAGATGACATTCTGATGGGATACCAGCATGGCGCATTAGAAAACCATTGTCTCTATCAGTATGTGGCGCAAAAAAAGAAAATCTCTCAGGCAGAGTTGAATAAAACTGTCGAAATAGGCAACTCGGGGAAATATACCAGCGCAATAAAGCGTCAGATCCGCTGGTTCCAACAAACACTCAAGAGCAAAAACCTTTTGGAACGAGTTGGTAAAGGGCAGTGGTGCCTCACTAGAGAGGGTAAAAGTGAGCTGTCAAAGTTAACGGCCGGCAAGTTTTTAGTCGCCGCTCATACGGATTTAGGTGTCATGGTCTGGGGTGACTGCCGTTCCGTCTTTTCCAGCTCGATTGATAAAGACATTCAACTGTGTTTTACCTCACCGCCATACCTCGGTATCAAGCGTAATTACGGCCATAACGGCGTCAATCAGGAGCGGGAATATTGCCAGTTTATTATTGACGTCTTAAAACCCATCGCAGCCCGTATGAAACCTGGTGCCTCATTAGCAATAAATCTACCCAATGACGTTTATGTACCACAAGCGAATGGACGAAGAAGCACCTACCTTGAACGACTGACGCTGATGATTGAAGATGAAATCGGTTTGCAATTGATGGACAGAGTGATCTGGCATCCTCGAAACAAACTGCCTGCACCTACTTTTGCTACACAGACGCCGCATACACATCTCAAGCAAAGCTATGAATTTGTGCTCTGGTTTTGCAATGACCCGGCGTATTGCCATCGATTTGCCAATAACCAAACCTTGTTAAAGCAATATTCTACAGCTCAGCAATCATTGATAGGGCAGGGTGGTGAACAACGCGAACGAGTCAATTCTGACGGCAACTATATTATTAAGTCGGGTGCATTTTCTAATGACAACGGAGGCGCCTTGCCCGGGAACGTCGTTGAAATAGGCACTACTTGCAAACGCTATGGCCGCGAAGTATCGCGGATAGCCAAACAAATGGGCTTTGCACCCCACGGTGCCGCATTTCCATTAAATTTTGCCAAACATTTCATCTCCTGGCTGGCCGCACCCGGCAAAGGTTTATGTGTCGATCCGTTTGGTGGTCGACTTACCACGGCAAAAGCCTGCGAGGAACTTGGGATCGAATACCTGGTTTCAGAACTGCATTACGAATATATCAAGCCCGCCTTGACCCAATTTATTCATCACAAAGGGTTCTTATTCAATCCTGCATTCAACGCGTTTAAGTAAAGTCAAAAAGTGGCCTGATATCAAAATCAAGATTAAATAGAGGGGTTCCAAAGGTAATACTCTTATAAGTATTTTCTATGCACTTAACAAGGATATTAAAAATGCGTTTTCAACCATTCCAAGCAAATCAGATGAAACTTGTTACGGCCATTAGCGATGAATTATCTCGACAAGTCCCTGATTTGCCGTTTGATTCAACCTTATTCAACAAGATCGTTGAAGCGGCCAATATGATTTGCGAAGAATGTAAGCGTGAACGTATCTACGCTACTTCAAAAATGACTCCGGCGGAATGGTTAGCATCTGACGATGTAGGACTCAGTTCTCGTTACATGCTCACTGTGCTTACTGGTTCAAACTGCGAGCCTAACGGGCCTGTCCCGAGCGATGCTGATGATCTGGGGCGTTGTATTCGTATGGTTCAAGCCTGCCAGTTATCTGACGAAATAACACGACTTTATACCATGGGTAATCAATGGCGCCGTATTGCAGAAAATTGGGAAATGCTCTGTAAGCAGTACCAAGCAAACAAAGCCGAATCAATCTACACATTCTTGAACTACAAGTGAGAAATTAATACCTATATCGCATGCGTTGATAGTTCTGATATGCAAGCGGCCATTTGGGAAGTGTTGGGCGATAACGTACCAGAAGAATTCGCTGAAAGTGTACTAGATACTGAGCTATCCCCACGAATAGTAAAATAAAGTCAAAGAGTTAGGGA
>CETH01123238.1_pt1 | contig 12201 bp, 11 predicted proteins | sample 361461 | NCBI WGS metagenome assembly CETH01 (sample SAMEA2622695, study PRJEB7988) | marine metagenome | isolation source: saline water (ENVO:00002010), including
ATTTGTTCTGGCAAGGAATAGATTTAGTTAGAAAATTTTTAAACTTTGCGGGTCCAGCTGTTTATGTTGTGATGGTTGTATTAATGATCGCAATATGGGCAAAAGCTGGCGGAGGTTTACTAACAGAAGTTGGAAATATATTTTCAGGAGGGGAGAGATCAGGTGGCTTTGAAGGATTAGGATCATTTGGTGCTTTCTTAGCTGTATTTTCAATCATGGTTGGATACTTTGCGGCTGTTGTAATTAACTTTGGCGACTTCGCGAGATTTGTTAAAAATGAGGATGAAATGAAAAAAGGAAATTTATGGGGCCTAGTAGGTAACGTAGTTTTCTTCTCATTCATTACTTTAATGATTACTGGTGGAACAATCGCAATATTTGGTGAGTATATTGCTTCACCAACAGATATGGTTGCTAAAGTAGATAATTTACTACTTACAATCATTGCAGCATTTGCATTTTTTGCAGCTACCGTAGGAATTAACATGGTTGCAAATTTTGTACCTCCTGCATACGACTTAGCTAATTTAATACCAAGCAAAATTAATTTCAGAATGGGTGGATTAATTACTGCTGTATTTGGTTTTATAATTGGTGGTTTATGGGTATCAACAATTACCAAGATGGGATTATTTCCATTTGTAAACACTCTGGGTGCAATACTTGCTCCAGTGTTTGGTATAATGATTACTGACTACTACATAATTAAGAAGCAAAAAATTGATGTAGACGATCTTTTCTCAGACAGTAAGACAGGAAAATATCACTATAACGATGGTTTCAATGGCAAAGGAATGTTAGCTTGGGTGCTATCAGGATATATAGCTGTTGGAACAGTTTGGCCAAATATTCTAGTATTTGGATTAGACGACTTCTTCGCTAACCTTGGTGGAGGTGGTGGATATGCTTGGATGATAGGAGCTGCTTTAGGAGCTATAATTCATTTAGCAATATCAAATAGAGGTAAATAAACTCTCTTAGAGGTTATACACATCCTGTCACGTTTATAACGTGGCAGGATTTTTTTCATTTTACTGATTTATTTTTTACACCTTCAAGAAATATTAAGCATTTTTTAATTTCATTTAGCTCAATAAACTCATCAATTTTATGGGCTTGCTCAATAGAGCCAGGTCCACAAACAACTGTGCTAATTCCTATTTCTTGGAAAAGACCAGCCTCTGTTCCAAAAGACACCACCTCTCTTGAATTATCACCTGTTATACTGGATACAAACTCACATGCCTCTGAATCTTTAATTCTATTAAATCCAATTACTTCACCGATCGTTTCTTTGCGAATATTTGAATTTGGAAAAATTTTTTTCATTTGAGGTAAAAGTTCTTCAGTAACAAATTTGTCTATCTGTTCAGTGATAAATATACCATCTTCTTTAACTACAGGTCTTGTTTCCCATTCTACTTTACACTTATCTGCTATTACGTTGTGCGCTATACCTCCATAAATTCCTCCTACAGAAAGAGTTGAATGTGGTGGATCAAAAATACAATTCTTAGGAGCTCTTCTAATTAATTCTTTTCTTAATTCCAAAAGTTTATTTATATATTGTGTTGCATACTCTATTGCATTTACACCTTTATTAGGTTGTGAGCTATGCCCAGCAAGTCCCTCAAAGTGAGTTGTGTATTCATTCATGCCTTTATGAGCATCAATAATTTTCATTTTTGTAGGTTCACCAATTATACAAATACCATCTTTAATATTTCTTTTTTTTAGTTCTTTAATTAAAAGGGGTGCTCCAATACATGCTGTTTCCTCATCAAATGTAAATGAAAAATGAACATCTCTATTCAAGTTTATTTTTGATAATACTGGCACATATGCAAGAACACAGGATATAAAACCTTTCATGTCACAAGATCCCCTACCAAAAAGTTTATCTCCTTTGACTGTTGCTATAAAAGGATCTGTTGTCCATCCTTTTGAGACTGGCACAACGTCTGTGTGTCCAGATAAAATTATTGGTTTTTTTTCATTCATTTCTTTAGCTTTGATTGTTCCAAAGAGATTTACTCTTTCTTTATTTCCATCATATACTCTAAAAGTGGAAACTCCATTTTCTCTTAAAATCTTATCGCAATAGTTAATTAAATTACTATTGTCCTTACCAGATATTGTTTTAAAACTAATAAGATCTGTCAAAATCTTGATTGATTTTTCGTATAAATTGCTATCTAAACTCATAAACTTAATTATATATTATTATTATGAAAGAACAAATAACCTACGATATTTTTGATAAAGTAGATATTAGATTAGGAACAGTTTTAAGCGTGAAAAAAAACGAAAAGGCTAGAAAACCGTCTTTAGTAGTCGAGGTTGACTTTGGAAAAGAGATAGGAATTAAACAATCTTCAGCTCAAATTACACATTATTACACTTCAGAAAACTTAATTGGAAAACAAGTAATTGGAGTATGTAATTTTGCAGAAAAAAATATTGCTGGAGTTAAATCTCAGGTTCTTATTTTAGGCTCAATTGACAAAGAGGGAAAAGTAACATTAGTTCATCCTTCACAAAAAGCAGAAAATGGATTACCAATCGCTTAAAACATGCATCCTGAAATAGTTTCAATTGCTTTATTTTGGTTTGTAACAGCATATACTCCTGGTCCAAATAATGTTGTAGCTTCCTACTCAGGATTTAATTTCGGAATAATCAGAACGATACCTCATATTCTTGGAGTTACACTTGGATTTACATCTGTGGTAATATTTTTAACTCTTGGGTTAATAAACGTATTTAAATTATTCCCAATAATTCAAGTTGTGATGAAATATCTTGGAACATTATTTTTAATCTATCTAGCCTATAAAATTGCAACATCGTCTACATCGGACGACATCAAAAAAGAAAACCCTGTTAAATTTTTAGAAACTTTTCTTTTTCAATATTTAAATCCCAAAGGTGTCACAGTAGCAATAATAGTAGTTTCAACATATGTTGAATTAGGAGAAAATTACGTAAACTATGCGACCCAAGTAGTGCTTCTTGCCTTCTTATTTTCGTCCACAAGTATAACACTTTGGACGTTTATTGGTAAATTTTTGAGAAAATTTGCGACAAATGAGAAATTTATTAAATACTTCAATTATGTTATGTCCAGCCTTCTTCTTTTGAGCATAATTACGTTTTATATATAAATTATGAAACCAGGAAAAATTAATTCTTATAATTGTCTTAAAACCATAAAAATAGGTGGAAAAAGTTATAAATATTTTTCACTTAAGGAGGCAGAAAATAATGGATTAGATGGTATATCAAAACTTCCAAAATCATTAATGGTGTTATTAGAAAATTTACTAAGATTCGAAGATGATGTGTCTGTTACCAAAAGTCAGATTGATGCAATAAAGGATTGGCTTAAAACAAAAAAATCAAATACTGAAATTGCATATAGGCCTGCAAGAGTATTATTACAAGATTATACTGGAATACCAGCAGTTGCTGATTTAGCCGCTATGAGAGAGGCAGTAAAAGAAAAAAATAAAGACCCAAAAAAAATAAATCCATTATCTCAAGTAGATTTAGTAATTGATCATTCTGTTCAAGTTGATGATTTTGCTAATTTGTCATCTTTGAAAAAGAATGTTGAGATTGAGTTTAGTAGAAATGGAGAAAGATATTCATTTCTTAAGTGGGGACAGCAAGCATTTGATAATTTTAGAATTGTACCACCAGGTACTGGAATCTGTCATCAAGTAAATTTAGAATATTTATCTAAAGTGGTATGGAATGCAAAAACTGGAGGTGAAGAATATTTATTTCCAGACACCCTTGTAGGAACTGATAGTCATACAACTATGGTCAATGGTTTATCCGTCTTAGGTTGGGGAGTAGGTGGAATAGAGGCCGAGGCAGGAATGCTTGGCCAGCCAATATCAATGCTTATACCAGAGGTTATCGGATTTGAATTAACAAATAAACTACCGGAAGGAACCACCGCAACAGATTTGGTTTTAACGGTAGTCAAAATTTTAAGAGATAAAGGCGTGGTTGGTAAATTTGTAGAATTTTATGGTACTGGGTTAAAAAATTTAAGTTTAGCTGACAGAGCAACAATTGCAAATATGGCTCCTGAATATGGCGCAACTTGTGGTTTTTTCCCCGTAGATCATGAAACATTAAAATATTTAAAATTTTCTGGAAGAGATAACAGTATTGTTGAAATTGTAGAATGTTATGCGAAAGAACAAGGTTTATGGGCAAGTAACGAAATTGAATTTACAGACGTCGTTAAACTAGATATGTCTACGGTAGTTCCAACAATTTCTGGACCAAAAAGACCCCAAGATAAAGTATTATTAACCGAGGCAAAAAATTCTTTTGATGCAAATTTTAGAGAAGAAACAAAACGAACAATAGAAAATAAAGTTAAAGTAACTGGAACAGATTTTGAATTACAAGATGGATCAATAGTAATTGCAGCTATAACATCATGTACTAATACATCAAACCCAAATGTTCTTATTGGTGCAGGACTTTTAGCAAAAAAAGCAATTGAAAAAGGTCTTAAAGCTAAACCATGGGTAAAAACATCGTTAGCACCAGGATCCCAAGTTGTAACTGATTACTTAAAAAAATCAGGATTGAATTTATACCTCGATGAATTGGGTTTTAATCTAGTTGGTTATGGTTGCACCACATGTATAGGTAATTCTGGTCCGTTACCTGAAAATATCTCAAATTCAATTAAAAAAAATGATATTTATGCAGTGTCTGTTTTATCAGGTAACAGAAATTTTGAAGGAAGAATTTCTCCTTTGGTAAAAGCAAATTATTTAGCTTCACCTCCACTAGTTGTTGCATATTCGTTAGCAGGTTCAATGAAAATAAATCTATACAAAGACTCTCTAGGAAAAGATAAAGATGGTAAAAATGTATATTTAAAAGATATTTGGCCTAGTAACAAAGAGATTGAGGAGGTTTTACTTAAATCCTTAAATCCTGAAATGTTTAGAAAGAGATATTCTAATGTTTCAAAAGGACCTGAGCAATGGCAAAACATTAAAACTAAAGAGACCAGTATCTATGATTGGGATGATAATTCAACTTATGTAAAAAAACCGCCGTTTTTTGATAATCTACCGCCGAAGCCAGAAGGATTTAAACCTATAAAGAATGCTAGACCGCTTTTAATACTAGGGGACAGCATTACTACTGACCATATATCTCCAGCAGGAACAATCCAAAAAGAAAGTCCTACAGGCGAATATTTTATGAAACATCAAATTCTCCCTAAAGATTACAACTCATACGGTGCAAGAAGAGGAAATCATGAGGTAATGATGAGAGGAACATTTGCTAATATTAGAATAAAAAATGAAGTTGCACCTGGTACAGAAGGAGGATTTACAAAGCTATATCCAGAAAATAAAGTTATGCCAATCTATGATGCTGTTGTAGAATATAAAAAAAGAGGCACTGATCTAGTTATAATTGGAGGAAAAGAATATGGAACCGGATCTTCGAGAGACTGGGCAGCTAAAGGAACAAAATTATTAGGAGTAAAGGCTGTAATTGCTGAAAGTTTTGAGAGAATACATAGATCAAATCTTATCGGAATGGGTATTTTACCTCTTCAATTTATTAACGGAGTAAATAGAAAAAATATAGATCTAAAGGGCTCAGAATTAATTACAGTTACAAAACTTGAAAAAGGAATTAAGCCATCTGATGAGGTTGAATTAGAAATAAAATACAACAACGGTGAGATAAAAAAAGTCAATGTGCTTTCAAGAATAGACACCAAGAATGAGTTAGAGTACTATAAAAATGGTGGTATTTTACAATATGTATTGAGAAATATGATATAATGAGTGAAGAAAGTCAAATAATTTCAAACGAAGAAAATAAAAAAGACTTTAGAAGGTTTTTTTTTAATAATAAAAAATCAGTTCTTACTGTTATTATAATTTTTTTAGTAATCTTATTTTCATATTTTTTTTATCAAGATTATAAAAAAAAAATTAAATTAAGTATTGCAGATAAATATAATTTAGCATTGATAAATTATGAAAAAAATAATCCAAGTAATTCGATTACTGAAATGAAAAATATAATTAATGCTCAAGACTCTACTTATTCTCCTTTAGCATTATACTTTTTATTAGATAATAATTTAATAAATGAAAGCAGTGAAATTAACAAATATTTTGATATCTTGATCAACGAGATGAACTTAGATGATGAGATACGGTATTTGATCATCTATAAGAAAGGGTTGTATAATTCTAATAAAGCAAAAGAGGATGAGTTACTAAATATTTTTAAGCCTTTAATAAATGATGAAAATATCTGGAAATCTCACTCCTTATATATAATTGCAGAATATTTTTTTTCAAAAAATGAGAGACAAAAATCAAAAGAATTCTTTGAAAAAATTTTGGAAATGAAAAATCCTAATCCAAAAATTAAAATTGAAACACAAAAAAGACTTCAAAAAGATTTGAGTGAATAAAAATATTTTATTTATAATTGTATTTATAATATTAAGCCAATGTTCTCTTGATAATAAAACTGGGTTTTGGACTAAAGAAAAAATCATAGAAAAAAATCAAAATATAGAAGAGATTTTTAAAACTAAAGAAATTTTAGAGAAAGAGTTTAATCCTAATTTAAAAATAAAATTAAATAGCAAATATACCAAACAGCCATTTATAAATAATTTAACAAATAACACGGGTTATATTAATTTTAGCAGTAATTTTGAAAAAATATTCAAATTTAAATTTAAAAAAATCAAACGTTTTGATTTTATAAATCCAGACTTGTTAATTGGGAATGACAAATCAATCGTATTTTTTGATGACAAAGGAGCTATATTAAAATTTAATCAAAATTCTAAATTAATGTGGAAACAAAATCACTACGACAAAAAACAAATTAAACTAAATCCCTCAATTTATTTTGCTTTAAATGAAAAAATTTTAATTGCAGGAGATAGTTTAGCGAATATCTATGCTTTAGATTATTTAACAGGTAATTTACTTTGGAAAAATTTAAATAAAGTTCCATTTAATTCAGAAATTAAAATCGTTAATGATAAAATATTTATAATCGATTTTGATAATCATATTAGGTGTATTTCTACTAAAAATGGTGATGAGATATGGAATTTTGGAACAGAAAAATCATTTATTAAATCTCAAAGAAAGCTCTCCTTAGTTGTGGAAAACAAAAAAGTAATATTCATTGATACATTCGGCGATATAAGTGCCTTAGATGTAAATACAGGAAGATTATTGTGGCAGTTTCAAACAACTAATGAAGATATTTTTGAAAGTTCATTTCTTTTAAAAAGTTCTAGGCTAGTTTCTGACAATGAAACAATATATGTTTCAAATAATCAAAATAAATTCTTTGCATTAGATGCACGAAACGGTCAGATAAAATGGGAACAATCAATTAATTCTTATTTAGCACCTATTATAATAGAAAATCTAATTTTTACTATTTCCAATGAAGGTTTTTTGATTATTTTAAATAAAGATAATGGAAATATCCTAAGGTCTACAAATATTTTTGATAAAATTAAAAATGAAAAAATTTACCCTACTGGATTTATTTTGGCAAAAAAATATATATTTGTTACTTTGAGTAATGGTAGAATTTTGAAAGTGGGCATTCATGATGGTAAAACTATGGATATATTAAAAATTGATGGAGGTAAAATATCAAGACCATATATTCTTGATAAACATATGTATGTTTTACGAGACAATGCAATTATTAAAGTAGAGTGATGTTCTTAAAACTTCTTGAAAAACTTGGAAGAAAAAAAGTCGTTTTAGATAGAGGACCATCGCATCCAAAATATAATGAAGCTAAACCTTGGATGAATAGATACTATCTTTTATTTAGAAACAGACCAAGATGGTTTCCATTTAACATATTAATTCATGAAATGCTGGATAATGATCACGGAGACGGTGTTCACAATCACTTATTTCCTTTTATCACAATAATACTTAGAGATGGGTATTATGAAACACTTAAGGATGGAAAATACTGGAGACCACCAGGGTACATTGGTTTTAGATCTGCTAATAATTACCATAGAGTGGATTTAAAACCTGGTACAAAACCATTGACGATATTTATATCAGGACCCTTTGGATTAAGAAAAGGACCAAGATCAGAGTATGGCATAAATTTTAAAATAAAAAAATGAGACAAGAATTTTTTAATTTAAAAATTAAAACTTCAGGACAAAAATTATATGATTTTACAAATGAAAGCATAAATTGGATAAAACTTAATAAGATTAAAAATGGAATTCTTAATTTAAGTATTCAACATACAAGTGCATCATTAATTGTCCAGGAAAATTCTGATCCTGATGTTCAAAAAGATTTGATAAATTATTTTAATAAATTAGTACCTATGAATGATAAAAATTATCTTCATGCATCTGAGGGAAAAGATGATATGCCTGCTCATATTAAGTCTACATTAACAAATAATCAAATTTCATTAAGTGTTAAAGACGGCAAATTACTAATGGGTATATGGCAAGGTTTATATTTGTTTGAGCATAGATTAAAATCTCAAGAAAGACTTATTACTCACCATTTTTTAGGTGAATAACCTCTATTTCGTTAATGATTTTTTAAGTTAATTATAATCATAATCAAAAAAAAATGAGATTGATTATTATTCGCTTAAAAACTTATTGTAAAAATAATTTTTAAAATTATTAAATTCAGAAGAAAATAAATATGGAATTAACAAAAGGTTTTTTTAAAGCTACTAAAAGTATTTTTGAAAATAATAGAGGATCAATATTAAGGACTATTATTTACACAGTTGGTCATTTTGCGATTGCAATTACTGTTCTCATGTCAATAGCCAATGTTTCATTCATGATTGCATTAACAGATGCAATTATTGAACCATTAGCTAATGCAGTTTGGTATTTTATTCTTGATAAGTGGTGGGCAAGTAAATCAAGTTAAAATCATTTTTTTAAAGTTTGAAAAGCTGACAAAGCTGCCTTTCTAGCAACCTCATGAACAACAATTGGTTTAGGATAATCCTTCCCTATGATTGTATCGAGCGCTTCTTGAAATTTATTTTCCATTTCCCAAGGTTTATGTATAAATTTTGCAGGGACTTTAGATAATTCAGGAACCCATTTTTTTACATAAACACCTTCTTTATCAAATTTTTCACCCTGAAGTATTGGGTTAAATATTCTAAAATATGGTGCTGCGTCTGCTCCGCAGCCTGCTACCCATTGCCATTGTGCAACATTATTTGCTTCGTTAAAATCCAATAAACAATTTCTGAAGTGTTTTTCTCCCTCTTTCCAATTTATTCTCAAATGTTTTACCAGAAATGAGCCCACAACCATTCTTATTCTATTATGCATCCATCCAGTTTCGTACAACTCTCTCATGCCAGCATCTACTATTGGGTAACCTGTCATTCCTTTTTTCCAAGCTAAAAGGTTTTTTAAATTTTTATCCCATGGAAATTTGTCAAATTCTTTTCTTAGATTTCCTTTTAACATTTGAGGAAAATTATTTATCAAACTATGTGAAAACTCTCTCCAACCTAACTCATTACAATATTTTTTAGCACTTATACTTTTTGATTTAAATTTATAACATTCATTCCAAATATCGCTAACATGAATTTGTCCGTTTCTAATATAAGGAGATAATTTTGATGTCCCACTTTTTGAAGGATAATCTCTATCTGTGCCATATTTTAAAATACCCGTCTTTATAAATTCATTTAAAAATTTATTTGACTCTTTTTCCGATGGAACCCAATATTTTTCAAATTTTTTAAACCATTTAAAATTAGGTAAAATTTGTTCAGCTTTAAAGTTTGATTTAAAAAAACTTATTTTTTTTAATTGCTTTTTTAGATTTAATTTATTTTCTGGAACTCTATCTAAATAAATTTGTTCACCATTTCTCCAAAAGGGGCTATATACTTTATAAGGCGATCCATCATCTTTTGTGACCTTGTCATATTCATTTAATACATTCCCTTTAAAAAATTTTACATTTATTTTATTCTTTTCAAAAACATTAATTATACGCTTATCTAATTTAAGTTGATCGGGCTCATAAACTTTGTTCCAATAAACACATATATTATCTTTACTTTTTAATTTTGAAAAAAAATTTAATTCCTCAGAAGAGATAATTTCTAATTCTACATTGTATTTATCTAAGTCTGTTTTATAACTTTGTAGCGATCTGCTTATCCACCATTTTTGAGCTTCTCTTACATTGTCAAAATTAACCTTATTATAAATATAAATTACCGAAACAGTTTTATGATTATTCAAAGCAAACGATAATGCTGGATTATTTTTTAATCTGAAATCATCCCTAATCCAAACTATTGCTTTTTCAGTCATAAAATTACACTCTTCCTTTTGATAGCAATTTTTTGTAAAGTTTCATATCTGCATTACCTTCGCATCCTATTAATAAAACATTAGAATTTTTTTTAAGATTTATTGATTTTTTAATTTTTGGATCATTGCAAGCACTTATTAAACTAATTATACCTGGTGTTGCGCATTCTCCACCTATAATTGAATTTTTACTGAATTTTTTGTCTCTTAACATTGCTACCGTTTTAGCAACTTTGTTATCACTTATTGATATACAATGACTACTTGATTTTTTTAGTATTTGCCACGGTATCAGAGACATTTCATTGCATGACATTCCACCCATTATACTCTCTTTTAAAATTTTAATTTTTATCATTTTGTTTCGCCTAATACTTTGCAATACACAATCAGCTCGATCAGGTTCAACAATTATGATTTTAGGTATTCTTTTAAAATATTTTGCAACACCTGCTACTATACCAGCTGCCATACCACCAACACCAGCCTGTAAAAAAATGTGGGTAATATATTGATTAGTTTGAGTAGAAATTTCTTTAATCATAATAGAATAACCAGCCATAGTTAATTGCGGAACATATTTATAATTTTTTGACGAAACATCTTGTACAATACTCCAGTCGTATTTTTTTGATAATTTTTTACATTCATTTAGTGAGTTTTCATAATCACCCCTAACCCTAAATACTTTTGCTCCAAATTTTTCAATTTCTTTTACTCTTGTATCACTTACATATTGACTAACAAAAATATTGCACTTTAATCCTAATCTTTGAGCTCCCCAAGCAACAGACCTACCATGATTGCCAGCAGTAGCAGAAGAAATAATGATATTTTTTTTTCCTTTGGAAATTTTAGCAACTGCATATGCCCCACCTAAGGCCTTAAACGATTTTAAATTAAATCTTTTAGACTCATCCTTATAAAAAATATTTTTCAATTTTAAATTTTTATTTAATTTTTCAAGTTTTATAAGGGGTGTACTTTTATAACTTTTCCATTTTCTAATAGTTTTATACGAGTCATCCAAAAGCCTTGAAGAAACATATTGCAAAATATATTTTCTATTAAAATTAAAATTTTTATTACTAATAAATTTAGAGCATTTCCAAGAGTTTACATTGGAAATTTTTTTCATCAATTAACAGTCTAGAGTATTGTTTCTTTCCCAACCTGTGATAGGAGAGCGTTTGTCAAATCTTTCCTCTTTATCAAAAGATTCCAATTCTTGTTTTTTTAATTTGATATAACTAGTGATTACAGTTTCACCAAAAGCTTCCTTTAAAGTTTTATTATCACTTAAATTTTCAAGTGCTTCTTCAAGATCGTCTGGTAGCTTTTCAAGATTTGGATAATTTTTATGATCTGTATACATATTACAAAATAAAGGTTCACCTGGGTCAATTTTATTTGTTAAACCATCTAGACCAGCCGCCATCACACCAGCTTGCAATAAATATGGATTAGACGATCCATCCATTAATCTTAATTCAAATCTTCCAGGATCTGGAATTCTGATCATATGAGTTCTATTATTCCCAGTGAAAGATATACTACTTGGAGACCAAGTAGCTCCAGATTTGGTAGGAGGAGCGTTTATTCTTCGGTAACTATTTATAGATGGATTAAAAAAGGCTGATAATGCTTTTGCATTTTTCATAATTCCACCTAAAAAATTGTATGCAGACTTGCTTAACCCTAGCCTGTCTCCTTTGTCTAAAAACTTATTTGATTTACCGTCCCATAATGAAATATGAGCATGACAACCATTTCCGGTTAAGTTTTCAAAAGGTTTTGGCATA
>CETH01054613.1_pt1 | contig 12193 bp, 13 predicted proteins | sample 361461 | NCBI WGS metagenome assembly CETH01 (sample SAMEA2622695, study PRJEB7988) | marine metagenome | isolation source: saline water (ENVO:00002010), including
AGGTAACTTTAAGATTTAGAGGAAGAGAGATGGCGCATCAAGAAATAGGAATGGAATTATTAAAGAGAGTTGAAGTAGATCTGGAAAGTGTAGCGAGCGTAGAACAATTCCCTACTTTAGAAGGTAGACAGCTAGTTATGTTGATGGCCCCTAATAAAAAATAAAGAATTATGAGTAAACTAAAAGTACATAGCGGAGCAAGCAAAAGGTTTAAAAAAACTGGAAACGGTTTAAAAAGAAAGAAATCTAATAAGAGTCATATTCTTACCAAGATGACGACTAAAAGAAAGAGACAATTAAGAGGTACAACTAAAATAGCGAAAGGTGATCAACAGTTAGTTGATAGAATGCTTAAAACAAACACATAGAGAAAAGACATGGCGAGAGTAAAAAGAGGCGTACAAGCCAAGGCAAGACACAAAAAGGTTTTAAAACAGGCTAAAGGCTTTAGAGGCGCTAGAAGCCGCACTTATAAAGTAGCTAAACAAGCTGTTATGCGCGCTGGTCAATATGCTTATAGAGATAGAAGAGTCAAGAAAAGAGTTTTTCGGTCTTTATGGATTGTAAGAATTAATGCAGCAGCTAGAGAAAACGGACTTACTTACAGCAAACTGATTGCAGGACTTAAGAAAGCAAGCATAGACCTTGATCGAAAGACTTTGGCGAACATTGCTGTTAATGACAAAAAAGCTTTTACTAAGATTGCTGAAGAAGCTAAATCACAGTTAGCTGCATAAAATCTTAATTAAGATAAGTACTTAGACCATTATAGTGATTATAATGGTTGTATAAGTTATTTTAAAAAGTGGATTTAAGATCTTTAAAGCAAAAAATTTCAAAACTCAAATCTGAGTCTTCTGAGTTTATAAATTCTTCTAAAGATAAAGATTCTTTAGAAAGGGTTTATAAATCATATTTGGGTAAGAGCGGGGAGGTTAATCTGCTGCTCAAATCATTAGGAAGTTTGCCTCAAGAGAAAAGGAAGGAGGCAGGTAAGCTTCTTAACACATTAAAGTCCGATATTGATAATTCCTACAAAAACAAGACTTCCGTACTTTCAAAGGCTGAGAATGAATTAAGATTAAGCAATCAAAAAATTGATATAAGTTTACCATCTGTCACTCAAGAACATGGGTCAATTCATCCAGTTACTCAAACCATCAATGAGATTAGTGATTTTTTTGAATCCATCGGGTTTGAAATTGAATCAGGACCCGAAGCTGAAACTGATTATTATAATTTTGAAGCATTAAATGTACCTGAAGACCATCCTGCTAAAGACATGCACGATACTTTTTATCTTAAAGATTCTAGTCTTTTAAGAACTCATACATCTCCAGTACAAATAAGAACAATGGAGAAAAAAAACCCTCCTCATCGAATAATCTGCCCAGGGAAGGTATATAGAAAGGATTCAGATTTAACTCACACCCCAATGTTCCATCAAATAGAAGGGCTTGTGGTAGAAGAAGGAGCTTCATTTGCTCAACTAAAGGGTTTATTAAATGACTTCTTAGAAGATTTCTTCGGAGTCGAGGTAGAGCTTAGATTTAGACCATCCTATTTCCCTTTTACAGAACCTTCTGCTGAAGTAGATATAAGATGGGATAAAAGTTGGCTTGAGGTGCTTGGTTGTGGAATGGTACACCCAAATGTATTGAAAATGGCTGGAGTGGATACAAAGAAATATAGCGGTTTTGCCTTTGGATTAGGAGTTGAAAGGATGGCTATGCTTAAGTATGACATCCCAGATTTACGTCTTTTCTTTGAAAACGATTATAGATTCTTGAAACAATTTTAATATGCAATTTAGTAGAAATTGGCTTAAAGATTTTATAGATCTAGATATTTCAACCGAAGATATTTGTTCTCAACTGACAATGGCTGGTGTTGAAGTTGATGGTTATGATTCGTTTAATTCAAAATTAACTGGGAAAGATTCAATTATTAAATTAGACATAACGCCTAATCGTGGTGATTGCTTCAGTGTTTACGGAGTTTCCAGAGAATTAGCAGTTATAAATAACCTTAAGTTAAAGCGCCCTTCTATTAAATCAATTAAAAGTTCTTTTAAAGAAGACTTAAGAATTACGGCTTGCAAGGAAGCTCCAATATACATTGGAAGGTCCGTAAATAATATAAACCTTAAAACAAAAACACTTCCTTTAGTTGCTGAAAGGTTAACTTTGAGTGATCAGAAGCTTATTGATCCCGTCGTAGACATTACTAACTATATTCTTTTAGAGCTTGGTCAACCTCTTCATGCTTTTGATCGAGATAAGTTAGAAGGAAACATTAGTGTACGGAAAGCTAAGAAAGGTGAGAATCTAACATTACTTGACGATCAAGAAATTAATTTAAATCCAGATTGTTTAGTTATTTCTGATCAAGACAAATCAATAGCTCTTGCAGGGATCATGGGAGGGAAGAACACTTGTGTTAGCTCTAAAACAAAGTCTATTTTCTTAGAAAGTGCTTTTTTTACGCCTTCAGTTATTAGAGGTAGAGCAAGAAGATTCGGATTCCAGACAGACGCTTCGATAAGATTTGAAAGAGGAGTGGATTATGAAATCCAAGAACTCGCCATTGAGAAAGCGAGTGAAATTCTTTATGAAACAGTAGGAGGAGAATTTGGAGTAATTCAAGAGAGTAAATTAACAAAAGAATTACCTAAACCAAAAAAGGTCTCATTAGACCTTAATAGAGCTAATAAAATTCTTGGTACTAATATAACTAGTTTAAAAGCTAAGAAATATCTAAAAGGCTTAGGAATGAACCCTAAAGGCTCATCAAAAATATTAGATATCACTTCTCCTTCTTGGAGATACGATATTGAAATAGAGGCAGATCTAATAGAAGAACTTGCTAGATTGGAGGGTTACGATTCTCTGCCAATTATTTCACTTCAACCCAAACCGAGAATACAATTTAAATCTAAAGAAAAATTGGCCTCTGCTTCTTTAGTAGCCCAGGGCTTCAGTGAAGTCATTAATTATTCTTTTATAAGCGAAGATGATGAAATGGTTTTTGGAAAAACTAAAAAATTGGTAGAGGTAGCAAATCCTATTTCTCAAAATATGAAATTCATGAGGTCCAGTTTGTTTCCAGGCTTGATTAACACTTTTGTCCATAATCTAAATAATGGCTTAGAATCTCACAAATTATTTGAGATTGGATCAGTTTTTAACAGTAAGAAATCTAAAAAACCTTCGGAAAGAACAATAGTATCTGGTCTAATCTATGGAGATGTAGCCTCCAATCACTGGTTAGATAAACCGAGAAAAGTTAATTTCTATGATGCCAAGGGAGTGATTGAGAAGATCGTCTATGATTTTGATGTAGCTATTTACTTCGAACCAGGATCTTCAGATTTCCTTCATCCCGGCATTTCATCTACTATTTATGATGGCCCTAAAGAGATAGGTTGTTTAGGGGCTCTATCGCCCAATATCTTAGAAAAGATAGGGCTTAAAGAGGATGTTTTTCTTTTCTCTATTGATATTGAGTTACTCCACACAAAATCTTTACAAAAATTTACTAAGTTCTCCAAATTCCCTCCTATTCAGAGAGACCTATCCTTTGTTGTAAGTAAAGATATAACTAGCCATGAATTGAGTTTCCTTATTAAGAATAAAGGTGGCAAGGATCTACGCAATCTTGATTTGTTTGATGTTTATGAAGGGAAGGGAGTTGAAGACAGCAAAAAAAGCATAGCAATTTCTCTTACTTGGCAATCTTTCAAAGGAACTTTGTTAGATGCAGACGTTGATAAGGTAGTTGAAAAGATTGTAAACTCAGTCAAGAAAGAATTGGATGGGGATTTAAGAAATTAATGGAAAAGACAATAACTAAAGCAGATATAGTTGAGCATCTCCATGAACAATTAGGTTTAAATAAAAGTGAGTCGAAGAAGTTAATCGAAGATTTCTTTAATGAAATTAAGGAATCTCTGGCGAACAATGAAGAAGTGAAATTATCTGGATTTGGTAATTTTGAATTAATAGATAAGAAATCTAGGCCAGGCAGAAACCCTAAAACAGGAGAAGAGGTTACTATTTCTGCTAGAAGAGTTGTAACTTTTAGGGCTGGTAATAAATTGAGAAAGAAGATAGTTTCTCAGAATGGCTAAAGAAATTTCATTTTCAGATAAAAAATATTTCTCCATAAGTGAGGTATCTGAGTTGTGCTCAGTTAAGCCGCACACCTTAAGATTTTGGGAAAGTGAGTTTAAGGGATTAAAGCCAATCACAAGAAAAGGAAACAGACGATATTATCAAAAAAAAGATATTGAGATGATTAGAAAGATTCAAGCTCTCCTTTACGAAGAAGGGCTAACGATTTCAGGTGTAAAAAGAAATTTAAGTACAACTAAAAGTAATAATTCTACAAGCGATTTTTCTGTAAAGATTGTGGAAGACCTGGAAAAACTTTTAAAAGCTATTAAATAATCGGGGCGTGGCGCAGTCTGGTAGCGCACCACACTGGGGGTGTGGTGGTCGCTGGTTCAAATCCAGCCGTCCCGACCAAACTAAAGGATGATATAGTTATATTATGAAAAATTTATTGTTATCAGGAGCTTCCGGAGGAATAGGTTCTGAAATTGCGCAATATGCTAGCAAAGCAGGTTACAGGGTAGGCTTAATTGACGTAGATCAAGAGAAGCTTGAAGAAACTCAATCTAAGGTAAAAAATTCTATTGCTCTTAGAGCAGATATAACACAAGAAAGATCAGTTTTGGAGGCTCTACAGTCTTTTGGCGAAACTCCTGATGCCTTGATTAATTGTGCTGGAATAGTTAGGTTTGGTAGTCTTCTAGAACAGAAGGTGAAGGATTTTGAAGATGTAATAAATGTTAATTTGTTGGGCTGTTTCATCATTAGTTGTGCTACTGCTAGGCTTATGAAAGAAAAGGGTTCAGGTAATATAATTAATATAAGCTCCATAAGTGGAGGTAAACATCCAGCCATACATTCAGGAGCTTATGCTGCTACTAAAGCAGGTATTGTTATGCTAACAGAGCAAATGTCTCTTGAATGGGGGAAAGCAGGGATTCGAGTAAATGCAATTTCTCCAGGCTTTATAGATTCAGGAATGTCTGCTTCACATTATGCAGATCCAACTGAAAGAAAAAAAAGAGAAGAGATGGTCCCTGCGCAAAGAATTGGTTCAGCTGAAGATATAGCTAAAGTTGTTATGTTCTTACTATCTGAAGACTCCTCTTATATTCATGGAGAAAATATAACAGTAGATGGAGGCGTCATGAATAGCGTCTTAGCTAATATTGGTAGAGACAAAGTCTAATAGAATTATAAACGTAATAGTTTTTTAGCATTCTCAGCAAGATAAGAAGGGATTTCTGTAATTGAGTTTCTATTGGGTTGATCCCAACCTAAGAAGTTAGTCCCCAGCACTTGTCTTTCTTGTCCAACTATATCATCTAATAAATTTAAAGATGCATCTTGATGAACATGATTATCAAACCAAATTAATTTGAGTTGCCTAAGAAATTCACCTTTTTCTTTGATCCAATCAGGAGAAGTGTGTCTATTCTCAGCAGCTAATGCCATCCTACCTGCAAGAAAAGCTATATTTCCTCCACCATGACTAATACATATATCAAGATCTGGATGTCTATGTAACACCCCACCGAATATTAGATTACCTAAAGCAGCAGTTTCATCGTTAGCGAAACCAACTGTTAAATCTAAGCTATATAAATCTAATCTATCATCAGAATAAGGTCCATTAATTCCTTGGGGAGCAGGATGTATAAATAGAGGCACATCTAAATCAACACAAGTTCTATAAAAATCATCCATCTGTTTATCTGCTAAGCCTAAAGGGAAATCTGTACCTATATATGCTCCATGAAAACCAAGTTCTTTTACGCTTCTTTTAAGCTCTTCAGAAGCCGCTTCAGGGTCTTGCATTGGTAAAGATGCAAAACCTCCCAAACTTTCTCTATGGTTCGAGATAGAATTAGCCATAGTGTCATTATGTAATCGGCAATAATTTATGGCTTCCTTTGGTTCTATAAAATGGAAGTAAGTTATAGGATTTGGAGAAAGAACTTGATAATCGATACCAAGAGATTCCATAGCCTCTAACCTTAGATTTATATCCATGAACGGAGTGTTTTCGTATCTTACACCCTCAAGTTTATAATCTCCTGCACGAAACCAAGGGTTATCCTTATCTCCTCCTATTTCAGGACCTAATCCTTTTATGGAATTTAAAGTTTCCTTAAAAACTGCGTGAGCATGAATATCAATTACGTCCATAACGAAGTTTTACCAGTCACTTCCTTCGTTGCCCATAAATTTTTCAATCCAATTATGGTAATTCTGCACAGCTGGTTCATTCCTACCGTAAACAAAGTTGTGAGATTCTAACTTAGAAATATTACTTTGAATTTGAAGCCCCATTTTATAATCTTCATCAACAACAGCCTGTAAGACCATGTCACTAAATTCTTGAGTTATTTTTATGTCTTCTTTCGTTTTTGGCTCTTTAGCAGATAGGATGGTTTGTCTAGTAATAGTTGTCTCAGGGGAAGAGGTAGGAAAGATCTGACTAACTAAACAATGGCCTCCTAATACGCCAGATATTGACAAATTAGGAAAACCAGAATGTATAAGGCGTATGTGGTCCAACGGATCCTCCCATTCTTCTTCCGGTTTTTCTATAAGTTCACTCAATGATTTTCTTCCAAAAGTTAACCTTTGATGTGGTCCGTAAGTATCTAAAACTAGTAGGTTACCAACAGTATGTTTTCCTACGGTATCACCGTGTAATTGATTATGGTGATAAGCTTCTAAATAACCGTCTAAAGCTACTTTCCAACCAGGCCCTTCAATTTCTCTTTGATCATAAATATGCCAATCTTTTAAATTTAGAGTTTCTAGCTCTAAAGCAAAGTCTCCTAACCAACTATCAATATCAAATTTAACTTCAGGACTTAGGGTCACCCAAATAAGTCCTGCTCTCTCTTCACAATTTAATTCAATTAGGCCAAATTCCTCTTTATTTAATTCTCCAAATGTTTTTTCTCCATACATTCCTATCAATTTACCTTCATGGTTATAGGTCCAGGCATGGTATGGGCAAATAAAATTTCTTGTTTCTCCTTTGCCCACTTCACATACTTGAGAGCCTCTATGACGACAAACATTTAGAAATGCTCTTACCTTCGTATCTTTACCTCTTGTTATAAGAACAGGAGTGTCAATTACGTTCATTGCTCTGTGACTGTTTGGTTTAGATAACTCACTGCTTAAACATAGGGCCAAAGGAAGAGTTTTGTATATTCTTTCTACTTCTTTTTCATAACGCTCAGAATTCACATAAGCTTCAATAGAATTAGACATAATGCCATCAGCTTGATCGGTAGTTTTATTTTTAAAATGCTCAAGAGCCCTTTTAGCCAGGCCTAGCATCTCTTCTGAATTAGCGCTATTTCTTTTCACTTTTATATTTTTCCTGAAATTCAATCCAGGCAGGTACTGATTCAGGTATGTCAGCAACAACACTTGAATCGCCCATACCCACCCTTAAAGGGCTTGTTAATGTTTCCACATATTCTTTAGTTTTAACATAATAAAAGAAATAGATGACTCTTTTCGAAAATTTCCATACTCCATCTTCCTTTGCGTAGTTATCGTCATATCTCATAGCAGCAAGACTTACTACTCCGTCACGAGTAGTTTCCGCATGGCTATAGACAACTCCAGTAGCTGAATCTGATTTTTCAGAATTTAATTGAACTCTCACGTCATGTGTCCAATGAAAAGAAGGACCTCTTGATTTAAAAACTTCTAAATACATATCAATTATATTTTGACGACCTTTACTTTTAAGCATTCCACTAGGCGAATCAAATTCAGCATCAACAGTAAAAAGCTTTTCTAAGGATTCTAAGTCTTGTTGATCGCATGCTTCTGCATATTTAGAAACTAAATTTCTAATTTCTTCTTTGGACTCTAATCTTTCAAGTCTTTTAATAATGTCGCTATTTTTTTCCATATTAAATATTATCTATTTCTAGAACTTAGATGAAGTAGAAGCTGATAATATTTCTATCCAGTAACCATCTGGATCCTTTATAAAAGCTAATCCTTTCATGTTTCCATCATCAGGTTTTTTTACAAACTCAATTCCTTTCTTCTCAAATTCTTTACATGCAGCATAGACATCTGGAACAGTAATTCCAATGTGGCCGAATCCTCTTGGGTCTGCATTACCATCGTGATACGAAAATGAATCGTCATCTTCAGTACCATAATTATGCGTCAGCTCCAGCATGGCCTTTTGGCTAAAGGCGTATTCAGCTCTTTTTACTGGGTCAGAAGGAACTTTTTCATCTTCATCTCTTAAATAACCTAGGAAATATAAAGTAAATTCCATTTCTGGAAAATCCAATTGCTTAATTAAAGTCATCCCCAATACGTTGACATAAAATTCCAGAGAATCCTTAGGATCTTTTATTCTCAACATCGTTTGATTAAAGACAAATTCTTCTGTTCCATTGGATAAGGGCCTTTTCAATTCTTCCATTTTTCCTCCTAATGAGCTTATATAATCATGAATCCTAACTAATAATCTAATTAGTTTATATTTTTTAGATAAATAAATTAATCAAGTTTTTAAAATAAAAAGCAATTTTGTTGCATTATTGGTGCAAAAAAGGCTATATTTGTGCTCGGTAGTATTTAATCTATCTAGGTTTTTATTACCTTTACTAAACATTTTGGGGAAAATTATGAAAATTACTAAATTGACCTTTGGTCTGATTTCCGGAATTAGCCTTTTAGCATTTCCAATAGCTACTTTTGCTGCAGAAAGTGTAGAGGGTGAATCTGCCAGTGTAATAGAAGAAATTACTGTAACAGCGAGAAAGAGAGAAGAAAGCGTATTAGATATACCTGAATCTGTTGCTGCTATTTCTGGTGATGATATAGAAAAGCAAGGCATCAAAGGCTTGGATAAAATAGGTTTATCAGTACCAAACTTGAATCTTGCCATGAGAACTGATGGTTACCCTAATGTATCTATTAGGGGTATCGGTGCTTTTGGTTTAACCCAAGGTGTTGGTTTTTACTTAGATGATGTTCAATTATTTGCTGACGCTTCTTCAAGATTTGGAGATCTAGAGCGTATCGAGGTTTTAAAAGGGCCACAAGGAACACTTTATGGAGGAAGTAATATTGGTGGAGCAGTTAAATTTGTAAGTAAAAGGCCTACACTTGGAGAAGATTCAGGAAGAATTAAAGTACAAAGAGGTGGTCAAGACTCTCAAGATTTTGAAGTTTCTGGAAATATCGCTATTTCTGATAATTGGGCTATGAGAGTTTTTGCTTTCAATAGAGATGATAAAGGTTTTTTGGTTAATCCTAATTCAGGCGGGCAAAATCAAGATGTTGATGTAGGTGCTTATGATGAAGAAGGTTATAGAATTTCTGTTTCAGGATCTCTTTCAGATAGACTAAGTCTTTATGCTTCTCATAGATCTAATGAATACAGCGGACCAGTGAACAACTGGGCTAGAGAAATGGGTTCTCCAGGTGCTTTTGATTATAAACATGAATTAGATACAGGAAGAAACCCTACTCATGATAGAGAAACCAATGGAACAACACTAGAATTGAACCTAGAAATGGATGGCTTTGATATAACCTCAATAAGTTCTTACACAGATACAGAGAGTACGCGTATAACTGATGTTGATCTTACTCCTTTCTGGTTTTTTAATACTTTCAGGCCTGAAGAAATGGAGGTTACAACTCAAGAAATTCGTTTGACCTCTACTACAGATAGTAATCTTCAGTGGATAGCAGGTTATTACGCCTCTACTTATGAAAATAGGATGAACTCTTATTTACATTTTGGACCAGGAATGGTTTTACCTGATACTGATTTTAAATTGCCTTTTGAACTAAGAGACGAGGAAAATACACATAGTGCTTTCTTTGGTAATGTCTCTTACGAAGTAGGTGATTGGAGATATGACCTTGGTGTGAGAGTAGATAACTGGGAAGAAAATGAAGACAATCTAGATGCTGATACGAATGGAGGTATCCACTCTTCAAAAACCGATGACACTGAAACCCTTCCAAGACTTTCTATAACTAGAAATCTTGAAGATGCAATTGTTTATTTAACTTCTTCGAAAGGTTATGAACCTGGTGGTTTAAATGGAAGTGTTCCTTTCACTGATTCTAGCGGAAATAGATTACTTCAACCTTTTGGAATTGAAGAAGCTACTCAACACGAGTTAGGCTGGAAAGGTTCTGCTTTTGGAGGAAGAGGAACAGCTTCAGTTGCTATCTTCCAAATTGACTACACTGACAGAGCTTTCCAAGTACTAGCTCCAAACCCAGCTGGACCAGGTTTGATTGAGTATGTAACAAATATTGGTGACACAGAGCAAAGTGGTCTTGAATTTGAATTAGCAGTACAAGTTACTGACTTCCTTCAATTCTCACTTGCAGGTGGTTGGTTAAGTGCAGAATGGGAAACTCCAACGGTAATGGCCGACGGTACAGTTCTAAGTGGAAAAACCCCTTCTAACGTCATTGATAACAGTATGCTACTTGAGGCTAACTATGCTAGACCTCTTTCAAATGGAGCTGACTTAACTTTTGATATTCAATGGAGTCATCAAGGGCAAGGAGAGAGTATGCCTCCTGCAAATCCTATTACTAATCCAAGTTATGCGGTTGTAAACCTTCAGTTTGGTTACAGCAGTGGGCCTTGGGATTTCGTGATTAGTGTAGATAACCTTTTAGATGAAGACTATTACACGGATCTTGAGAATTTCCCAAATTTTGGACTTGACTCTCCTGATTTCGGAGGCACAGGCCCGGCTACGATTGTTATAGGAACTTTTGGTCAGCCTAAAGTTGCCTCAGCTAGCTTGACTTATAATTTTTAATTAGGAGGTACAAATGGCAGCAAATCCTGAATATAACCCAAGTGGAGTTGGTGACTGTATAGACACCAATAAATTACCTTGGATACCGGTTCCTAATGCACCGGGCATGTCCATTAAGCCTGCAAGAGCAAGTGGGGAAAGTGGTATTTTTAGTCTTATTTTTAAATTAGAAGCAGGAAGTTCTCTTCCTGCTTCTGTTTATCTTGGAGGTATGGATATGTTAATCCTCTCAGGTAAGGCAGAATATAACCAAGAGGACTCTAAGAGCATTTTAAATCCAGGAACATGGGGCTTTGTTTGTGCCAACTCAAGAGTGAACTCTTTCTTGGCATTAGAAGAAACTGAGGTTTTAGCTAACTTTTATAGTGGAGTCGCATTTTTGAAAGAAGATGGATCGCTAGATTCATTATTAACTGCACTTGACGTAATGCAAATGGCTAAAGATAAGAAAATTATTCTTGTTCCTAACTCTTTAGAAGCTTGTATGGAGATAGAAGGTGAACAGTACAAAGGAAACGGAGAACCTCTAGCAATTGCTAGTGGAAATGCTGGTAAGCTTGTTAATGATGAAGCTGATATTACAAAAAACTCTGAAGTAACACACCCTCACTTTGTTGATACAAAGCAAGTACCTTGGTTAGTTCTTCCAGGCATGGAAGATGTTGGGCTCAAAATATTAAGAGTAAGTCAAGAAACAGGGTATGTTTCTTTAATAGTTAGGCATAATGGTGTTGCTGATCCACATACTCATGTAGGTGCAAGCGATTTCTTAGTATTACAAGGACAGCTTGGAGTAAGAGCAGGTCCTCCTGAAGGCTACGGACCAGGAATATGGTTTTATGAACCTGCCGGAGCAAGACATGATGCAACTCAAAGAGTAACTGACGAAGATCTTATTTATACTGCAAACCTTTACGGCCCTGTTATGTTTGATTCAGGTCCAGGTACCCAAATAGAATCTCTTTTATCTTGGGTTGAATACAAAGGAATGGCTGAAGCAAATGGTATAAAGTTAGTACCAAGCACTAGATCAGATGATTCTAGTTTATTAGCTTGGGCTCCTTTGCAATCTTAGTTTTGTAGTAAACCCCAAAACAGGCCATAATAAAGTATGGACGCTGAGTTTGTTTTAAAGAATGCTTCTATAATTGAAGGCAGTGGATTGCCCCCTTATAAGGGGCATATTCACATAAAAGATGACGAAATTAAGGCTGTTCACAAAGAAAGTTCTAAGCTTCCTAAAAAAAAGATACAAATTATAGA
>CETH01179376.1_pt1 | contig 12171 bp, 12 predicted proteins | sample 361461 | NCBI WGS metagenome assembly CETH01 (sample SAMEA2622695, study PRJEB7988) | marine metagenome | isolation source: saline water (ENVO:00002010), including
TCTACCCCTTCTCCGTTCGTCAACTCGCTAACTACTTCGACCAAATCTACAGCGCCGTAATTTATGGCATGATCGGCGCCCAGCCGAGTCCCAACCGCCGCCCGTTCCGCGCTTCCCGCAGCTGCGATAACAGTCGCGCCTGCCGCCTTAGCCAACTGGATCCCTATTGAACCCAGATTGCCCGATGCCCCGAATATCAAAACAGTTTGCCCCGGCTTTAGATTACCCATGTTGAACAGAAGGTTGTAGGCGACTGGCCCGTGACGGGAGATAACAGTAGCCTCTGCAAAACCGACTTCATCGCGGATTAGCACGCACGATTCTGCCGGCGCGACAGTTAGCGTCGCAGCGCCACCATTACATTCAATGCCAAAACGGCCACCATCCGGCATACCTAATGTAATCGAAACACGATCTCCCACAGCGAAATCTGTAACGTTCGAACCGGTTTCCACAACAATCCCAGATGGGTCAACGCCGGGAATATGGGGCAGAGTAACACCGTAAAGCGGGGCCCGACCTGAACGAATTTCGACGTCCAAGACGCGATTTACAGAGACGGCATGTACCTCCACGACAAGATCATTTTCGCCAGGCACTGGATCTGGGAGATCCTCGTAATGCAGAACCTCAGGTGGACCAAAAGAGTTAAATATCATCGCCTTCATGGCAACGTCTCCAGAGCATCAGAATAAATTGAGTATACCACCTGCGTGGGCGAATAAATCCGCATCGGCGTTTGTATGTCCAATGATCTGAAGTCCGAGGGGTAAACCCTCATCTTGAAGTAATGGCAGAGTGACCGTTGGCATACCGACCAAGGAAGTTGGTACCGTAAATAAAGGATCGCCAGTCCATTCCAGCCCCCGAGGCGCCGCCCCCGGGGCTGACAAGGTAACACAGACATCGAATTGTCCATTCAGCGCCGCGTATACATTACGGACACGGTCCCTTTCCACGAGCAATTCTGAAAACTGATCTTGGGTCATTGATAGTGCTTGCTTAAGGCGATTGTGCGCACTCTCGCTGAGTTTCGAACTATCCATGTCTCGCTCATAGGTATCTAGCGGAAACCGTCCCTCCCAAGCGTTAATATTCATGGATAGTTCCATCGCGTTGAATATAGCCTGTTCGACGGCCTCAACCTCAGCATTATTACTACGATCCTGAACAGCTATCCCCGACGCTTCAAAAGTATCTCGCGCACGCTGCCATTCAGCTTTTGCGCAGTCCGTGGCATTGCCCCATCCTGCCGTATAAAGCATCGCGATTTTCTTTGGTTTCTTCGCCGCCGGTAATTCCATTGGACCAATGACGCCTGTGTAGCCAGCGTCACCTCCAGTCCTCGACGTAATCTCTCGGGTCATTAACCAGCACTCTGCTAGGCTCGCAGCAATCATTCCGGTACAGCTCTGGCTGAAGCCATCAAAACTGCCACCGCGATTGATACCGCCAACGCTGGGTTTATAACCAAATGCACCGCAATACCCGGAAGGACGGATTATGGAGCCAATAACCTGAGATCCGGTTCCTCCTGACAGCATGCCGGATCCCACAGCCGCCGCTGAACCACTGCTAGATCCTCCCGGAGTTCGCTCAAGGTCCCAAGGATTCCGAGTAACTCCGGGATGGGTTGCTGCAAACTCAGTAGTGACGGTTTTTCCCACCATAATTGCTCCTGCTTCACGCAGGGCGACAACTGCGGCACAGTCGCGCCCAGTCTCCATCCCGACAAACAGAGGTGATCCTTGGCTCGTGGGCATGTCCGCAGTTTCCATTACGTCCTTAACTCCAACGGGCATTCCGTCAATCAGAGAGAATTGCTTTCCAGTCTGCCATCGTTTTGTTGACGCTTCAGCTACAGCGCGGGCCGCATTTAAATTTCTGCAAACAAATGCCTTCACGTCATCTTCGCGGGCCTCCATTTCGGCAATGCAGCGCTCTAGAAACGCGCTGGGACTATCAGAACCATCGGCAAAGCCACCGGTAGCGGCAAAATATGAACGCAGTTTCGGTATTTGGGGTCCCATCATCTTCTCCTTTTCTCTCTTAATTCATGCTCGACTGGCCAGTTCCAGTCCCTTTTCTAGGTCTTTATAGTGACGGCCCGGCGCCGACATCAAGAAACGATACCCTTGCTCCATGAGGTCCTGCATATTACCGGCATTAGCATGTGGGTGGCCGACTATCACATCATGCCGTTTACAAATATCTAACACTTCGCTCATGGCGTTAAGTAATTCTGGGTGGTCATATTGGCGAGGAAAGCCAAGTTCCTGGCCTAGATCCCCTTCACCAATCAGTATTGCCCCGATGCCGGGTACGCTTTTCAACATGTCGGGGAGGTTGGCGATTCCCTTAGTGTCCTCAATCTGTAAGATTACAAATATTTCTCCGTAGGGCGAAAGTGGCCAGACATCGGCCCTCTTATAGTATTCTTGCTGGGTCAAACCCCAGTAACGCGCGGCCCGGACTGGGCCGTCGCCGCGAATTCCCTGCGGTTCGTAGAGTGGCTTATCCGTCAGTCGTGGATATCGGCAGGCAGCAACCGCATTATAGGCCTCTTCGACCGTGCTGATATGCGGCCAAACAATACCGTAGACACCGGTATCTAGCGCCTGCTTTGCATGCCATTGACCCATTTCAACACCATTGACTGGCACACGGGCCATCGGCGTGACGGCGGGTGCAATGGAACCGCTACTGGCAATCACGCGACGATCAAGCATAAACTGCATCGAATCCCGTAGGGCCATTATATCCCAGGGAAGGTGCTCGCCTTCGAACACAATCCCATTGTATTTGGTTGCCGCCATGTGGATAGCGGTTTGGATATCCATAGGTACAAATGCGGAAAATGCGGGCCTACCACTCTCTAGCACCCCTATGATTCCGTTTAGTCTTCCCGATGTGTCCATAAGATCCCTGTTCACATTGTTTACATTGGTATTCAATATGCCGGATGCAGTAAAGCAAACCAATCCACCGTAATTGAGTTTTTCACCAGAAGTTCTCATTTATTGGATGCGAGACTACAACGGTATAGAAATTCGGATGTCAGGAGACAAATATGTCCGCAGCAATTCCGCAACCAGACACGCCTCTCGTCGACATAGAACTTCGAGATAACATAGCGATCCTCTCCCTAAACCGAGCGGATAAGCGCAACGCAGTCAATGACGATATGCGAACAGACATTATCCGCGCCCTCGACTGGGCAGACCGTTCTCCCGGTGTTGCCGCTCTCGTCTTGACTGGACGCGGTAAGGGATTTTGTGCGGGTGGTGACATCTCCTCTATGCACGACCGGCTGTCCGCGCCTGTGGAACAGGTTGGTATAAACGGTTGGCAGCGCCAACGCCGAACACACCAATTATTGACCAAGCTTCATAGCCTGCCCAAACCAACAATTGCGGCGGTAAACGGCGTTGCGGCCGGGCTTGGCGCCGACCTCGCCCTGTGCTGCGATTTCGTTATAGGCGCAACAGACACAACTTTCGTAATGAGTTACGTCCTTAGAGGGCTGATCCCCGATGGCGGCGGAATGTATTTTTTACCCCGCAGAGTCGGACTAGCGCGGGCGAAAGAACTGATCTTTTCCGGCCGAATGATAGGAGCCGAAGAAGCCAAAAACATCAACCTCATCGAGCAATTATCCGATCCCGATTCTCTGATCGACGATGCAGTTGATATGGGGAAAAAAATGACGGTTGGATCAGCCGATGCCCGAGCTCTTGCAAAGTCCATTATGAACGGAAGTTACGAATCCACGATAGAGGAAGTTTTTGCTCTCGGTAGCCAAGCTCAGGGTATCTGCTACACCACCGATTATCACCGTGAGGCGGTCGCAACATTTCTCGATAAGCGGGAACAAACTTGACAGATCTCGACAGAATTTTTCGTCCGCGCAGCGTCGCGATCATTGGTGCGTCTACAGATCCTCGGAAAGTGGGTGGGCGGCCCCTGCACTTTCTAAAAAAACACGGTTTCAACGGCGATATCTGGCCGGTTAATCCGCGAAAAGACCAAATCGAAGGATTTCAATGTTTTCCAAATATCGAGAGCCTGCCTGGGGTACCCGACGTGGCCGTGATCTTGTTGGGCCCATCACTTGTTATACCGGCGGTGAAGGAACTAAGCGAGATGGGTTGTGGCGGTGCCATTATTCTAACTGGTGGCTTCGCCGAAGCAGGAGAAAACGGAAAAGAACGACAGAAATCCCTCAAAACTGCGGCCGCCAGCATGCGACTGCTTGGACCGAATACAATTGGGTTGTTAAACCTTAGAAACGGTGTGATCCTCTCTGCGTCCGGGGCCCTCGATGAAAAGAGCCTCCAAAGCGGTAGTGTCGCTGTCGTATCACAAAGTGGCGGCATCCTCGGATCATTATTCTCTCGAGCTACAGCGCGCGGTATCGGCCTGTCTTATCTCGCCGCTACAGGTAACGAAGTAGATATCGAAGTCAGTGACGTTATGGCTTTTCTCTCCGATGATGAGGAAACGAAGGCCGTTGCGGTTTATCTCGAAACGTTACGCAATCCCGAAGCATTCCGTGAAGCCGCATCGCTGCTCTCGACCGCTGGCAAAAAGCTAATTGTATACAAGGTTGGCCGTTCGGAAACCGGCGCTCAGGCCGCTGCATCGCACACCGGTGCTTTGGTCGGAGAGGATGGTTTGTTTGATGCTTTTTTTCGACAGGTAGGTGCCATAAGAGTTAAACGCTATTCCGATCTAATTGATCTTGCGTCAGGTTTGTCACTTACGCCGATAGTTAAGGGTAATCGGCTAGCCATATTAACCCATACGGGGGGAGCGGCTGGTCTAGTTGCAGACCTCTGCGGAATAGTTGGGTTCGAAACACCGGCCCCATCTCTTGAGACGGCGGGAAAATTGAGGCGTTTATTGGAGGACGAGGGGTTCGCTCCCGACCGCAACCCGGTGGACCTCACCCTCTCTGGACTAGATCCCGAAATTGTTTATCGAGCGATTATCACACTTTCAACGAGCAATGAATACGATTCCATCGTGGCTGTTGTGGGCTCATCCTCGGTCGGTCGACCTTATATGGTTGCGGATCCGGTAATCCGGGCAGCGGCCACGGAAGATCTTCCGATCGTCGTCTACACGAGTGCCCACACCCCGGCAATTGTCACCAAGCTCAACGGCAAGGGAGTAGCAGTCTTCGATGCACCTGAAGCTTGCGCCTCACTTTTGGCGGCATCCTTGCAACCCGATGGTGAAAATAACGAGCGAGCGCCGGCGCTCGTAGAACCAATAAATTTGCCAACGGTTTCGGGACAATTGAATGAGCTAGAATGTCGAGAGATTTTTGCCAGCTTCGGAATTCCCGCTGTCAAAGCAATAGGAATAAAAAACAGCGCGGAAGGCCCCGATGCCGCCTCGACACTGGGGGACAGCGTCGTAATCAAAATTCTGTCCCGCGAGATTTTACACAAAACCGAGATTGGAGGCGTCAAAATCGGTGTCTCTAGCCGAAATTGCGAAAAAGCGTGCGATGATATTGCCTCGGCGGTAAATCGTCATGGGATTTCGACCAACGAGGGTTTCATTATCCAGGAAAACCTATCCGGCGCCACTGAAATGATCATCGGTTTTTACAACGATCCTGTACTTGGTCCAGCTATCATGATCGGGGCAGGAGGCACGCGAGCGGAACTGTTAAACGACACTGCATCATGCGTTCTTCCCGTCTCGGTAGCAGATATCCGTACAATGTTAGCGTCATTGAGGATGTTCCCCTTGCTCAAGGGGTACCGAGGCTCCACGGCTGCCAACATTGACGGTTTAGTTGAGATTATAGCCCGTTTCGCGCATATGTGCGGATGTCTGGGCAGTCGACTAGTCGAAGCCGAGATCAACCCACTTTTCGTCGACGATAAAGAAATTTTACCACGAGCCGGTGACGGTATTCTCATATTTTCTAATTGAGTGCAATTTGCCAGTTCCAAACTGGAAGTAATCGACTAAAACACATCACATGATCGCTTTATCAGCCATATTGGGATGACGAGTCCTCCACCGGACATATCTGTAATTGTACCGGCTTTCCGGGCAGAGAAAACAATTAGGCGCGCGCTTCAGAGCGTTGCTGCCCAGACCGCGTCGCCGAGAGAAGTCATCGTAATCGATGACGGTTCACCGGACGGAACAGCCGACGAGGCGGAAGCATGTCGCCCCATTTTAGATGGTATAGAATTGTTAATAGAACGCCATCAGAATATGGGTGCGGGTGCCGCGCGTAATCGTGCAATCAAACTGGCGTCGTCACCCTACTTAGCATTTCTGGACGCAGATGACGAATGGATGCCTGAAAAACTTGCACGTAGCGTCGATGTACTTCAGACAGAGAATTATGACCTTGTTGCGCACGATTATTTGGCGGTTTCACCCAACGGGGAAACATCGGAAGTCGATTGCACCTCACGCTTCCACGAACATTCGGATCCTTATGTAAATTTATACCGCAAGGGATATCTCGCCACGTCGACGATCCTAATTCGTCGGGATCTGGTAATGGCGGCAGGGGGGTTTGACACCACCTTGAGAAATGCACAAGATTTTGATCTCTGGCTCTATATCCTCCAAGACCGCACTCTCACCTTCAAGGTTTTCGGCGAAGTACTTACCAAATATTACCTTACTGAAGGCAGTATCACCTCCAACACCGAAGAGCGAATCCGATGTGGGATAGAAATTGCGCTACGGTTCGCACCTGATTTATCTTCCAGAATGTATATTAATCTATGGATACGCACACTTGCGATATACATCGAGGCAATGCGGGCATACCTGAAGCGCGGCAAGAGAATGAAATCCATAATCGCCGTTCTTCGAGCCACTCCAGCATTGGTAAGTGTTACTTTTAAGTTGATTCGGTCAACACCAACCCCTCGCCAAACTAATCTCTGAAAACTAGCCCAGGTTCCCCTAAATTTTTTGAATCATTCAAGTGCCGCGGATTTGAGATACGTCATCAATCCTGAGAAAAACATTTCATTATCGGAGAATAACCTCGAACGCTCCATCGGCAAGGGCAGTGGCGATATGGACGTCCCGGCCGCCGTAGCCGTCGGCGACCAGAAGGCCGGTTGGTAAACCAGCGGCCTTTCCCGCCGCAAGATCCGACACGCTGTCACCCATTATCCGACTTGTAGAGAGATCTAAATTAAGATCCTGTGCAGCTCGGATCAACATCCCGGGTGCCGGCTTACGAAATCTCGAATTTCGAGGGCCGCCGACGTTTGATGGCGGATGGGGACAGGCATACGTCGCATCAACCGTTGCGCCGGCTTGCAAAAGCAGTTCGTAGATACGTGCCTGCACCTCGTGGAACGCGTCCCAACCGTAATGGCCCCGTCCGATCCCAGACTGGTTTGTAACAATCACGACAGCCTCGCCTGCTTCATTCGCTTTCCGCACCTCGGAAAGGGTTTCGGGAATCAATATCACGCCAGACGGATCGCTGAGATAATCAACAAGTTCGATCAGCGTCCCATCTCGATCAAGAAAAACCGCAGATCGACCTTGATTCACAGCCGGTGTGCGGATATCGGCCCACAGATCTCCCTCTTCAATGAGTGTCATTTTATCAGCCTGCTCTGGTTCCAACAAAAAAAAGGGGGGCCTGCCCTTGAGCCAAATACGACTTCCTGATCGGTCAAATACGCGAGGTCATATTTAGTATGGCGTCTTCTCGGGCAACTTTTAGATATCGTTTTAAAACCTACTCCGTCGGGCCGACGTAGCCAAGCGCGCAAAATATCACGATTTTCGCCGTATCCTTCGTGTATCATCATAGATAATCTGGGGAGAAAAAGATGCAGCTGGAAGGTTCCTGCCACTGTGGTAGTGTACGGTTCTCTGTCCAATCGGACACCCGTTACCCCTATAATCGGTGCTACTGCTCAATTTGCCGAAAAACTGCCGGCGGGGGTGGATATGCCATTAATATTATGGGTCGTGCGGATACGCTTCAGATTGTCGGAGAACAAAACTTGTCAAAATACCGGTCAGAAAAAAACGACCGGGACAATTATGAGGTAGATGGTTTTTCCAAGGCACGTAGGTATTTCTGCTCTAAGTGTGGATCTGCCCTTTGGATTAACTCTATGGATTACCCGGATTTCGTCTACCCCTTCGCATCCGCTATCGATACCCCACTACCCGAGCCGCCGGAAATGACGCATCTGATGCTCGAGCACAAGGCTTCTTGGGTTCCTCTTCAAGTGCAGGAATACGATACCGTGTTCGAAAAGTACCCAAATATAGGCATTGAGGATTGGCATCGAAAAAGGGGCCTATTTGGAAATATTTAGATCGATTACCCGACTACCAGCGCATTCCGACTCTAATGGTTCACAATTTGCAATTTTTTGATTGATAGCAATCTGCAAGTTAGCATTCGCCGTGGCCCCAACAAGTCTCCTATTACACATCCCCCTAATCCGTGTAGGTGGAGTATCCGTAATGGATAGGTATAATGTATTAAGAGGAGATTCATAAATGGATGCAATTGTCGACCGACAATCACGAACAGTGATGCCATCCCGCGCGGAGGCGGAGGCTGCGGTCAGAACTCTAATCCGCTGGGCAGGAGACAATCCCGACCGGGAGGGCTTGCTGGAAACCCCGAACCGAGTCGTACGTTCTTACGCCGAATTTTTTTCCGGCTACGATCTTGATCCCGAAGAGGTTTTGATGAAAACCTTCGAAGAGGTCGGCGGCTATGATGAAATGGTGCTGATCAGGGATATTGAGCTAGAGTCTCACTGTGAACACCACATGGTCCCTATAATTGGAAAGGCTCATGTCGCCTACATTCCAAATAAACGCGTCGTGGGAATTAGCAAGCTAGCGCGGGTCGTCGAGATCTTTGCAAAACGGCTGCAGATTCAGGAAAAGATGACCGTAGATATTGCTCAAACTATAGACAATGTGCTGAAGCCGCAGGGTGTGGCCGTTGTGATTGAGGCCAGTCACCAATGCATGACAACGCGGGGCGTACATAAGCCCGGCGCCGATACCGTTACCAGTCAGATGTTAGGGGTGTTTCGGGACGATGCATCAACCCGCCGCGAGTTCCTGTCCATGATTAGAAAAGATTGACAATGTCAGACCGGACATCGGTCCCTAATTTATCTATTGACCTAACCACGGAAGAAATGGAGGAAGGGAATGTTTTTGCACCAAGATTCGATGTTAACGGTCTGATCCCGACGATCACCACTCATGCTGAAACTAGCGAAGTATTGATGTTTGCTTGGATGAATTCTGAGGCGCTGGAAAATACCCTAAAATCTGGCGAGGCTTGGTATTGGAGCCGAAGCCGTGGGGAATTATGGCACAAGGGTGCGACAAGTGGCCAAATTCAGAAGGTGACTGAGGTGCGTACTGACTGTGATCAAGATGTTCTTCTTTTGAAGGTATTACCTCAACGATCCGGAGCCTGCCATGTCGGATACAATTCGTGTTTCTATCGTTCCGTTCATATTTCTGAGGATGGTACGACTAGTCTCTGTTTCGAGGAGACAGAAAAGGTGGCGGAATGAGAAACGAAATCCTTCCCACGACCGTGGTTGGAAGTTACGTGCAGCCAGAATGGCTGGTGGACCGAGAAAATCTTAAAAGCAGATTACCCCCGCGAATACGCGCTTTGGAAATGTGGCGCATAGAACCCAAGTTTCTAGAAGACGCGCAAAATGACGCTACTCGTGTAGCTATTAGGGATATGGAACTCGCTGGAATAGATATTGTCACTGACGGCGAAGTTCGACGGGAAAGTTACTCTAACCGAGTTGCTACCGCTTTAGGAGGGATTGATATTGATAACCCGGGCACAGCAATTGATCGCACCGGCCACTCCAACCCCGTTCCACGGATTTCCGGACCAATACATCGAGAACGCCCGATCGAGGTCGAGGATGTGAAATTCTTACGTGCTTCGACGGACCGGAAAATTAAGATCACCTTGCCAGGCCCATTCACTATGACACAACAGGCGCAGAATGATCATTACGACACCGACGAGGCTGCCGCGATGGACTACGCCGCCGCGATAAATGAAGAAATCCGCGACTTGTTTACCGCTGGCGCCGATGTAGTTCAGTTGGATGAACCGTATATGCAGGCGCGACCAGAAGTCGCCAAGAAATATGCCGTAAAATCCATAAACCGCGCACTGGATGGTATTGAAGGGGAGACGGCTGTCCATATTTGTTTCGGCTACGCACACGTCGTGCACGAAAGGCCAGAGGGATACTCCTTTCTTCCAGAGCTTAACGATTGCTCGGTCGATCAGATATCGATAGAATCTGCTCAATCAAGTTTAAATCTACAGGTTCTCAAAACCCTGCCGACCAAAAAGATTATGCTTGGAGTTCTTGATCTCAGTACCGATGAAATCGAAACTGCAGATACAGTCGCCGAACGGATCCGTAAAGCCTTTGACCACGCTGCCCCTGAGCGCATAATAGTAGCACCCGACTGCGGCATGAAATATATGCGTCGCGACGTGGCCTTTGGGAAGCTTAAGGCTATGTGTGACGGTGCAAAGATCGTGAGGGAAGAACTTTAGTCTAATCAGACCCCGGCGAGCGGTGTTTGTTGCAGATATGGAGACCGATCATTTCTGACGGTATGACACCACCTGAGCGTGAGCGTTTTCATAACCTTTTGCTGATGGCAAAGGAAAGCCCGTTTGAGGGTGAACGCAGTAATGCTCTTGAAGCTGCGGAACGTATGGCTAAGCGCCACGGATTGACGCTTGAAGAGGCAGCGCGCTCAGGTGGAGAAGTGATGCAGAAGGCATCACCCGTACGGCAACGGGAGCGATCAACTTTTGAACAAGCCGAAGCCGAATCGGCAGCTCGGGAAGAAGCATTTTCCGAAATGACCCAGTTCATGCGCGATGCTGAAACACATGCGCGGAGTGAGAAATTACGCCACGATGAAGCTCTCAAAGCAGCCTACGAACGCGGTCTCGATGCGCAAGAACGACGGAGGGAAGAACAAAAAGCGACCCGAGATCTTCATATCCGTAAAAATAGTCGGCGGCGTGATCCGCTGATCCATGCCCGGGTACTACTTCGCGAGACCCGTCTCCCTTTGACGGAAATAGCATCAATTTGCGGGCTTGATGTCTGGACGGTGACCAGTATCAAATTGAAAATGCGTGAGGAGGCATAGGATTCAGTTATGACTCTGGGATCCCAAATGTTTTAAGTTCCCGTAATCACAAATTCGAATCTCATCGACAAAATTAAGATTATTTGTGCAGAGCAGCGTAAAGCTGTCTAATAAACAAGAAGGAATATTGAATGCTCAACGAAAAAGTTGTCATTGTCACCGGCGCTGGCCGAGGCCTTGGGCAAGCATATGCGATAGAGGCTGCGCGACATGGAGCCAAGATCGTAGCCGCTGATGTGTTAGACTGCGCCGATACCGTTCAACAAATCCAAGCTGCGGGAGGTGTAGCAATCGCGGTCGAGGCTGACGTCACAAAAATGGATACAATCTCGAATATGGCCCAAAGCGCGATTGACAGTTTTGGCGATATACACGTTCTTGTTAATAATGCGGCACTATACGGTGCGCTTACCGGCGGTCGTTTCAACCAGCTGGACGAGGAAGAGTGGGACCGCTGCATGGTCGTAAACGTTAAAGGTGTCTGGAACTGCTGCAAGGCAGTGGTCCCCCACATGAAAAATACTGATGGAGGATCGATTATTAATGTTGCCTCACTGGCTGCTACCTACGGCCTGCCTTTCGTCCTTCATTATACCACCTCGAAAGCCGCTGTAATCGGTCTTACCCGTGGTCTCGCACGCGAACTAGGCCGCGATAATATCCGCGTAAATGCCATTGCACCGACTGCGGTCGTCACAGAAGGCACAGCGGAATTTTTTGGTGAAAAGATGGAAGGTGCTATGGATGTCATTAAAAACGACCAGAGTATGAAACGAAATCCACACCCTTCGGACATGGTTGGAACTGTCATGTGGCTGGCTTCAGATGCCAGTGAATTCGTTACCGGCCAAACTATCTCGATCGATGGCGGCACAGTAATGCTATAGTAATAACCAATTTGATTTTATTGGCTAGCGGACGATAAGATCTCGAAGAATTAAGCAGGGAGACATCGCAATGTTTCTT
>CETH01053625.1_pt1 | contig 12160 bp, 12 predicted proteins | sample 361461 | NCBI WGS metagenome assembly CETH01 (sample SAMEA2622695, study PRJEB7988) | marine metagenome | isolation source: saline water (ENVO:00002010), including
AATTCCGAAAGGAAGGAATAAACGTGTCAGAAGTAGGAATCGATGACATAGCCTTGCATTTTCCAAGGCTATACTTTGCTATGCAGGACTTCGCCGAATTCAGAGGAGCGGACTATGGTAAACTCAGCAAAGGATTAGGACTGGAGGCAATGGCGATTCCAGATGTCCACGAAGACACTGCAACCATGGGGGCAAACGCCGTTTCTCGTTTGATCGACAGAAATTCTCTCGACCCATCCTCAATCGGACGAATTTATCTCGGAACAGAATCAGCCCTAGATGGGGCAAAACCCACTGCTACCTACATCATGGATATGCTGGAACAGCGATATTCTCCAAAATTCGGAGAAGAATGCTTCAGAAACTGTGATGTTGTCGATATGACATTCGCTTGCATTGGAGCGGTGGATGCTATGCATAACACCCTTGACTGGGTGGCTAGAGGCGGAGAGGATAGAAATCGAATAGGAATAGTCGTTTTCGCTGATAACGCAAAATACGACCTCGGCTCTTCTGGAGAGTACACACAAGGGGCAGGAGGGGGTGCGATACTGATTCGCCACAACCCCAGATTATTGGCAATTCCAGATATCTGGGGGGTTTCAACGATGCCAGTTCACGATTTCTTCAAGCCCAGGAGGGAGGTCGAAACAAGAACAGTAGTTGAGAATGTACTGGAACTAGCCGAGGAATCAGGAGCCAGCATTACCTCAAACATGGCAGAAAAGATTCTCAAGCTCCTACCTCGCTCCAAGAAGAAGAACGATGTGATCTTCGAGAATGAGAAGATAATGATTCACAAGGATACTCCAGTTTTCGATGGACAGTTCTCAAATAGATGCTACTCCGAGTCGGTTAAGCAGGCTTTCATCGATTTCCGTAGAAAGGCAATAGAAGAGGGCAGATACGACCCAGATTCTGATGAAATCCTGACCAACCAATGGAGCCGGATTATAGTCCATCTCCCATATGCATTCCAGGGCAAGAGGATGTTCCCTGATGTATTCAGGCATGATCGGCGTGAACTTCCGATGTGGTTGAAGATTGTAGAAGAGATAGGGTCGGAGCCGTTGCCTTCAGACTATGCCGATACCCCCGATGGGATCGAGGAATTCGAGAAAGCCAACGACACCTATCGTAGGCTAATTTCTAAGACTGGAGAGTTCCGCGCCTTCGTCGATGAAAGGATCGAGAAGACTCAAAGAGCTTCGAGCCTAATAGGTAACCAGTACACCGGTTCTATCTTCCTGGCATTGATGTCGGCAATGGAATCGGACTACTTGGAGGATGTAGAAATTGAATCCAATAGAATCGGACTATGTGGATACGGCTCAGGTGCAAAGGCCAAGGTGTTCGAGGGTATCGTTCAACCCCGATGGAGGGAGATTGCCTCCCGATTCCACCTCTTTGAGCGCCTATCTACTCGACACGCCATCAACAAGACAGTCTATGAGGCATTACACAAGGGGAAGAGGAAGCGTTCTGTGGTGAAACCCAGCACTGAGTTCGCTTTGGTCAGCGTAGGCTTGGAAGGGGATTTGGAAGGCCAAAGAAGATACCAGTGGATAGAGTGAGTCACCCTAATACTTCTGCAACCGACTCAATGAAGAAATCCACTTCCTCCAGCGAATTGTAGTGAAGGACACCTGCTCTTAGAACTCCTTCTGGCTCAAGACCAAGGGCCTCTGTAAGCTCCAGTGCGTAGAAATTTCCAGCCCATACGAAAATACCTCTTTCAGCCAATTTTACTCCTATTTCCTTTGCACTCATCGATGAATGCGTAAATGAAACGGTTGGCGCCCTTTCTGAGATCCTACTTGGCTCGGTAATTCCCCAGACTTTGAGCCCCTCGATTCTCCCTAGTCCTTCAAGCATCCGTAGGCAAAGCCCCCTCTCGTACTCTTCAATAGCACCATATGCCTCGATTAGTGCTTCTCTCCTACTTAGATCGGGTTTGCCACTTGTTTCTCTTCCTATCCATGCGATGTGTTCGATCGCTGCCTTGGTTCCTGCCATCCCTTCATGACTCTGGGTTCCAGTCATCCACCTGAATGGTAACTCCTCAGTAGCAACTCTCAATTTTGCCACAGGGAGCTCCTCCAAACGATCTTTCTTTCCCCACAGTATTCCTTGGTGTGGCCCGAAGAACTTGTACGGCGAACAAAGTAGGAAATCGCACCCCAAGTCAGAGACGTCGATAAGTGAGTGAGGTGCGAAATGGACTGCATCAACGACCACCTCAGCACCAACTCCGTGTGCAATTTCTATGATTTTCCTCACATCGTTAATTGTTCCAGATAGGTTGGAAGCAGCACCAACTGCGACCAGAACTGTTTTTTCCGTTATCTCTTCATAAGCTGACTCCATGTCCAAAGTGCAGTCTTCTTTTCTTACTCCGATCTTTCTTAGTTTGGCTCCAGACCACTCGGCTGCTAGAGACCATGGACCTACGTTTCCATCATGGTCTAGTCTCGTTACTACAACTTCGTCCCCAGGCCCCCAAGTCCTACTAAGAGCACCAGCTAGTTGGAAGTTCAGACTTGTCATATTTTGTCCGAAGACAATCTCTGCAGGGTCATCGCAACCAATGAAATCTGCACATGCCTGCAATGCCTCCGAAATTATCTCATCAGTCTCCAATGATGTCGCAAAACTCATCCCAGTATTCGCATTGTTGCTCAATAGGTAATCGCTCATTGCTTCCGTAACCGAAGATGGAACTTGACTACCTCCTGGACCATCAAAGAAAACCGCCTCCCTTTCTCCAACAATTCTTTCCAATGATGGAAAGCAACTTCTGACCTTCTCTATTGGGAACACTCGATAAACCACTACTCCGGGGAAATGGCCCTATTGATGACAATCCTCTGGACTTCTTGCGTTCCCTCGTATATCTGAGTAATTTTGGCATCTCTGAAGAACCTCTCAACCGGGAAATCGGTCGTGTAACCATAACCTCCAAGGACTTGGACCGCTCTTTCAGACACCCACATCGCAGTGTCCCCAGCGAACAATTTTGCCATACTTGCGTCTTTTGTATGTCTTGGAGCGCCCCCTCCGTAATGCCTTTCTTTTGCCAATGCCGCTTTGTAAACCATCAGTCTCGCCGCAGTGGTTCTTGTGGCCATTTCTGAGAGATAATTTCCGACACTCTGATGATGTGCGATTGGTTTTCCGAAGGCTACTCTCTCATGTGCATAGTTTAGGGCAGCTTCGAAGGAACCCTGTGCGATTCCAAGAGCCTGAGCCGCAATACCGATCCTCGAGTTGTCCAATGCGTTCATTGCAATCGGAAAACCTTCTCCGGGCCCCTTTAGGACATTCTCAACTGGCACCATGCAGTCCTCAAGGATCAATGAGCAAGTATCGCTGGAACGGATGCCCAGTTTATCCTCCTTCTTGCCAACCGAAAATCCTTCGAAAGACTTCTCAACAATGAATGCAGTGGTCCCACCATGTTTCTTCTTCCCATAATCAGGATGGTCAACGTCCTTAGCGAAGAGCACGTAGATTTCCGCACTAGCTCCGTTCGTAACCCACATCTTCTCTCCATTCAATATGTAGTGTTTCCCATCTTCGCTAATTTTCGCCTTGCAACCAAGTGCCGCAGCGTCCGTCCCCGCACCTGCCTCTGAGAGTGAGTAGGCCCCAATCTCGTTTCCAGCCAATCTAGGCAGGTAAATCCTCTTCTGCTCTTCATTGCCATGTAAAGCAATGGTCATGGAGCACAGTCCGACATGGACGCAATACATCACCGAGAAAGAGGGGTCAACTCTTGCCAACTCTTCGACAATGATGGATTCAGAAACAGCATCTATCTCACTTCCTCCGTAATCATCAGGAATCGTGACTCCCTGGAGGCCTGTGCTTTCGCAGAATTCCAACCATTCTTCGAGTGGTGCACGCTGCTCCTTGTCCCTGTCAAGGCATGTCGGAGCCAGCGTTTCCTCTGCGAAAGCCCTGACCATCTCTCGAATCATGCTCTGCTCATCAGTCTCTTCAAAATCCATGTTCTCGGCTTCTCCGATGAAGAAGATATTGTTAATCCCTCTGAACCAATAATTTTCCCTCAATCGAATACTTCAAATTGGAAACTGTCACGCGGCCGGACGATATCAGATGAATAGCGGCGATTATTTCGAGTTTAGCATAGCCCATGACCGGAAATATACATTGGATCACCTGTGGATCCAAGCACTTGACGACGATGACGAAGAAATGACAGTTAAGATTGGAATTAGTGAGTTCATTAGGGCAGAATATGGCGATATTGTCCGAGTGGTGCTTTCCAAACCAGAGGATGATAGTGAATTCCAGATTGATGCTGTAGACGGCGAATCCCACAACGACGACGATGCGCCCCCGGCTCTTCTCTCGAGAGGTGACGAATTGGACGTGGATGACCTGATGATCACTATCAGGACCAGTGAAGACAGGGTTCTGATCAATGCCCCATTCCCATGCAAGATAGTTGAACTCAACGGCGATGTAGAGGATAATCCAGACTTGGTAAACGAGGAGGCATACCAAGATGGTTGGTGTATGATCGTGCAACCTCACGATTGGGACGAGGACATGTATCTTGACCAATCAGAATACATAGATTACCTAAACGAAATCTGACTCATGGCCAACTGAGAACAGGCCAGTCCTCGAATGCCGCCTCTTCCCAGGGAATTTCATACATCATGGAGATCAGTGCCTCTCTGTTTTCTATGTCATTTTCCACTTGTATTCTATGCAACCAGTCTTTCAACCTACCAAGCTTTCTCCCGGGCTCTATTCCAGTCAGGCTGGAAAGAAGGTTTCCGTCTATCAATGCGGAATTTCCAGCACGTAATTCCTCAGCACTTAGGTAGCAAGTCTCGAACTGCTCGATCTCCACTCCAGAACCAGACAGATAGTCTAGGATCATTCTCCTGATTGACTGATCTGGGTGAATGGCCATGAATCTCCTGACGCTTTTGATTGAGTTGTCCAGTTCCAAGCCTCTGAGACCATGCAGGAGAGATAGAGTCGAAACCTCCTTTCTAGAGAGTCTCAGATCTCCCGCAAGCTTCTCTGATAACTCCGATCCATTCGAAGTTTCGGAACTACATATTAGTGCCAGATTAACCATATGGTCACGAGAATGACGGACCTCAAGATTGACCGAGACACCAGAGATTATCTTTTCCAGGACCCCATGGGAATGCATCTTCTCGACTATCTCCTTGGAGTGATGCCCACTCAGAATCTTCCCCAACTCATTCCAAATCCTCTCCTTAGAGACCATTTCTAGCATTTCCAGGTTTGAAGAAATCGCATTGCTTAGATCCGGATCTAGATCCCTGAGCCTTTCTTCGCCACTTTCTAGAAATCTGAATGCCCGGATAACCCGCAGACCGTCTTCACCAAGCCTCTTCCCGGCATCTCCAACCGCCCTCAATAATCCGCTCTCCAAGTCCTCTAAACCCCCCCAGAAATCCAACAATTCACCATTGGGATCATCATTTCCAAGCAATTTCTCACTGATTTCTATCGCCATCGCGTTGATAGTGAAGTCTCGCCTTTCCAGATCATCCTCTATTTCTTGACCAAAGACAACATTCTCGGGCCTTCTGCCATCTGAATAACCCCCATCTTCCCGGAGAGTCGTTACCTCCCACTCGTAATCATCATTCTCAGACTCGTCAATCCTAACTATTACGGTTCCAAATTTCTCCCCTATCATGATTGACCGTGGAAAGATATCCTTCACCTGTTCGGGCCTCAAGTTAGTTGCAATGTCCATATCGTCAATTCGGTTCCGTGAAAGGCCAGAAAGAAAATCTCTGACCCAGCCTCCGACAATCCAAGCTTCGCCAAAATCCCTCAGTCTGTCGAGTACAATCCTATCTTCTTCCCTGAGGAGACTGAGACTAATTCGCCTTCGCGTCTCCTCCATATTTTATCTTCCAGAGGAGCAGATATATTGAACCACGGCCCTTCCGAGGTCCGTGAAGGTAGATTTAGTGCCTATGGAGATACTACGACCCCATGAGCAAACTCGTCCTAGGAAGGTTGACGAATTAGAGAAGATGACAAATCGCTGGAACGCCTATGTCCTCCCTCTAGTTGTTGACAGGAATACCGGGGTGATTTTGGATGGGCACCACCGGCATCAAGTCGCTCTAAGATTGGGTCTCCAGTGCCTTCCTTGCGTCCAAGTTGACTATATGGGAGATGAAACCGTTGAACTAGACGTTTGGCCAAATTGTGGCAGGGAGTCAATAACGAAGGAAGAAGTAGTCCAAGCGGGATTACAGGGGGACCTCTTTAGCCCCAAGACCAGTCGTCACAGGCTTTCAGACCACCTTCCACCAATCTCTGTGCCGCTTTCCAGACTCATGCAGCCTGCAGTATGACTAGAAGGTACCCACCTTCAAGGGACCAAGTCTTCATGCCCACCTAGGAAATCTGGTATTTCTTCTACCGACCCAGGACTTGCTATGTCGATCGACAGAAACTCACTGAAAATCGGCCATAGTGGTCCCAACCAGTCTATTTCAGACATAAGCAGGTCTACCACTGGATGCTCCATTATTTCCTCCTCTGTCGACTCCTCATCAATGAATGGCAGATCAGTCGGAAGATCTCGAAGAGCACAAATCAGGGCCCGGACTCTTTCGGACGTGTCTTCTTCAATTTCGACAAGACCCCCAACTAGGTCAAAGGCATCCTCGATGTGATTCGCTAGTGAATCAGGATCCAGAGGGCCAGACTCCGACTCTCCAACGTCCATAGGGCCAAAAACGACGCCTCCGAGATCAGTGTCAAACCACATTTCCCCCTGTCTTTCTCTCTTCAGCAGTCTTTGGTGTACGGGGCCGCCAAACGGACCTAGAACAAACCCGCCATCGACTACCATATGCTCAATTGTTCCCGGTATCTCCCTAACTGAGCCAGTAATCAGGACTCTTTCGAAACTCCTTGAACCCTCATCGCTGCTCTCCATGTCATGTGGCCTAAGCACCCGAATTATCCCAGAAGATCGATGCATGCTCAACCTCTCCTCTGTGTACTCCCTGACCTCTTGGTGAGGCTCAATTATCGTAACCGTGCCATCTTTGCCAACCATTCTGTCTATTATTGCAGCCAGATAACCGCCCTTAGAACCAATAAGCATGATGTCCTGCCCCTCAAGTATCTCAAGGTGATGAAGGAGGGTCGCTATCATGTGCGGCGCTGAAATGGTTCTAGTTGCTCCAAAGCCAGTAAACAGGAATGGTACCGGCCTATCATTCCAGAATGGCTCCAGATCAAAATCAGTGAAGTCGGCAGGATCAACATCTTCCATTGCAATTTTAGCCATATCGTCTACAGGAACCCCTGCTGCCTCGAGCCTCTGGATTAATTCGGTCATCGCCATGCTCGTTACTCCCTCTAGTCAGTCATAACCACCATAGAGGATTTGAATGCATTGCCTCTCGGACCTCCCGGGGTCCGTGGTCTAGGGGTTATGACGTCGCTCTTACAAAGCGAAGATCGCAGGTTCAATTCCTGCCGGACCCACCAAGAAATTCCATCATCCATCTGGCTTAAATGGAATTCTTCCTCACTGAAAAGGTCAATAGTGTGTGCTGAGACAGAATTTCGTGGTAGAAGAGGCTGCAGCCTTGGCTTCGAGAGTGAAGCATCGTCTGATAAAGAAGGATTGGACAATTTCTACTGCCGAATCTTGTACCGGGGGCCTAATATCATCACTGCTAACTGACATTTCAGGAGCCAGCTCATGGTTCAAGCAAGGTTGGATAGTATATTCCAACGATTCAAAAATGAGAGAATTGGGCGTGGAAAAGTCGGCTTTCGACAATGACGGCTCTGGTGCAGTCTCTCACAAGGTTGCAGTTCAGATGGCCAGAGGTGCAAGATACAAGTCAGGTTCTAACGTCGCCATTGCAGTCACAGGGATAGCCGGCCCGGGCGGAGCAACAGAGACAAAGGAAGTCGGCCGGGTCCACGTTGCAGTAATTGCGGAGGACTACTTCCTAGTTAGAAGAATGGACTTTGGTGAGAACGATCGTTTGGATAACAAGAGATCTTTCGCCTCATTCGCATTGAGACTTACTTTGGAGGCAATAGATAGGGTCGAGGAGGGGGCAAAAAGAGAAACCTCACTCAGCAGTGACCCTGTAGGGGTCACCATTGACGAGGAGCCACTTGGAAAGGCATCATTGCAGGGGACCGAGGAGTGGGAAGGTGGAATTTCATGGGGTTCAGAAAAGAAAACAGTCTCGCAGTCATTAAAGAAAATCGACCTAGCATCACTGACTGATTGGGACGACAAACCGTAAATCCTCGTTTCACTCATCGATACCATGAAGGGCGTCCACATACGACGTCCAGCGCATGCACTCTCCTAGTTGGGAAGAGACTTACAACCAACTCGTCGCAGCCGGGCTGATAGTTCAGTCCAGTGCAGTGGGAAGATTGGAGAAACTTCAGAGTGTGCTACCGCTAATTGAAGCTGCAAACTCATCGGGAGTTCGATTATTAGACGCAAGTACCGTTGATGAATTATTGGCAATTTCTCCAACAGATCCTGTTTCATCAATCGAACCTAGGAACAGGAACTCTCAGACCACTCTACCCCGGTCCGAACAACCGGCACCCCACGGAAGGGTCTTGGCCCCAATTCGCACTCAGGAGTCTTTGCCACCTCGTCCTAGGCCTTCTTCAGGATTCAACACCTCCGACTTCCCAATGGATGCATCGGAGGTAGAATCAGATGTAGAGATACATTTCGATATCACTGGCAACTCTTCAACTGAAGGAAAACTCTCCGACATTCAGTCTTGCTTCAGGAGTCGACTTGCCCAGATTAGGAGCATGATGATTTCTAATGGAGTACTTCCAAGACGACCAATTAGCAACTCTGAGGCTTGGCAAAATAGAAAGAGATTCAACACGAAAGATTTCGAATTCACAATTGTCGGACTTGCTAGCGACGTTAGGTGGACACAGAATGGCTGGATGAAGTTCGTTCTGGAGGACGAGAGCACACAAATCACATGCATGCTCAAACCACCTTCAGATGCCTCTCCTTTGCACCCATCACTAGATGGCCTAATGAACGATGAAATCGTTGCTGTCAGCGGAACCTTCTCTTCCGGGGAGAGAGACCCGATAATGTGGGCTAATGACATCCACAAACCCCCCCTGGTTCAACACTCAAAATCTCAGGCGGGAGAGCATTCGGCTGTTTCTGCAGCATTCTTGTCCGACATTCATTTTGGCAGTAAGACTTTCCTGGATCCCCAATGGGAGAAAATGATACATTGGTTCAAGAATGACCCCTTGGCAAGGACCGTGAAATATTTTGTTCTGAGCGGAGATGGCGTCGATGGTGTGGGGATTTATCCAGGCCAGGAGAGGCATCTGACAATTACTGACCTCTTCAACCAATACGGGGAACTGGCACGGATGCTGGAAGAAGTCCCCGATTGGGTAGACGTTGTGATGCTGCCAGGAAACCACGATGCAGTCCGACCAGCAGAGCCCCAACCAGCACTAGACCCGGAGATCCAGCAGGACTATTCCAATACAACATTCGTTGGAAACCCATGTGACTTCAGCCTGCATGGCGTCAGGGTCTTGTCATACCACGGCAAGAGCATTGATGACTTCGTAGCCACTCTTCGTTCGGTAACCTATTCCAAGCCAGAGATGGCGATGAGGGCCATGCTTGAGAGGCGCCACCTTGCCCCATCATGGGGTGGCAAGACTCCACTTTCCCCAGAACCAGAGGATAGATTGGTGATTCCTGTTGTTCCCGACATTTTCGTTACCGGACATGTACATGGCCACTTCGTTGGTGACCACAAGGGGACATTGATGGTCCACAGTTCCACTTGGCAAGACCAGACAGACTTCCAGAGGATGTTGGGTTTTCAGCCGAAGCCCTGCATACTAACTGTGGTAAATCTCCATACTTTCGCCACTGAGTCGATTAGCTTCATCTAGCCAGATAGATTCTCACCAGGGAAAATATAGGGCCAAATCAGCCTCAAATCCTTTTCCGCAATTATTGGCACGCCAGCCTCTTCGAATGCCACCTTCGCCCTCGTCCTCCTAGGATTAAAACCAACGAATTGAGAACCCTCAATCATCATAGATAGATCGGAACTAGAATCACCTACGGAGATGATTTCGGAGGAGTCGAAACCATTTATTCTTGCAAGCTTCCCGACCATTAATCCCTTGTCATGGGATAAAACCCTAGTCGGAAGGCCCTTCACTAGCCAGCCATTTTCATCCCATTCGAATCCATTTGCAGCCCAATCATCCACTTTCAGCATATTTGCTATTGCACCTACGAACATATCAACACCAGACGAAACTATTGCGACGAAGACTCCCCTTGCCTGCAAGCTCTCAACCACTTCTCTCGCACCTTCAATTAGCCCCACACCGCTATAGCACCTCATGATGTCATCCCTGTGAATTTCCGGACTAACTCCCCTCCAAAGTTGAATGTCATGGGCAACGAACTCCTCCTCGGAGATTTTTCCATCCAAGAACATCTCAAGTTTCTCTTGATGCCTCCCTCCGTCATTTTCCCCGGTTCCGAAATACTCGTGAATCAATTGCCAAGATGATCCGTTATCGGACAAAACCCCATCGCAGTCAAAAACCACAGCCCTAATCATCTGAAACAAACCATTTACAGCAAGGCGGCTATTAATTGGGTAGGTGGCTTGATTTGTTCGACTCCACAGGACTGATTATGGGAGGTGAAGGCGACCCCAATCGTGCTATCAAGGTGAAGATGCTAATGTTCGGGCCACTGGCCGAGAAAATGGGAACTAGGGAAATCGACGTTTCCCTGGTAGAAGGCACTTCCGTGAATGACCTAGCTATGCAATTTGAACTAGTGGAAATGATCTCCTCAGGCCTGAGGGTGGCAGTTGATGGTCATCTCGAGACAGACCTCACACGATTGCTTCATGATGCGGCCGAAGTTGCATTCCTACCTCCAGTTTCTGGTGGTTGACCGTTTAAGATGCCAAAGCATTTGAAGAAGGCCCTCACACAGCGCTCTGATAGCATGGCACTGGGATCTACAGAAATCGTCATCCTGGTGGTTTTCGGAATATTTCTTTTCGGGGCCAATAAGATACCACAACTGGCAAGAGGCGTTGGCCGGGCCAAGGGCGAGTTTCATATGGGGATGAAAGAGGCTTCAGAGATGGCTGCTATCGAGGATATGGACAGGGGGGGGATGACCGAAGACGTTTCCTCCGAGCAAGAGTGATTACTTCTTGACAACTCTCAATTTCGATCCGCATTCGGCACATGCCCCTATTCCCTGGCTGGCAGGTCTGGTTTTTTCTGCTCCGGCCACCAAGGTCCCACAACCGCTGCACCGGATCTCCCAATTCCAGAACTCTTTGATTCCTTCCGATACTACGGGGGACCATCTAACTCCAACTGAGTTACAGAGGTTCTGTAGCCTGTAGTCATCGGTATGCATGTGCCCGCGCAAATCGATCGCAAGGGCAAGAAGATGCAAATCCGTCTCCGAGAGGCCATCCAAATCCCCGGTCTTTCTTGCGATAGCGGCGGACTCTTGCACTGACTCGGGCGAAGGAGAAATCCACTTGACCTCTGCCGTTTCTATTGACAACATTCTTTCCGGAGCAATCCTCTCTACTTCTGACCTCTGTCCAATAACCGAAAAACCACCATCCAATGCATCTATTGGCCAGTTAATTAGTGCAGATGTGTCGAGAATATTGGGCACAGGCATAGAATAGTCCATCGTTGGCGATTATAACCCTGTTATCGGTTTTGCCCATTGGTTAGTGAAGTAATGGTTATGCCATCATCTTCCGACGAATCATCATGCTCGAGCAGATAACCGACTCAGTAGTTAGTTGGGGGAGCGGTTTTGGACTGGTCGGGCTTGCCGTTGTTTCTGCCACCGAGGCAGCACTACAACCAGTCCCCCCAGACCTTCTTGTCATTCCTATGTCGGTAGATGCAAATGGTGAAATTGAGCTTCTGGCGATTTTCTTGGTTGCCACGTTGTTCAGCGTCATAGGGTCCTTGGCAGGATACGGAATCGGCCTCTATGCAGGAAGGCCGGCTATTGAGAAACTTGCAAAGCCCTCACTTTCGAGAAAGCTCGATGAACTGA
>CETH01093239.1_pt1 | contig 12155 bp, 10 predicted proteins | sample 361461 | NCBI WGS metagenome assembly CETH01 (sample SAMEA2622695, study PRJEB7988) | marine metagenome | isolation source: saline water (ENVO:00002010), including
CTTCGCTTCGCTGGCGTTTATTGTGTAACGCTTCGCTTCGCTGGCGTTTGTTTTGTGTGACGCAGCGCTTCGCTGGAGTTTATTTTGTGTGACGCCTCGTTTTACTAGCCTTATATTTTTTTAGATTTTTATCAGGCTATACTATAGTAAATTTTAAAACTGTTTTCTTAAAACATTTTTGAAAAATAATAATTTAATTCCTAACCATTATCTCTGCTTCTGCTAGCATATATATCGCTGTTTTGCATGGACTGTACAAATAAAGGTGTGGCCGGTATTGCATATTGTTGAGTTTGAGCTGGTATTTCGACGGATGGTATTGATCTAGATGATTGTCTAGATCTCTCTCTAGAAGCTGTCGATTCATTGAAACGAATGTGATTAATTTGTTGTAAATACTCTTTATCTATAGATACTTTTCTAGCAAGATCATTTACTTTAAAACTTCTCTTTTGCATATAAGGTGCGTTTGGCGCTATTCCTCGTTGAGTTTGTGCTATACTTTGTGAACTTAAAGTGTTTCCAGCATGATTAGTTATCATATATCAATCCTCTTTGACTATTTTGTCGATAAAGTTAATGTTAAATTAACTATTAAAAAAAATAACATTACAAAACAAGTTTATCTGAAATAAAAAATAAAAAAATCAGATAAAGATTAAAAATAAATAAAATTAAAGATAAAAAGATAGGGAGTTTATCTTACAAGATTGTAGGTGTGAGTAATTAAAGTTGTTTAACATAATTAATAATAGCATCAACATGTTCTAACGGTGTTTTAGGTAAAATACCATGGCCAAGATTAAAAATGAAACCTGGACAATTCTTCATCGTTTCACAAATCATCTTGGTTTCCTCAAGTGCAGCAGGTAGTGATTCCAATAACGTATGAGGATTTAAATTGCCTTGCCATGCCATCATTGGATACTGTTGCTGTAAAACATCTAAAGAACTATTCCAGTCAACGCTAATAACATTCGTATTAAGCTTAATTAATGACGGTAGTTTATTTGCTGTGTCTTTTGAATAAATAATGATCGGAACATTAAACGCTTGAACAGCCTGAACGATCTGATGAATATAATCTAACGAAAATGTATGATAATCATCATCTATCAGCATTGATCCCCACGTATCAAAAATTTGAACAGCATTAACTCCCGCTTTAATTTGATTGCTTAAATGCGTAATTGTTACCTCCGTTAATGCCTGTAATATACTATGAAACAAACTAGGATCAGACTCAATCAATGACTTAACCGAAGAAAAGGTTTTTGAACTCTGCTTTTCAATTAAATAACACGCTACCGTAAAAGGTGAACCTGAAAAGCCAATCAAAGGCCTACTACCCAATGACGATTTAAGTAAGGAAATCGCGTCATAAACATAAGATAATGTCTCAATTACAGGTTCATTTGAAACTGTTTTAGCAATCTCTGTAATACTTAGATGATAATCACGTAACTGAGGCCCTTTTCCTTCTATAAAATCAAAATATAAATTAAATACTTCTGTAATAACTAATATATCAGAATATAAAATAGCAGCATCAAATCCAAAACGTGTAATCGGCTGAAGTGTTACCTCACAAGCAAGATCCGGAGTATGTACCATTTCAAGAAAAGAATACTGTGATCGTAATTTTCTGTATTCAGGTAAATAGCGACCCGCTTGTCTCATAAACCAAATAGGAGGGCGGTCTTTATTTCTTTTATAACATGCATTCAAAAAAAGTGATTCACTCATATCAAATAAGATTAACAAATAGTTTGACAGTACAAAAGATATAAATATGTAGCTACTTAAAAATATTAAGTAAAATTAACTCAAGTATAATTTGAAAATCACTATTATAAAACTCTGAAGATTAGAGGAGAGTTGTGCTACAATATACGAATGGCTTCAATTAAGGACATTGTTTTTACGTTACAACAGCACCCTTTTAAAGGATTAATGGTAAAAGCCACCTGTCTAGGAAAAGCAATCAGCCCTTATTCATCAGGTATACCAAGTGATATAAGACAAATTTTACGATATGTCCTACTACACAAAGATATCTCAGAAGAATTAACAATATTACTAGATAAATATAGTTCAAAGATTAAATTACAGTTAAAAATTAAACATAATATTATAGATTGTAAATGGGACCCTAGTTTAAATTATGAAAAAAAAATTACCATATCTTGTGAAGATGAGTCAGTAGTAATTCATTCAGAAGGCGCTAGTAATAATGTTGTCTTTTTATCTAATCAATTTTGTTACTTAAAATCAAAAAATGTACTAGGTCGAGTAATTAATGCCAATAATCCAACTAGTATCAAATTGTTAGCAGAACAATCAGGCTATAAAGGACTAGCAGATATTCTAGATAAACCATTAGAAACACAAGAGTTTAATCAACTATTATTTTATTTTGATACACTTCCCGATATTAAAAAAGTTTCATTTTTATTTGATAACACATCTCATGAACCCGATTATATCAAATCAAACCTTTCTATGAATATAAATTATGATGATAAAAATCACGTTGTATTATGTAATTTTTATTATCAAAATCAGGATAGTAAATATGATATAGGTGTACATGTTTTTAAAATATTTTCAGAAATAAAAGAAAATCAATTCGAATTATCAAAAAAGAGAAAACGTAAATTAATGAAATGGTTCGTTTATTATGCAAAAGCAAGTGATACTCAAAAAGAAAGGCTTAAATCTCATTTTTTACCAAAAATTATCAATGAAAAAATCATAGAAAAATTAAATCCCTTTATAGCCAAAGATAATAAATCACTTATTTATAAAGTGTTTGTAGATAAAAATAAATGGGTTGTTTGTGAAATTGATTATCGTAAAGAATCTTGCTTTTGGGCCGCCTTAGGTTGTTTGTTTGATAATTATTTATCCTTAGATAATGATATTATGACCTTGAAAATTGATAAACAAGAATTTAACCAATCTTTAAAATTACTTCAACAATTATGTACTAACTTAAATTGCAAGATAACATATGAAAATCATCAAGTAGAAATTGCAAAAAAATCATTAACCTTAGATTTAACAGATATGCAGACAATAGATGATAACCCTATCATAAAATTAAACGATGAATTATTAACATATGAAAAATTAATAGAATTAAAAACAAATTTGTGGGCTCACATTGATGGAAAAAATGTTTCTGTTTTAGATGATGTGTTAATTAAGCACTGTGAAAGTATTTTAGAGGTGATAGAATTTCAGAAAAAAGCCTTTCCAAAAACAGAAGAATTCCCTGTTCAACGAATCTCTCACTTATTAGATTGGGTACAACTAAAAGCATCAGGCATTTCCATTACATTATCTACCGATCAAGAAAAGAAAATATCATCATTTATGTCGTTTAAATCGTTAAAGCCAATCAAGGTACCTAACCTAAATGACGCAAAACCAAGAGAATATCAAAAAGATGGGTTAAATTGGATGATGTTTTTATATCAACATAAGTTAGGCGCTGTGTTAGCAGATGATATGGGGCTAGGAAAAACATTTCAGTCATTGATGTTATTAGCTGCTATTAAAGAAAATGACAAAAAACATGGCGTAAAAGAAAAAATACCTCACTTAATTGTAGTGCCTCCAAGCTTAATCTATAACTGGAGTCATGAAATTGAACGGTTTTGTATTGATATGATCGTATCCATTTATGTAGGGCCGTCACGCTCTATTGATCCTGAAGCAGATATCATCATAACATCATACGAATTATTGCGAAGAGATTATAATAAATTATCACATTATCAATTTAATGTTGCTATTTTTGATGAAGCGCAATTTATTAAAAATCACATGTCTGCCAGAAGTAAAGCTGCCCAACAAATTAAGCGCCAATTTTGTTTGTGTTTAACAGGAACACCGATCGAAAATAATGTTGGTGAATATATGACGATATTAAATACAATTTTACCGGGATTTTTTCCTTATTCAAAACAATTAATATCAAGTATTACAGAGCAACATGTAAGCATGATTGTAAAGCGGTCAAAGCCCTTTGTTTTAAGACGTTTAAAAAATCAAATTAGTCATGAATTAAAATCAAAAACTGAAGAAGATATCTTTTTAACAATGTCTCCTGCACAAGAAAAAATGTATAATTCTTTGGTAGTTGCTATTAGAAAACAAGTTGCAAATTTAAAGAAGAAAAAAGAAAAGAATTTTACTGTTTTTACAGCGCTAATGCGATTAAGGCAAGCCTGTGTATCACCGTACTTGATTGACGAATCATTTGCTGAAATAACCCCTAAATTTACATTTTTGATTGAAAAGTTAAAGGTATTAAAAGATGAAGGTCATTCTGTATTAGTATTTTCACAATTTATAAAAAGTTTGGATATAATAGAAAATTTATGTAAAGAATCAAGTTTATCATATTTTAGATTAGATGGATCTGTATCTGCTATTAAACGAAAACAATATATCGACGAATTTCAACAATCTAAAGAACCCAATGTCTTTTTAATGAGCTTAAAAGCGGGTGGGGTAGGATTAAATTTAACAAAGGCAAGCTATGTATTTCATTTAGATCCATGGTGGAACCCCGCAGTAGAAAATCAAGCAACCGATCGCGTTCATCGAATTGGACAAGAACAACGTGTGTTTTCATATAAATTAATTATGCATAATTCAATAGAAGAAAAAATACAAGAAATTAAAGAGAAAAAAGCAGCTTTGTTTAATATGTTGTTAGATGATAGTGCTATTGTAAATCGAGATGATGTTTTAACTGCGGATGACTTTTTATGGTTATTAGAAAATTAAAATACGATGATATTGAAACTTTTTAAAATTTAATAAAAGTTATGATACACTTAATTATGTATCTCTATACAAGTTTTAAATAAAAATAAACGTTTTTTTAGTATAAGAAAAAATGAGAAATAGTCTATGAAAAAAAGGTAAAATGAAGAAAATAATTTTTTTACTAATGTATATTATCAGTATGTTATGTGTAAATAGTATTTATGCTGGATATACAACTGTAGATGAATATCGATTAATCTTTGGCGATGGTGGAGGTTTTGAAGCTGTAACAACTTTTAATAGTCATACTCAACAATTAATGCCTATGATTCAGACGCTGCCTTATAACGAAACAGGACAAACATACAGAGCAAAAAATATTAATTTTCTTAGCCCTATTATTGAAGGTGAAACAGACACAAGTCTGTTATATGAGGTATCAACAATGGCGTATGGTGATGAAGATAATTTATGTGTTGGAGATACAACAAGAACTTTATTTTATGGGTGTCCCCGTTTTTTAGGTAAACTGAATGTGGCTACGGTACCAGCCGAGCTGGTGAACACTTTTATTACCTTTAACATAACTAACTCACCTCCTGCCACAGTTAATGTGCAGGTTAGAAAAGCAGCAGATAATAGTCAAGCTAATGAATATTTAATTGATCTTTTAACCGATAGTTATTGGAGTAATGAAGTTGGTATAATGAAATTTTTGAGTTTTGATAGTATTCCTATTAGTAGTTTATATCAAGCAGAACAAAAGCCTGACAGTGCCTATCTATTAATCGGAGATTCAGCAAGAAACTTTGTAGGGATTGGTCCAGGTACCACTAACAGGGAGATTGATATAAATAAATATAAGATTATAGAATCTTTAAACAATGAAGCTATCCTTTCAAAGGAGCCTATTCATATGGGCCTTGGTGACAAACCTATCTATATAGGAAATGATAATAAGACGAATTTGCCAATTATGACATTATTTCCCGTATTTTCTGATGTGAATAGTACAAAAGCAAAAATCGCAATAAATACAAATAGAGTTATAAGAGATTTAACTGTTATAGGGCAGTTTAAAGTAGAAGGAAGTTTAACATCTCAAGGCGAGTTTGGTGTGCTTTATCACGCATCAGATTCTGAGCATAACAATATAAGTCGAAATACGCCTCCTCAAGATGTCATTACTGACTGTCAAGAATTTGATATAGACTATATTGCACATAATTTTCTAATGTTAGGATCAGTAAGTGGAGATAATACTGTGGGAGGTAGAATTGGAATTGTTAAAACTTGGATAGAGCTATTTTATAAAAATGATTATGGTAACTATGTGCAGTATGAAGATGCTGAAGATTCTACTATACAACAACGAACAGAAAGAGTGATAGAGGGATCAAATTCTCAAAACTCTGTAAGCGTTACAACTCAATTAGTAATAAATTTAGAAGCTGATAATAGTAAGATTTATGGAAACAGTTCAGCCTCAAAAAGTGTCCAGTCATCATGGAAAGCATGTCTTAAAGTACAAAATGAACATCCCGACCCTGCAAACTTCAGGCCCAAAGGTGATCAAAATCAATTGATTATTTTAGGTTTACCTGGAGGTTCATTGGATCCAAATATACCAGATCCACTACCTGAAACTGATGTTGAGGTCTTTGAGGCTAGTGAGCTTGAATTTGTTACTCCTGATAGGCCTCTCTTTCAAAAAGACGCCATGATATTTAGACCAGAAGATTCAGCTGGATCTTCAGAGCGTATGTTAGCGGGCATAGCAACTGCAGGCGATTATATAATTTTTACAGATGGAACAAAGCCAATCACCTTAAAAGCACCTGTTATAGATGTTGATGTGAGATATAAAATTAGTGTACTAAAGATCCTAGATGAAAGAACAGAAAATTTATTTAATATTCCAAAAGGATATACTGATGAAAGCGCGAATACCAAAGATATACGATTAAGTTTTATTATTCCTTATAAAGATTCAGCCGACTCTAATACCCAAAACAATTATATGTTAGGACCTTATGGCATGTTTTATAACGAAAGTGCTGAAGAAGAACAGCTTGATACATCAGGAACACTTACCGAATACGGAATTGCTACCTATGGAGACCAATTGTCAGCTACAGGTACAGGTAGCGTAACAGGAAATAGCGAATTAAGATTAAGTAGTGGTTTAGCTGTAGGAACAAATAGCGCAATAAAATTTATGAATGTACCAGCAGCAGATTTTTCGGCTATGAATTCCCCAGAAACACATGCGCAGCTAATTATGGATGATACTCAATCAAGTGGTTATTTTTTATCCAACCCAACAGCAGAAGTTGCCTTTACAGGAGTATACCAAGGAGATATAGGCAAAATGTTTTATTTAAAATGCGCTGCAGATGGGTCGGCTTCAACCCACCCAAATGTATTTAAGAAACCATCCGAAGGGGCTCATGCAAAAACAGAAGGAGTCTGTAGTAGTACTGCACAATATGTTATGGAAATGCATATCCATGGAAATGAGATGTATCAAGAAGGTTTGGATAATATAGGATATAAATTTATCGTTTTATCGAGTTTAGCAACAAAAACGGTGGTAAGAATGGAAGGAACTTTTTTAAGGTTTGATCTAGTTAAAGTATCAGATACAGCGACGTTAAATGGAAATCCATGTGGTGGAGGTAATATAGATTGTGAAACACAAACAGTATTATTTTCAGGTGATCCTTTCCCTGGTGCAAATACGCAATTTACGTTTACAAATATGGCAATGATAGAAAATGTTGTTGGTATTGCCCCTAACCAATGCCAAGCTAATGATTGTACTAACGACACGACCTATCGCCTAACGATAAAGATCGGTAAATCAAGTGGAGATATATCCACAAATTTTAATGATACTACATTTTACTATAGTGGGGCAATGTGGGTCCTAGGGTTTCCAAAGCCATTACAGTGAAAAAGGAGAAATAATGTCGTTATTAACTAACTTTTTTATAATAATATTATATATCGCCACAGCTGTATCAATCTATGGTTTTAATACTGTAAGGCCAAACGAAGTGATTTTTAATACAGGTCATTATATTCGTGATGATGTGAATACAGAAGCTGGAATGACATCTCCTATACCTAAAAACGTATGCTACAAAAAAACATTGAAATCAGAACCTGTAGAGTGTGAATATAACTATGCTCAATATTATACTAGCTTTGTAGCAAATCCTGTACCTGGTACGATAAATATTGGAATTAATATAAACCCAGATGAAGATGCTAGGAAATTAAGAATTATGGTAAGTAATTATGATGGCGAGTTTACAACAACTCCAATACCTACAAAAGGAAGTATTCAAGGATTTGCAGCAAATCTAGTATCTCCTAGTGATCCCGAAAATAATTCTAAGTTATCAATGAGTTCCTTTGATAGTGCTGGACTTTTGCAACAAGAGATGATGGATGGAAGTACTTTGAAAGGACTTCCTAGTGCGTTTACAAATTTACAAGTAGGTAGTTCCCGGTATGGGGAATCAGTATGGATTTATAATGATTCAGATGCAGAAACGTTAACAATAGGTGGTTTTGAAGCTGTTGACTTTTCGTTAGAACCGACTAAGCCACAACCATTTAGTATTAACGCCATACGTCAAACTAATGGTTCATATACTAATAATAATGGAGTCCAAAATGGGGCGTATTATCCCCCTGGGGTAACGTATTTAACAGATCACGTAAGAATACAAGATATTTCTAGTGAGGGAGGAGAAGTTTGTATTAATCAAAAAGAACCGAATAATTTTGATCATTGTGATGAAAACAGTAAAGGAATTTTTATTAAAGGTGATGTTATTATAGGTAAACTATTTGGTTTAGTAGGGTTTGTTCAATATAGAACAGGCGAGACAACTACTAATCAATTCCCGTCTCAAATGGCAAGTTTAGATGTATATTTAGATGTAAATATGGATGGGTGTAAAGGGACGACTACGACTACATATAATATTGGTTTTGATGAACACTCAGTCTGTCCAGAAGCTGGAGATGAAGATAAAGTAGACGGATATATGGTATCCTACATAGGCTATTTAAAAGCCAAACAAGTACATAATTATTCAGGTTTATTTTGGATGGAAGTTCACGATGACACAAATGCTTCCCCGGCCTGCTTATCAAATCCTGATGGAACTGTTGGCGGTAGTACTGGCAGAATAGGTGTATCGAATACCGGGTTATTTGATTATCAAAGTGGGGGTTGGAACGAAAATGCTTCATTTAACTTTATTTTTGTAGAAGCTTTTGGTAGTGGTAATACAGAGGTAGATAGATATATAAAATTTTGTAATTTAAACCCTGTGGCTAATTATACAGCTAGTTCTGCAGGCGGGTGGGAGGAATCTGCTGTAAAATATATGCCTGAAGATGGGGGTGTTAGTGGTAACTTTGAATTTGGTGTCGCTGTCTATGGGATACCTGTTACAACACAACAGTAATATTGACCAAGATAGTAAGGTTTGTTAAGCTAAGCTCTAACTAGGAGGCGTATATGTCAGTAAGAATAAGATTAAAACGATTTGGAAAAAAGAAAAAACCAATTTACAGAATAGTAGTTGCCGATCAAAAAAATCCTCGTGATGGAAAAACAATTGAAGATATAGGTCAATATAATCCTATTCAGGATCCTGTTGTTGTAACTGTAAAAGAAGATCGTATTAATTACTGGATATCCGTTGGCGCGCAACCAACTGAGACCGTAAAGCGCTTATTAACTGGCTTAGGTTTAATGAAAGCTAAACCATTACAATCATCTAATCAAAAAGTAGCAAAAAAAGATAGAAAGAAATCTTCTGCTTTGGACGAATCATAATTTGATATATAGTATAATTAGATAAACTGTAGAAATAAAAGGAAGTGGTGTAAGATGAAAAGTTTAGTAGAAATGATCGTAAGGTCGCTCGTTGATTATCCAGATGAGGTATCAATCAATGAAACATCCGGAGAAAGTATTATGATTTTAGAAATCAATGTATCTCCTGAAGATGTCGGAAAAGTAATTGGAAAAGAAGGTAGAATTGCTAATGCAATTCGTACTGTTGTAAAAGCAGCTGCCGCAAAATTAGATAAAAAAGTTACAGTAGAAATACTTACTCAAAAAGGATAAAAGGATAAGAAAATGGCAGAAAAGGCAAAAAAAGCACAAATTATTTTAAAACGTCAGGTAGTTACAAAAGCTGTTGTAACACCGAAGTTTAAAGAGTTTTTGAAATATGAGCTAGAAGAAAATGTTAAGTTTTATAAAAATAAACTAGCCGATATTACAGCTCGCTTAAATGCCTTACCGCCAACAGATCCAGCTGCCGCACAAGCACAAGCTGAAAAGCAGGAAGCAGATCAGTATATTCAATCTGAAGCAAGTCAGCGTGCATTTATCAATGATTTAGATTTAGATTCTGAATATTCTCAAGGTCCTGTAGAAGGGTTTGTAACAGTCAGTACAGGCGATAATTTGTATGAAAAATTAGGTGGTGTTGAAATTATTGTTAAAGATGGTGTTATCACCAAAATAACAGCTTCTTCATCTCAGTTTGATAAAGTAACTGCCAAATCTTAAAACGTGTTATCTCTGCATTTTATTACCTGTTTTAAACAGGAATTAGAAGCATTTATAGCTAAAGGAATTATAAAACAAGCCCTAGACAAGGGCTTGTTTACTATGAAGATGTATGATTTACGGGATTATGGCGTAGGTAAACATAAAAAGATTGATGATTACCCTTTTTCTAATAAAAAAGGCATGTTACTACGTGCCGATGTCGTTTACGATGCGGTAACAAGTATTGAAGATTATCAAAACATGCGTATAATATATACTTGTCCTAAAGGTTTGGTATTTAACCAAGCCATAAGTAGGCAACTGTATCAATCACAAAAAGAAATCATTTTGATTTCTGGTTATTATGAAGGGATTGATCAGCGGATCTTTGATTTGTTACCTATTGAACCTGTTTCAATTGGCGATTATATAGTAAATAATGGCGATTGTGCAGCTGCTGTTATTGCTGAAACATTAATTCGACAAGAAGCAGGCGTATTAGGCAATAAAGAATGTATTGATGATGAATCTCATTACACAGGTTTGTTAGAGAGTAATCAATATACACAACCTGTAACGATAAAGGATGTGTCAGTACCCGAATTATTGCGATCAGGAAATCATAAAGCTGTTAGTATCTATAAAGAAAAAACAGCATTAAAAAATACCTTGATTAATAGACTTGATTTAATAGGGAATAAAGAAATAACAAGTCAACAAAAAAATATAATAACAGAGATATTAAAAGAAATGGCGGTGAAAAAAAATGACAAATAAAGAGATACAAGAATTTGAAAAAAGTCAGTGTAAAGAGAATGTCCCATCAATAAAAGTGGGTGATAGTGTTATCGTTCATAAAGTTATTATGGAAGGAAAAAAACAACGTACACAACGCTTTCAAGGTACAGTCATCAAAAAGAAAGGATCGTTATCAAGAGAATCATTTACAGTACGTAAAATTATTGACGGTGTTGGTGTAGAAAAAACATTTTTATTACATTCGCCATTAGTACCAAAAGTAGACATTCTTAAAGAAGCTAAAATACGTCGTGCAAAATTATATTATTTACGTGATAGAGTTGGCGCAAAAGCAAATCGATTAAAAGTAAAAGCTGATAATAAAAAGTAATCATGTTAAAGGTTGCTATTTTAGGAGCATCAGGATTTACAGGGTTTGAATGCGTTCGTCTATTACAATTTCATCCTGATGTGACCATCACTCACTTGTTTGCTTTACGTGAGTCAGATACGGACATATATCGCTATTTAGGGGAAACTAACTCAATACCTAAAACATGTGATGTTTTTAATCCAACACAATCCTATGAAATTGATTGTTTAATCATAGCCTTACCTCATACCCACGTTCATCCTATCATGGCTGATATCATAAAACAGTCTTATAAAATTATTGATTTATCAGCTGATTTTCGTTTGCAATCTGAACAACGTTACAAAACTCATTACCAGAACGATCATTCCTGTAAAGAGATACTAAATAATGCTGTCTATGGTTTAAATGAATTTTATTCTGATAACATTAAAACAAGTCAATTAGTAGCCAATCCTGGCTGCTATGCCATTGCTACAATTTTATCCTTAAAACCATTAACTGATCAAAACCTAATAAAACACGCTGTAATTGATGCTAAATCCGGTGTGAGTGGTGCTGGAAAAGCCTTAAAAGAAAATTTCTTGTACGCTAATGCTAACGAGCATTTAAGTGCCTACCAAACCAATCAACATCGACATATGGCCGAGTTTGAAGAAAATTGTGCTTGCCCTA
>CETH01184300.1_pt1 | contig 12155 bp, 11 predicted proteins | sample 361461 | NCBI WGS metagenome assembly CETH01 (sample SAMEA2622695, study PRJEB7988) | marine metagenome | isolation source: saline water (ENVO:00002010), including
TATATATATATTACCATAAGAAAGATATATATAAATATGAAAAAATTAAATTTATATAGAACAGAGTTCTCCAAAACAAAAGGACGTTACTTTTTAGAAGATGAATCTTTATATAGAAATCCATTTATGAGAGATAGAGATAGGTTAATTCATTCTGCTGCTTTTAGAAGATTAGAACACAAAACGCAGGTATTTGTTCAACATGAAGGTGATAACTTTAGATCTCGTTTAACGCATACTATAGAGGTTGCTCAGATAGCAAGAACAATTGCTTCTCGTTTAGGTTTAGATCCAGATTTAGCAGAAACAATAGCTTTAGCTCATGATTTAGGTCATACGCCATTTGGTCATGCTGGTGAAGATGCATTAAATAAATCCATGATAGGTAAAGGAGGCTTTGATCATAATGCTCAAACATTAAGAATAGTAACTAAATTAGAAAAAAAATATGCTGAATTCGATGGATTAAATTTAACATGGGAATCTTTAGAAGGTATTGTAAAACATAATGGACCATTATCTGGAAAAATACCTACAGTTGTAAAAGAATATCAAAATCTTATCAAAATGAGTAATGAAAAACTAGATTTAAAATTAGATAAATTTGCTGGCCCAGAAGCACAAGTAGCTGCTATATCAGACGATATTGCTTACTGCAACCATGATATAGACGACGGTTTAAGGGCAGGTTTATTTGAACTAGATTCATTAGAAGATATTGAGCATGTTGCTAAAGTCATAAATTCTAACAGAATTAGATGGAAGAATATTGAGAAAAAAAGACTAATTCATGAAACTATTAGAAAATTAATAAATAATATGATTGAAGATGTAGTAACAGAATATAAAATTATTATAAATAAAAATAAATTTAACTCTTCTGATGATATTAGAAATCATAATACAAAAGTAATAAGATTCTCTAAAAATATGTATGAAGATAATCAAAAGTTAAGAAAATTTCTTTTTGAAAAAATGTATAAACATACAATAGTAAATAGAATGACTTTAAAAGCAAAAAGTATAGTAGAAGAACTATTTAATGCTTTTTCAAGTGATATTACTATTTTACCTTCAGAATGGAGAGAAATTGCAGAAAATGCAAAATCAGATAATGATTTATATAGAACTATATCAGATTATATAGCTGGAATGACAGATAGGTATGCAGTAATGGAACATAAAAGACTCTATGATTTACATGGAGGTTGGACTGGAACTTCTTTATATGATAAACGCGATAGATGATTTTTATTAATTGAAATGGATTACTAGTGAATATTTTTGAATATGTTAAAACAATATTATTAGATATAGCTAAATCTCGAGGAGTAGAAGATGATATATTACTTCATAAAATTACGGCTGAGCCTCCAAAAGAAGATATACATGGGGATGTTTCAACTAATATTGCGCTTCTATGTTCTAAAAAACTAAATTCTAACCCTAGACAATTAGCAGAAAGTTTTAAAGAATTATTAGTAAAAAATACTTATATAGATAATGTGCAAATTGCAGGTCCTGGTTTTATTAATATATTTCTTAATAAAAATATATTCTATGAATGTTGTAAAAATGTTCTTAATATTAAAAATGAATATGGTAGAAGTAATTATGGTAAATCCGAAAAAGTTAATATAGAATATGTGTCAGCTAACCCCACTGGTCCTATGCATATTGGGCATGCAAGAGGCGCAGTATTTGGTGATTCTTTAGCAAACTTACTACAATATGTAGGATATAATGTTACTAGAGAATATTATATTAATGATGCAGGACAACAAATCATTAATTTGGCAAAATCTGTCTATATTAGATATATAGAAATTTTAACTAAAAAAGAAGCAGTCTTTGATGATGATTTATATCCAGGAGAATATTTGATAGCTGTTGCTAAAGAAATAATTGATATATATGGCGATAGGTTTCTTTCTTGTGATGAGCAAAATTGGATTAAAGTTTTTAAAGAATTTAGTACTAATGCAATGATGAATATTATTAAAGAGGATTTATCTCTAATTAATATTTATCATGATAATTTTGTTTCTGAAGAACATATTAAATCAATAGGCTTAATAGATAAAGTAGTGAAATTATTAAACAAAAATGGCTCTATTTATGAAGGTGTATTAGATCCGCCTAAAGGGCAAAAAAATGAAAATTGGGAAAGTAGGCCTCAGCTACTTTTTAAGTCTACTTTGTTTGGAGATGATTTAGATAGGCCGTTAAAAAAAGCAGATAATACTTGGACTTATTTTGCAGCGGATTCAGCTTATCATTATGATAAATTTAAAAGAAATTATACCTCATTAATAAATGTATGGGGAGCAGATCATGGTGGGTACATAAAAAGAATTGAGGGTATTATAAAGTCAATTTCAAATTCTAAATTAAAATTTGATGTGAAATTATGTCAATTAGTAAATTTAAATAAGGATGGTAAACCAGTAAAAATGTCAAAAAGAGCGGGTAATTTTATTTCAATGAAAAGTGTAATAGATTCGGTAGGAGCAGATGTGTTAAGGTTTATAATGTTAACAAGAAAAAATGACGCTCCTTTAGACTTTGATTTGGCTAAAGTTAAAGAGCAGTCTAAGGATAATCCTGTTTTTTATGTACAATATGCCAATGTAAGAATTAATTCTCTTTATAAAAAGGCACAAAATCATGGCATAAATTTAAATGATGAATTAATTAATGTTAATTTTGATTTACTTAATAATTCGTCAGAAATTAATATAATCAAGCTTATAGCTAAATGGCCTAGACAAGTTGAAGCTGCTGCAAAGGCAAATGAACCTCATAGAATTACATTTTATTTAAACGATTTGGCAAGTGCTTTTCACAGCTCATGGTCTTTAGGAAATGAAGACCCTTCATTAAGATATATCATTGATAATAATATGGATTTATCTAAAGCAAGATTAGCATTAGCAAAAATTGTTAAAATAATTATGGCATCTGGTTTATCTATTATAGGAGTTGAGCCAGTTGATAAATTGTCTTAATGTAATTGGTTTTAAATATGTTTAAAAAAATTATTCTAATTTTGATTTTAATTATAATAAGTAGTGCTTCTTATAAATATCTTTTACCTGTATTTTCTAAGAGTGATCAAATAATTAATATAGATGGAAATGAAGATCAATATAAGTTTAAACCTAATGATAAAGAAGGTAAAAGCTTTAATGGAGACACATTACAGATATATGAAATTACTCGTGAAAAATTACTTCCAGATGTTGAGGTAAAATCATTAGATGTAGATTTGAAAGTTTTATCAAAGATAAATACTGAAGATAAAACTATAATTAGTAAAAATACATATTCATCATATGACATATTTTTGCAACTAGGTTCATATAAAACGGAAGAAAAAGCAAAAAATTTTATAAGAAACTTCAAAGAAAAAAATTTCCAATTAATTAATAATTTAAATTTAAATATTACTTCAGCAAATCTTCCTGAAAGAGGAACCTACTACAGGGTTAGATTAGGTCCATTTAATGATAATAAAGATATTTTCACATTATGTATTGACCTTAAATTAGAAAATAACGAGTGTTTAATAGTTAAGGATAAATAATACTTAATGATAAATATAAAGAGTGTAATAATTGGTATTTCCGGTTTAATTTTAACTAAGGACGAAAAAAATCTTTTAAAAACATATTTACCTATTGGTATTATATTATTTAGCAGAAATATTAAAAATAATAATCAAGTATTACGTTTAACAAATGAGATAAGAGAAGTATTAGGTTTTGATTGTCTTATATTAATTGACCAAGAAGGTGGACGGGTTCAGAGATTAAAGGAACCTAATTGTCCTAATTACCCTGCTGCAAATTTTTTTGGTGAGTTAGCAAAAAAATCTGTAAAGGATGCAGTAAGAGCTACTTATTTAAATTATTATCTATTAGGTAAGGATCTAATAAATATTGGAATTAATGTTAATTGTGCTCCTTGTTTGGATGTAAAAAACTTAAATACTCATGAAGTTATAGGCGATAGGGCCTTTTCATCAGATCCTAAAATTGTTTCTCTTTTAGGGGAAGCTGCTTGTAATGGGTTAATAAAATCAGGAGTTTTACCTATAATTAAACATATACCAGGACATGGAAAAGCTGTATCTGATAGTCATTTATCATTACCTATTATAAATGATAAAGTTAAATCTTTAGAAAAAAGTGATTTTTTACCTTTTAAAAATTTGTCAGACATGCCTATGGCTATGACTGCTCATATTTTATATGAAGATATAGATAATAGGTTGCCAGTTACTCAATCTAGGTTAGCTAATACATTTATTAGAAAAAATATTAAATATAAAGGTATATTAATATCTGATGATATTGAAATGTTAGCTTTATCAGGCTCTCTTCAAGATAAAATAAAGTCTATATATAAGGCAAATTATGATTTAATATTACATTGTTCCGGCGATTTAAATAATACTGAAATAGTTCTTAAAAACGGCAACTTTATGGAAAAAGATTTATTTATTAAAATTAAGTCCAGTATGGAAAGTCTTAATAAAATTGATAATACTAATACTTTTACCTCAAATAAGATTGAATTAAGTAATATTTTAAAAAAGCTAATGTAAATAACAACTTTTAGCATTAAATTTCTATATGTTGTGTTTAAATCTGGTAAATATATATATATTGTGTTAATTAATTATTGAGGTTATTAATCTTTAAGGTAAAAATGGAAGAAATAAAACATAGTATTGAAAAGAATCTAGAAGATGATCCAGGAATTATAGAAAACTCTTTCAATGATGAAATTTTATTATTAAATATTAATGGCTACGAAGGCGCTATAGACCTACTTTTAGACTTGGCAAGAAGGCAAAAAGTAGATTTATTAAGTATATCTATACTTGAATTAGCGGAGCAATATTTAGAATATGTGAAAAATGCTAGTAAATTAAACTTAGAGTTAGCCTCTGATTATCTAGTTATGGCGGCCTGGTTAGCTTTTTTAAAATCAAAAATATTACTACCCGAAGAAGAGGAAGAAGAAATAAGCGGTGAAGATTTAGCTAAGGCGCTAAAAATACAATTATCTAAACTTCAAGCAATGCGAGATGCAGGAAAAAAACTTTTTCAACTAGATTTATTATTTATAGATCGCTTTCCTAAAGGTATTATATCTAAAGAAGTTAAAATTATAAAAATAGAAGATAATACTAATTTAAATGATTTATTATTTTCTTATAGTAATATTATTAGAGGTAAGAACCTTAAGGATTATGAACCTCCCGTTAAAAAATTAGAAACTATAGAGTCTGCTTTAAAAAGACTTAATAAACTTTTAAATACTGATAAGGATTGGCAGCAATTATCATTGTTTCTTCCAGAAGATTTAGATAAAAATGATAAAGTTTTTAATAGTTCAGTTTTATCAGCTACTTTTTCTGCTACTTTAGAATTAGCTAAAAAAGGAAAAGTAGAGATAAGACAATTAAATGCTTTTGGAGAAATATTTATTAGAAATAAAATGGAAATTTAATAATTATGAATAAAGAGTTATTGATAAAAATAGTTGAGGGTATAATTTTTACGAGCGAAAGTCCCATTAGAGTAAAGGATATAGAGAAAAGGTTACCTGAATGCAAAGATTTAAATGCTATAATAGATATTTTATTAATAAAATATAAAGAAGGAGGTTTTGTTTTAGAAAAAAGTAGTGATGGATTAGCCTTTAGAACATCTAGTAGTATCTCTAATTATATAAAAATTGAAAAAACAATTCAAAAAAAATTATCTAAAGCAGCATTAGAAATATTGTCTATTATTGCTTATCATCAACCTGTTACAAGAGCAGAAATTGAAGATATGAGAGGGGTTAGTGTGAGTCAAGGATCACTTGACGTACTTTTAAATAATAATTGGGTTGAGCCAAAAGGTCATAAGAATATTCCAGGTAGGCCTTCTACTTGGAGAACTACTAAAGATTTTTTGGATCATTTTGGTTTATCTTCATTAAAAGATCTTCCTGGTTTATCTGAACTTAAATCAGCAGGTCTACTTGCAAGAAATATTGGGCCATCCGTTTTAAATAGAGATAATATTTCTGACTTATAATATTTAATTAAAAATTTTTTATACCAATCATAAATTTTTCTGATAATATTAATGAGAATAAGTATTAATCTCACTAATTTATTTATTATTATTTAAGGAATAAAATGAAAAATATTAATATACTATTGATTATAATTTTATCTTTTTTTTATATTGGAAAATGTTGGTCAGAAGAAGTTAATCTTTATTCTGCCAGAAAAGAGCATTTAATTAAGCCGCTTACGGATTTATTTGAAAAAGAAACTGGCATAAAAGTAAATTTAGTTACTGCAAAATCGTCACAATTACATCAAAGAGTTTTGAGGGAAGGAAAAAATTCTCCAGCAGATGTTTTGCTCACAACAGATGCTGGTAATTTATGGAAAGCATCTAATGAGAATTTTTTCCAACCTATTTATTCAGAATTATTAAATAAAAGAATAAAGCCTAAATACAGAGATGAAAATAATTTGTGGTTCGGTTTAAGTTTAAGAGCGAGGATTATTGTTTATTCATTAGATAGAGTTAAAAAAGATGAGCTAAAGGGATATAAATATCTATCAAATCCAATTTTTAAAAATAGAATCTTAATTCGCTCTTCTAGTAATGTATATAATCAATCTTTAATTGCTCATATGATTTCTAAATATGGTGAAGATAAAGTTGAGATATGGGCTAAAGGTTTAGTTAATAATTTTGCCAGAGATCCTGCTGGAGGTGATAGAGATCAAATAAAAGCCATAGCAGCTGGAATAGGAGATATAGCTGTAGTAAATTCCTACTATATAATTAATATGTTAAATTCTGATAATAAAGGTATATTTGATTCTTTAGGCATTTATTTTCCCCATGATAATGAAATGGGTACACATTTTAATATTAGTGGAGCTGGGTTATTATTAAATGCTCCAAATCCAGCTAACGGAAAAAAATTAATTGAATTTTTAGCTAGTGAAAAAGCTCAATTAATTTATTCTAATAATAACTTTGAGTATCCAGTTATAGAAAATGTAGAAATTCCTAATGATCTAAAAAGGCTTGGAAAATATACAGAAGATTCCACAAATATCTATGAATATGGAAAACTCTCTTTTAAAGCAATTAAATTAGCTGATAGAGTAGGTTGGAAATAGTTATAATATATATATGATTATTTTTATTATTATTTATAATTATTAAATGGATATATTTTTTAAAAACAGTTGGGCATATGCATCTGTTATACTTAGTTTAATAGTAATTCTTCCAATTCTAATTATTTTCTTTTTTCTTTTTTATTCTGGTAATGATACTTGGATGCACTTAAAGGAAACGGTATTAGCTTCTTATGCTATTAATTCTTTCATTTTATTAATATTTTCAGGTATAGGGACATTATTATTAGGAACAGTAACTGCATGGATTGTTGTCATGTATATATTCCCACTTAAAAAATATTTAGAATGGTTGCTGGTTTTACCTTTAGCAATTCCATCATATGCTTTAGCATATGTATATTCAGATTTATTAGATTATGGTGGTTTTCTAACGATATTATTTTCATTAATAATGTTTACAGAAATTAATACTATTAATTTTTATTCAATTTATGGAGCTATTTTTGTATTTATATTTAGTTTATACCCGTATGTTTATCTTTTAGCGAGGCAAGCTTTTATAGCGCAGTCTGGAACATATATTGAAGTTGCTAAAGTATCAGGACTTAATATATTTTCGGTATTTTATAAAGTTGCAATACCATTAGCAAGGCCAGCTCTTATTGGAGGGGTTATTCTTGTAATAATGGAAACATTGGCCGATTTTGGTGTTGCAGATTATTTAGGAATAGAAACTTTTACTAAAGGTATTTATAAAGCTTGGTTTAATTTAGGAGATATAGTATCGGCTGGTAAATTATCTATTATTTTGCTTATTACAATATCCTTGATAATTTCATTAGAAAAAATTATGAGAGGTAAATCTGAATTTACTAATGATACTAGAATTTTTAGAAACTTTAAATTTAAAAAACTTAATAAATTTCTAGGAATAATAGCTCTAATTATTTGTAGTATTCCAATATTTATAGGGTTTATTATACCTTTTATTACGCTAGTTAATTGGTCATTAAATAGTATTGATAATGTTAATATATATAATTTTTTAAATTTAGTTTTATCCTCTTTTACTTTAGCCTTCATAGCATCAATTATATGTATAGTGTTCGCTATAATAATTGTTTATGGAGTGAGAACTAATGAAAAAATTGCTAGCCCTTTTGCTAGATTAGCTAGTTTAGGATATTCCATACCAGGAGCAGTTGCAGCAGTTGGAGTTCTAATTCCTTTAGCTTGGTTGGATAATTTTATTAATGGTATTTCATTAATGTATTTTAATACCTCTTTAGGATTAATATTAACGGGATCGTGGTTTGCATTATTATTTGCATACCTAGTTAGGTTTTTAGCTTTATCAATGAACTCTGTAGAAAGTTCTTTTATAAAGATACCAAAATCATTAGATTATGTTGCTAAAGTATTAGGTTCTTCAGATAGTAAGATATTAACTAAGGTAAATGCTAGAATTGGTTTTGGAGGTATATCATTAGGTTTATTAATAGTATTTGTTGACGTGCTTAAAGAATTGCCAGCAACAATGATATTAAGACCATTTGGCTTAAATACTTTAGCTGTAAAGGCCCATGAATACGCTATAGATGAAAGATTAGGAGATGCTTCTATTCCATTACTTGCAATTATAGTGGTTTGTCTTTTACCTTTATTTATATTAGCTAAAGGCATTAAATAATATTAAAAAGTAATGTAGAAATAAATATGAAAAATAACTTAAAAATAACTAATTTATCTCATAAGTATAAAAATGGAAAATCTATTAATAATTTTAATTTAGAAATAAATTCTAATGAAGTAGTGTGTATTTTGGGACCTAGTGGTTCTGGCAAAACAACTTTATTAAGACTTATTGCTGGTTTTGAAGATCCAATTAATGGAGAAATTAAAGTTGGTAATAACGTTGTATTTGGAAGCAAATACGTTCCAACTGAAAAAAGAGCAATAGGTATGTTGTTTCAGGATATAGCATTATTTCCTCATTTATCTGTGAAAGATAATATAGGTTTTTCCTTAACTAAAAATAATAAATATATTTCTACTATAAAAAAATTATTAAAAAAAATAGGTTTAGAAGGGTATGAGGATAGATTTAGTAGTTCGATGTCTGGGGGAGAACAACAAAGAATTGCATTAGCAAGAGCTCTTGCAAATAAGCCTAATGTAATGTTGTTAGATGAGCCATTTGGTTCATTGGATAGTTCTTCAAAATATGATATTGCACTTGATATAATAAAAATTTTAAAAAAATCAAAAACTCCAACTATTATGGTTTCTCATGACCCACAAGAGGCTATGAGATTAGCTGATAGAATAATAGTAATGTTAGATGGGTATATAATAGATCAAGGAACACCGGAGGATTTATATGCTAACTCTAGGCATCCTTTTTCTGCTAAATTAATTGGTCCAACCTCAAGTTTCATATTTAAAGCAAGAAATGGAATTTTATATACTCCATTTGGAAAAATTAATGTTAGTTCAAGTAAAGGTATTTCTTATGAGGTAATTATTAGACCAGAAGCATTTACTTTTTCAAAAAATAGTAAGAAAGCTTTTACTATAAAAATACTTAAATATAAGTATTTGGGTCTTTTAACAGAATTAGAAATTTCTGCTCATAAAGGAAATAAGACTACAAAATTTTTTATTTTTTCAAATATTTTAGATAAAGTATTACCAAATAAAAAATTAATATTTAATAAAGAATGGGCTTTTGTGTTTCCTATTAAATAAATAAGGTATATAAATAATATAATATAGCTTATATCAAATTGATTAAATGGAGGAATTTTTATGAGTATTGGAATTTGGCAGATTGTTTTAATCTTAGCAATTGTATTAATTTTGTTTGGCGCAGGAAAATTACCACGTGTAATGGGTGACGTTGCAAAAGGAATTAAAAATTTTAAAACTGGTATGAAAGAAGAAGAAGATTTGGAAGAATCTAACAATAATGAAACAGTATCAGTTTCAAAAGAAAAAGATAATACAAAAGACTCTAAAACTAGTTAATTTTATTTGCTAGGTCTAAGAGGGGACTAACATGCTTGATATAGGTTGGACGGAAATATTAGTTATAACCGTCGTCGCATTATTTATAGTTGGGCCAAAGGATATTCCTAAGGCGTTGAGAACTATTGGTATTTGGATAGGAAAGTTAAAATCTTTATCCCGCGAATTTCAAAATACTGTTGAAGATGCTGTAAGAGATTCTGAATTAGATGAAGTAAAAAAACAAATAGAGTCAGCAAAAAATAATTTTAAAAAAGATATGACTGAAACTATAGACTCTGAAGGAGAGCTTACAGAAATGCTTCGTGGAGTGGATGTTGTGGATAAAGATAAATCTCAAAAAAACTCTGCTTGGCCTATTCCTTTAAATAAAAAGGAAGAGTTAGAAGATAATAATATTCAGAAAAAAGATATAGATAATAAAAACGATAATGTTAAAGAAGTAGATAATAATTTAGATAAAGATAGTTCAACAACTTAATAGTTCTAAGATTTAATATGACCAATAACATAGATGATGATAGTGTAGAAAATTCAAAAGCTCCCTTAGTGTCTCATTTAATAGAGTTAAGAGATAGGCTAAAATGGGCTGTTATAGCTTTTTTTATAGCATTTTTAATTTCCTATTTTTTTGCTGATTACATATATGGTTTTTTAGTTAAGCCCTTAAAGCTTACTTATCAGGATATGGGATATGAAAATCCTAGAATGATTTATACAGGACTAACCGAAGCATTTTTTACATATTTAAAGGTTTCTTTCTATACAGCATTATTTATTTCTTTTCCTGTAATAGCATCACAAATATATAAATTTGCTGCACCTGGTTTATATAAAAATGAAAGGAAAGCCTTCTATCCATTTTTAATCGCTACTCCTCTTCTTTTTGCATTAGGAGCAGCCTTAGTTTATTATTTCATATTTCCTTTAGCTTGGAAATTTTTTTTAGGCTTTCAAACTTCGGGATTAGAAACAGGTTTAGCTATAGAACTGGAAGCTAAAGTTAATGAATATTTATCTCTAGTTTTAAAATTAATGTTTGCTTTTGGTTTAGCATTCCAATTACCTGTAGCTGTTTCTTTATTAGCTAGAGCTGGATTAGTTACCTCTAAAGGTATGCGAGATAAAAGAAAGTACGCATTTGTAGGAGCTTTTGCTACGGCTGCTATTCTAACACCTCCTGATTTAATTAGTCAGGTTGGTCTAGGTGTTCCCATTATTATACTATATGAAATTTCCATAAGATTAGCTTATATAATGGAGAAAAAAAGAAATGATACTGAAGTAGATAATTCTACTGACCCAGATGATAATGATAGTTCAAGTAATGTTGGAAATGCTAAAGAAAAAAAAATAGATGATATAGACGATATTCCTGAAACTGATTTTACTGAAGATTAAGGACACTATAATGTACGACATTAAATGGATTAAAGATAATATTGATGACTTTGATAAAGCTATGAAGCAGAGAGGAGTATCTAGTATTTCAAAAACTGTAGTTAATTTATATGATGATTATGTTGATTTAATTGCAAAATTACACAAATTGCAAAATGCAAGAAATAATTTATCAAAAAATATTGGACTTAAAAAGTCTAAAGGTGAAGATGTATCAGAAGAAATAAAAGAGGTTGCAGATTTAAAACAGTCCATTTCTTCTTTTCAGAATAAAAGCAATTCCTTGCAAAACAAAATACAAAAGATGCTAGAAGTAGTTCCCAATTTACCTTCTGAGGATACTCCAGAGGGTATAAATGAAAATGATAATAAAGTAATAAAAAAATATGGGGAAATTCCAAATTTCGACTTTAAACCTTTACCGCATGACGATTTAGGTTTTAATTTAGGTATGATGGATTTTAACAAAGCTGCTGAAATGTCAGGATCACGATTTGTAATTTTAAAAGATAAATTGGCATTACTTGAAAGAGCGCTTTCAAACTTTATGTTAAAT